>PVBE010790885.1_pt1 | contig 15617 bp, 12 predicted proteins | sample 1631181 | NCBI WGS metagenome assembly PVBE01 (sample SAMN08397723, study PRJNA350692) | Marine metagenome, whole genome shotgun sequencing project. | isolation source: water | place: Pacific Ocean | collected 2012-04 | reverse complement strand
GCGCTCACCGCGTGGCCGGCTGCGCAATCCCGACCAGCTCCACCGGCCACGCTGCGGCTGGAACCGAGGCCCACCATGAACTAACATTCAAACCGGACCACACAATGGGGGCTGGTCAGGCCGGCTGGGCGCCGAGCAGCCCGATCGCTGCTACGAAAGCGGCGACAGTGCCAAATGTCCTGATCTTCATATCGAGGGCCTCCAGTAGTGGTTATGCCGGTATGGCGGCGGACACCACCATCCGGTCCATTTTGATTCCCCCGACCTTATCAGAGTTCATTTCGCGCTCAAGTGTGGATTTGAAGGACGCGAGGGACTCCATCTCGCCCGATTGCAGCCGGCAGCCCCGGCGACTACTGTGCGGTCCGCAACCCTAGGGAGCGCACATGGAATTCGGAATTTTCTCCAACGGTTTTCGCCCGCACACCAGCGCGTCGAGGACCTACGAAGAGGACATTCACGAGATCGTGCTGGCCGACCAGCTCGGTTTCCGCGACGCCTATATTTCGGAGCACCACGGCGAGCCGCCCTATATCGGCCGGGTCGACACCATCCCCGCGCCCGAGTTCATGATGTGCAAGGCGGCGGCGCTGACCAAGCAGATCCGGATGGGCGCCGCGGTCAAGTTGATTCACCTCCATCACCCGCTCGACGTCGCGGTCCAGGCGGCGGTGACCGACCACGTCATCGGCGGCGGCCGGTTCATCTTCGGCTTCGGCACGGGCTTCCCGCTGCCGCTGTTCTCGGAGGAGCGCGGCCTCAGCTTCGAGGATCGCCATGCGCGGCTCGCCGAGTCGCTCGATTTCATCCTCAAATGCTGGTCGAGCGAGGAGCCGTTCGACTGGCACGGCGAGCATTGGCAGGGCACCGGCGTCGTCGCGCTGCCCAAGCCGTTGGCGGGGGACCATATGCCGATGGCGACGGCGAGCGAGTCCGATTCGACGATCCGGATGGCTGGCGAGCGCGGCTACACGCTGCTGTCGGCGTTCCTCGAATCCGCGCCAAGCCTGCGTGAAAAGGGCGAGAAATATGCCCGCGCCGCGCTTGCCGCGGGTCACGCGTCTCCGCTCAACAACATCGCGGCCTCGCGCCTCGTCTATATCGCCGGTTCCGAGCGCGAGGCGATCGAGGATCTTCGCCCCGCCGTGACCGAGGAGGTCGGCGTTCAAGACGAGCGCGGATTCTTGAAGATGCTGGCGACCGTGTTCGGCCTAAAAGTGCCCAACAACGAGCACGCGGTCGATGCCCTCGTCGAGTCGGGGTTCTATATTCTCGGCGAGCCCGATTCAGTGGCAAGTCGGCTGAAAGATTTTTTTGACCAATCCGGCGGGTTCGGCACGCTTCTGATCGTCACCGGCAAGGACTGGGCAACGCGCGACAAGCGCGCCCGCTCGATGCGCCTGTTCATGGAACAGGTCGCGCCGCAACTGCGCCACCTCGAGCCGGAGGAGCCGAGTCCCGCGTGAAGCGGGGTCGACGACAGCAATTGGACAACGCCGCCGTTCAATCTTCCCGACCTGCCTCCCACCCCTCCTCATCCCACGTTGCGCCACGCGGCCACGCGCGCCAAAATGGCGGACGACACGCGAGGAAGACGCCATGGAACGATCCTTCCGCAAGGAAGTCGAGCAACTCCGTCTCGGCGACGGCGAGACCTTTCGCGGCGAGGGCATCGTCGCCGTCACCAAGGCCTTGTTGCAGTCCGGCGTGAGCTATGTCGGCGGCTATCAGGGCGCGCCGATCTCGCACCTGGTCGACGTGCTGGTCGATGCCGAGGACATCTTGGAGGAGCTCGGCGTCCATCTCGAGACCTGCACGTCGGAGGCCTCGGCCGCCGCCATGCTCGGCGCCTCGATCAACTTTCCACTGAGGGGCGCGGTGTCGTGGAAGTCGGTGGTCGGCACCAACGTCGCGGCCGACGCGCTGTCCAACCTCACGTCGCCTGGCGTCACGGGCGGCGCCATGATCATCCTCGGCGAGGACTACGGCGAGGGCGCCAGCATCATCCAGGAGCGGAGCCACGCCTTCGCCATGAAATCGACCATATGGCTGATGGACCCGCGGCCCGATCTGCCCACCATGGTGCGCATGGTGGAGAAGGGCTTCGAATTGTCCGAGGCATCCTCGACGCCGGTGATGATGGAGCTTCGCATTCGCGCGTGCCACGTCACCGGCAGCTTCGAGACCAAGGACAACCGGCCCGGCGTGCACTCCGGCCTCAACAAGATCGAACGCGCCGAGTTCGACTACGACCGCCTCGCCCATCCGCCGTCGACCTTCGCCCAGGAGAAACACAAGGTCGAGGTGCGCCGGCCCAACGCCGAGCGTTTCATCACCGAGAACGGCCTCAACGAGCTCACCGGCGGCACTCATAGAGAGATCGGCTTGATCCTTCAGGGCGGGCTCTACAACACGGTCCAGCGCGCGCTTTCCATGCTCGGGCTCGGCGATGCGTTCGGCGGCGCCGACATCCCGCGCCTCGTGCTCAACGTCGTCCACCCGTTGGTGCCGGGCGAGATCGAGCGCTTCTGCGCCGGCAAGAAGGCGGTGCTGGTGATCGAGGAGGGCAACCCCGAATACATCGAGCAGCAGGTCAACACCATTCTGCGCAGGGCCGATCTGCAAACCCGAGTCCACGGCAAGGACTGCCTGGCGATGGCCGGCGAGTACCGCACCGAGGTGCTGCTCGACGGTATCGCGAATTTCCTGACGGCCGCCGCGCCCGCCGGCATCGACGCCGAGGCGGCGGCGACGACCGCTTCCGGGATCCTCGATCACCGCGCCCGGGGCGCCGAGCTGATCGGCGAGGGCCTGCCGATGCGCCCGCCGTCGTTCTGCACCGGTTGCCCCGAGCGCCCGGTGTTCACCGCCCTCAAGCTCCTCGAGCGCGAGACCGGCGGTACCCACGTCTCGGCCGACATCGGCTGCCACGCGCTGGCCACCCTGCCGCCGTTCAACATGGGTAACACCATCCTGGGTTACGGCTTGGGGCTCGCCAGCTCCGTCGCCGTCGCGCCCAACTTCGACAAGCGCGTGATCTCGATCATGGGCGACGGCGGGTTCTGGCATAACGGGCTCACCACCGGCATCGGCTCAACCGTGTTCAACAAGGACGATTCGGTCCTCGTGGTGATGAAGAACGGCTACACATCGGCCACTGGCTGGCAGTATCTGCCGTCGAGCGCGCGCGACCGCCGGGGCGCCGACCCCGGCATGTCGATCGAGGCCGCGATAAGGGGCCTCGGGGTGCGCTGGATGCGGAAGGTGCGGACCTACGACATTCCCAAGATGGTCAAGACGCTGCGCCGCGCCACGACCACCGCCGAGAAGGGCCTCAAGGTGATCGTCGCCGAGGGCGAATGCATGCTGGCGCGCCAGCGCCGCGAGCGCCCCGAGACGGCCCGGAAGATCACCGAGGGAAAACGCGTCGTCCGCACCCGGTTCGGCGTCGACGACGACGTCTGCACCGGCGACCGCGCCTGCGTCCGCCTGTCGGGCTGCCCCTCGATCACCATCAAGCCGAGCCCCGATCCGCTGCGCACCGATCCCGTGGCGCACGTCACCAACGATTGCTTGGGCTGCGGTGTCTGCGGCGAGGTGGCGCACGCCGCCGTCCTGTGCCCGTCGTTCTACAAGGCCGACATCGTCGCCAACCCGCGCTGGCTCGACCGCAAGCTGCACACGCTCCGGCGCCGCGTGATCAGCCGGCTGCAGGGCACGACGCCGATCGTGGAACAGACCGCGTGACGGACCTTGCCAGCCAGCGCCCGATCTCGCTGCTGATCGCCGCGCTCGGCGGCGAGGGCGGCGGCGTGCTGTGCAACTGGATCGTCGCCGCGATCGAGCATCACGGCCTGGTCGTTCAGGCGACCTCGATACCGGGCGTCGCCCAGCGCACGGGTGCGACGAACTACTACATCGAGGCCTTCCCGGTTCCCGCCGCGGAGCTCGGCGGGCGCCACCCGGTGCTGTCGCTCTATCCCAGCGTCGGCGACATCGACGTCATGGTGGCGAGCGAGATGATCGAGGCCGGCCGCGCGGTCCAGGGCGGCTACGTCACGCCCGGCCGCACCATCCTGATCGCCTCGACCCACCGCGCCTACGCCATCGGCGAGCGCGTGGCGATGGCCGACGGTCGGTTCGATTCGGAGCGCGTTCTCGATGCCGCGAACGCGCAAAGCAAGCGCGCCGTACTGGCCGATTTCGCGGCGCTGGCCAAGGACAACGGCACCAGCCTCAACGCCGTCCTGTTGGGCGTCGTCGCGGCCTCGGACGTGCTTCCGGTGCCGGCGGAATCGTTCGAACACGCGATCCGCCACCAGGGCATCGCCGTCGAGCCCAACCTCGCCGGCTTCCGGCTCGGTCTCGGGTTCGCCGGGCGTGGGACGCAAGCCGCGCTTCCGGCCCTACCTGAGAAGCGCCACAATCCGCGCGCCGTGGGCGAGGTCGAGCGCCGCGCCGAGACGGCGTTTCCGACCGGGCTGCACGACGTCGCCATCGAGGCCGTGCGCCGGCTCGCCGAGTACCAGAGCCCGGCCTACGCAGCGCGTTATCTCGATCGGCTCGAGGCGATCATGGACGCCGAGCGAAAGGCTGGCGGCGACCCCACGCTGACGCGCGAGACCGGACGATGGCTGGCGCTGTGGATGGCCTATCAGGACGTGATCCGCGTCGCCCAGCTCAAGGCCGATCCTGAACGCCACGCCCGCGTGCTCGACGAGATCCGCGCCGGCGCGGACGATCCGGTCACGGTCACCGAGTTCCTCAAGCCGGGCATCGACGAGCTGTGCTCGATCCTGCCGCCGGTGTTGGCGCGCGCCATCCTGCTTGCCACCGAGCGCGGCAACCGGCGCCGCTGGCTCAATTTCGGCATGCACGTCAAGACGACGACGATCAACGGGTTTCTGCGGGTCTGGCTGTTGGCCAAGCTGCGGCCGTGGCGCCCGCGCACGCATCGCTTCCACGAGGAGCAGGCGGCGATCGAGACCTGGCTCGGCCACATCGCGCGCGCCGCCGAGATCGACCTCGCGCTGGCCATCGAGATCGCGGCGTGCGCCGAGCTGATCAAGGGCTACGGGGATACCCACGAGCGCGGCATGGCGAGCTATATGACGATCGTCGGCGAGGTGGTCGAGCCGGCATTATCGGGCACCCTCGACTCTGGCCGCGCGGTCGATGCGCTGGCCAACGCGCGTGCCGCGGCGCTTGCCGATCCCGCCGGGCGGCGCTTGGCCGAGGTCATCGCGGCGATCGCCGAAGCGGGTGTGCCGCGGGCGGCGGAGTAGGCCGACGCGTAACCGGCGCCGAAACCCGCCGCGAGGCGCTACAGGTCGATGTCGATCCACACCGGGACGTGATCGGACGGTTTTTCCCAGCCACGCGCCTCGCCGAGGACGGCGGCGCCCTTGAGGCCGGCCTCGAGCGACGGCGTCACCCAGACGTGGTCGAGCCGGCGGCCGCGGTCGGAGCCCGGCCAGGTGCGATTGCGGTAGCTCCACCAAGTGTAGAGCCGCTCTTCTGCCGGGATGAACCGGCGGACGGCGTCAACCCAGTCATGCGCCGCCATGACGCTGGCGAGCGCCTCGACTTCGACCGGGGTATGGCTGACCACGCCAACGAGCTGCTTGTGAGACCAGACGTCGGTCTCGAGCGGCGCGATGTTGAGGTCGCCGACCAGGATCCGCTTGGCCGGCTTGAGCCCGGCGCCCCAATCGCTCATCTCGGCCAGGAAGTCGAGCTTGTGGGCGAACTTGTCGTTCTCGGCCGGGTCCGGCACGTCGCCGCCTGACGGGACATAGAAATTATGCAGCTCGGCGCCGCCCGGGAGCTTGGCGACGATGTGGCGCGAGTCCTCGCGCCCGCACCAGTCCCGGCTGTCGCCCTCTTCGATGGGAACCTTGGACAGGATCGCGACGCCGTTGTAGCCCTTCATGCCGCGCACCAGACGATGGTCGAAGCCGATGGCGGCGATGTCGTCGTGCGGAAACGCCTCCGTCACGACCTTGATCTCTTGCAGGCAGACGATGTCGGGATCGATCGCGTCGACGACCCTGGCCAGGACCTCGGCCCGGAGCCTCACCGAGTTGATGTTCCAGGTCGCGATGCGCACCGTTCAGCTCACCGTGCCCGGAACCCGGCGCTTGGCGGCGCGAGAGGCGGCGGCGTTGCCGAACGCCTCGAACAAGGCTTCCGACAGCGGATGATCGCGCCACCCGATCTCGGCGTGCCACTGAACGGCGACCGCGAAGGCCTCGGCGCACTCGACGCGCACGCCCTCGATGATGCCGTCGGGCGCCATCGCCTCGACGACGAGGCCGGGCGCCAGACGGTCGACGCCCTGGCCGTGGGCCGAGTTGACCATCGTCTCGCTGCACTCGACCAGGTCGGCGAGCGCGCCGCCGGGGGCGAGCGAGACCGAATGCCGGGGCGCGAACTTGGACATGAAATCGCCGACCCGCGGCATGCGGTGGTCGAGCTTGCCGTCGACGTGGTGGACCCGGTAGTGCAGCGAGCCGCCGAGGGCGACGTTGATCTCCTGCAAGCCGCGGCAGACGGCGAACACGGGAACGCCCTGGTCGATGCACTCGCGGATCAGCGGCAGCGCGGTGGCGTCGCGCCGCGGGTCGATGGGCTCGTCGTCGGGGAACGGCGCGCCGGCATAGTAATGGGGCTCGATATTAGCCCGCCCGCCGGTAAGGAACAGCCCGTCGAGACGGCCGGCGAGATCGGCGAAGTCGTGCGCCTCGCCGAGGGCCGGGATGACGACGGGAACCGCGTCCGCCGGCCCGATGAGGGCGTCGATATAGTTGTCGCTGGTGATGTGGGCCGGAATCTCGCGTTCGGGGCGGTCGATGATGTTTGCCGGGATACCGACGAGGGGACGCGGTCGGGACATGGTCTTCTGGCTATCACGTCAGGAGGGAAGCGGCAATACGGCGGTTGGCGAAATCACGGCTGGTCGAACATCCTGTCGTCGTATTCGAACAGCTTGTCGTCGAGTGCGACGTTGAATTCGGGATCGAGCAGGGAAACCCGTGTCTCGACCCCCTGGGCGTCGATCACCGTCCAATGCCTGAGCCGCATGGGCGAATCCTCGAGGGTCAGCACCACCCTGCCCGCCTCGGGCTCCTCGCTCTGGACCACGTGGAGGCGGAGCGCGCCCTCGGCACGCTCGACCCGGACGACGGTGACGTCGCCGGCGAGTCGCACGCGCTCGTGCACCAGGAAGCCGGCGGGCGTCGATTTGAGCGGTACGTGGGTGATCTCTTCCATCTCGGTGTCGATATAGACCAGCCAGTATCCTTTCGCGTAGATCTGTAGATAGGCCGGCGGGCGATAGTCGAGCCTGATCCGGTTGGGCCGGCGCAGATAGAGCCAGCCCTCGGCGAGGTGACCGGCCGAGGACTGCTGCAGGAACCGCGCCTTTATCGACGAGATGGTGTTGAGATAGGCTTCGACGCGGGCGACGTCACGCCCGTCCGCCTCGCTCAGCGCCGCCGCCCCGGCGGGTGCCACCCACGCGACAGCGGCAACGACCAGGGCGTGGAGCACGAGTAGGAGGCGAAGTCTCGACATCGACAAGATATAGCGGCGCGCCGGCTGATTTCCAATGGATCGCGGCAATCCACCCCGCCCCGCGGCATATCCTTCGAGACGCCGCCTGCGGCGGCTCCTCAGGATGAGGCTCCGCCTGCAATCAATCCCCGACCTCATCCTGAGGAGCGCCCCTTGGGCGCGTCTCGAAGGATGTGCCACGGGATTCGATCGCCCAGCCAGCGCCCTCAGCCCGTCGGGTCCTCGATGTTGCGCGCCAGCACCTCGCGGCGGCCGACGTGGTTGGCCTGGCTGATCACGCCCTCGACCTCCATGCGCTCGATCAGCCGGGCGGCGCGGTTGTAGCCGATCTGCAGATGGCGCTGGACGAAGCTGGTCGAGGCCTTGCGCTCGCGGCAGACCAGCGCGACCGCGCGGTCGTAGAGCTCGTCGCCCGAATCGCCGCCGGGCGGGCCGAGGCCGAACATCTCGGGGTCCTCGTCCTCGGTCACCGCCTCGAGATAATCGGGCTCGCCCTGGCTCAACAGATAGGACACCACGCGCTCGACCTCGACGTCGGTGACGAACGGGCCGTGGATGCGCTTGACCCGGCCGCCGCCGGCCATGTGCAGCATGTCGCCCTGACCGAGCAGCTGCTCGGCGCCGGCCTCGCCGAGAATGGTCCGGCTGTCGATCTTGGAGGTAACCTGGAATGAGATCCGGGTCGGGAAGTTGGCCTTGATGGTGCCGGTGATGACGTCGACCGAGGGGCGCTGGGTCGCCATGATCAGATGGATGCCGGCGGCGCGCGCCATCTGCGACAGCCGCTGGACGGCGGCCTCGACGTCCTTGCCGGCGACCAGCATCAGATCCGCCATCTCGTCGACGATCACGACGATCAGCGGCAACGGCTCGGTGTCGAGCGGCTGGTCCTCGTAGATCGGCGCGCCGGTCGCCGGATCGAACCCGGTCTGGACCGTGCGGCTCAGCGTCTCGCCCGACTTCCTGGCCTCGGCGAGGCGCGCGTTGTAGCCGTCGATCGAACGCACGCCGAGCGTCGACATCAGGCGGTAGCGGTTCTCCATCTCGCGCACCGCCCAGCGCAGCGCGACCACCGCCTTGGACGGCTCGGTGACCACCGGCGCCAGCAGGTGCGGGATGCCGTCATAGACCGAAAGCTCCAGCATCTTGGGGTCGATCATGATAAAGCGGCACTGCTCGGGCGTCAGGCGGTAGAGCATCGACAGGATCATGGTGTTGATGGCGACCGACTTGCCCGATCCCGTGGTGCCGGCGATCAGCAGATGGGGCATGCGCGCGAGATCGGCAAGCACCGGCGTGCCGCCGATGTCCTTGCCCAGCATCAGGGTGAGCCCGGAAGAAGCGCGCTCGAAAGCCGCCGAGGCTAGCAGCTCGCGCAGCGAGACCAGCTCGCGCGTGGTGTTGGGCAGCTCGATGCCGATGACGTTGCGCCCCGGAATCACCGCGACGCGGACCGAGACCGCGCTCATCGAGCGTGCCACGTCATCAGCCAAGCCGATCACGCGCGAGGTCTTGGTGCCGGGGGCGGGCTCGAGCTCGTAGAGCGTCACGACGGGGCCGGGTCGCACCCGGACGATGTCGCCCTTGACGCCGAAATCGTCGAGTACGGTCTCGAGAAGACGCGCATTGTGCTCGAGCGCGGCGCCGTCGAGCGCCGTCTCGGTGGAATCCTCGGGCACGGCGTCGAGTAGCTCGAGCGACGGCAACAGGTACTCGCCGTCGAATTCCAGCGAGGCCTGGCGCGCGGCGGCTTCGCGCTTGCCGGTGCGCGGCTTGGTCTTGGGCGTCTCGACGATCGGCGCGCTTCGCTTGGTGCCCGCCGGCGCAACGGTGGGTTCGCGGCGCGCTGGTTTCTTCGCGGGTCTCTCGCTCGTCGGCGCGGCGCGCTTCAATGTTGGCACCAATGGCCGCATCAAGCGGCCCACGCGACGTGCGCCCGTCCACGCGCCGTGCCCGGCTGTGCGCCATTCTTGGGCGCTCAGTCCCATGCCGGCGATCATCGCCGCGATGGCGAGCATGGCGGCGGGCAGCGCGACGGCGGCGGTCCGTGCTTCGGTCCAACGCCCGACGAAACCGGTGATCTCGGCGAAGACCAATGCGCCGACGACTCCGCCGCGATCGATGGCGGCGAGCGCCACGGCGGTGGTGATCAGCGCCAGAGCCGCGGCGCTCAGGCGCAGCCAGAAGCGGCCGAGCCCGCCATGGGAGGTCAGCCGCCACGCCCAGGCGAGTGCCAGCACGCCGATCAGCCACGCGGCGAGGCCCACGGTCTGAATCAGAAGGTCGGAAGCGGCTGCCCCCGGTGCGCCGAGGAGATTGCCGGGTGCCGCCGCCGTCGCGGTGTTGAACGACGGATCGGCTCCATCGTAGCTTGCCAGCGCGAGTGCGAGTGCGAGCGCCAGCGCAGCCAGCGCGGCGCCGAACGCCTCGGCGAGCCGGCGGCGGGCAAACCGGGTGACATGCGGTGGAACCAAGGGGCCGGCGCTTGGGTTGCGGACGTTCATGGGGGCGCTCCTCGGCTAATGACTCAAGTGAGGACGCGGGCGAGGCGGGCGAGCGCCTGTTCCGTGGTTTCGAGATCGTGCACCAGGGCGCAGCGGATATAACGCTCGCCGGGGTTCTGGCCGTTCGAATCGGTCTTGGCGATGTAGCCACCGGGCAGCACCCGGATGCCGGCCTCGGTCCACAGCCGGCGCGCGGCGTCCTCGCCGTCGTCGACGTCGAGCCAAAGATAAAACCCGCCCGGCGAGCGGTAGAAGCCGAGCCTGCCGTCGAGCGCCGCCTCGGCGAGGTCGAACTTGCGGCGATAGAGATCGCGGCTCGCCTCGACGTGGGCCTCATCGCGCCACAACGCCTCGGCCGCCGCCAGCAGCGGCAGCGGCGGTGGCGCGCCGCCGTAGTCGCGGAGCCGGACATAGCGCCGGACGAACCCCGCCTCCCCGGCGACGAACCCGGCGCGAAGACCAGGTGCGCTGGATCGTTTCGATAACGAATTGAAAATCGCGACATTGTCGAGGGTGCCGCCGAGGGCGGCGCAGGCCTCGGCCGCGCCGGGCGGCGGGGCGACGCCGCGGTCGTAGATCTCGCCGTAGCATTCGTCCGAGGCGAGGACGAAGTCGTGCGCGCGGGCGAGCTTGACGAGCGATTTCAGGGTCTCGAGGTCGGCGATGGCGCCCTGCGGATTGGCTGGCGAGCAGTAGTAGAGGAGGGCCGTGCGATCCAGCACGTCGGCTCCCAGGGCGGCGAGATCGGGCAGGAAGCCGGTCTCGGCCGTCGCCGGCAGGAAAACCGGCTCGGCGCCGGCCAGCACCGCCGCGCCGGCATAGACTTGATAGAACGGGTTGGGCATCAACACGACGGGCTTTTTGTTCGCCTTGCGCTCGGGCACGGCGGCGAGCGCGATCATGAACAGCGCTTCGCGGGTGCCGGAGACGGGGACCACGTTGGCTTCCGGATCGATCATGCCATCGGGCAGTGCGTAGCGCCGTTGCAGCCAGTCGGCGATCGCCGCGCGTGCCTCGGGCGTGCCTTTCATCGGCGGATAGCGGCCCCACAGCTCGGGGAACCGGTGGACGGTATCGCGGATCAGCGTCGGCGGGGCGTGCTGCGGCTCGCCCAGCGCGAGCGAGATCGTGGCGTCACGGTCGGGCGGGGCGAGCGGATCGAGCAGCGCCCTCAGCCTGTCGAAGGGATAATCGCCGACCCGTTCGAGCCGGTCATTGAACATGATCGTTCGCCAAGGCTGTCATCAATCCGCGCCCGCCCAGAATCGGGAGCGGCAGATAATACGCCCAAGCAAGTGTTCCTTACAAGTCTCTGATTCAAAAAATGAATCATGGTCTGAACCATAGCCGATTTAGGGCTTGAGGATCGGCCCGCGACCGGCAGGGAGGAGGAACCGGGCGCGGGCCGATCGCCAAACGATAGGGTCGTCCGCCTTTATTGCACCGTTTCGCCGTGGACCGGCAGATCGAGCCCCTCGCGCTCGACGTCGGCGTCGACGCGAAGGCCGATCACGGCATCGACGATCTTGAGCAGGATGAAGCTGGCCACGCCGCAATAGACGATGGTCGCCACGATGCCGTAGATCTGGGTCAGCACCTGGCCGGCATTGCCCTCGATCAGGCCCGGCGTGCCGCCGACCGCCTCGACGGCGAAGACGCCGGTGAGGACGGCCCCGGCAATGCCGCCGAGCCCGTGCACGGCGAACACGTCGAGCGAATCGTCATAGCCGAGCTTGGGCTTGAGCCACGCCGCGCCCCAGTAGCAGACGATTCCGGCGATGATGCCGATGGCGAGCGCGCCCTTGGGATCGACGAAACCGGACGCCGGCGTGATGGCGACCAACCCGCCGACCGCGCCGGAGACGATGCCGAGCACCGTCGGCTTCTTGATGTGAGTCCATTCGCAGGCGAGCCACGACAGCGCCGCCGCGGCGGCCGTGATCTGAGTTACCGCCATGGCCATGCCGGCGGAGCCGTTGGCGGCGACCGCCGAGCCCGCGTTGAAGCCGAACCAGCCGACCCACAGCAGAGCCGCGCCGATCACCGACAGCACCAGATTGTGGGGCGCCAGGCTCTCGGTGCCGTAGCCGGCGCGCTTGCCGAGGACGAGCGCCGCCACCAGGGCGGCAACGCCCGAGTTGATGTGCACCACGGTGCCGCCGGCGAAGTCGAGCACGCCGGCATCGCCCAGGAACCCGCCACCCCACACCCAGTAGGCGATTGGCGAATAGACGATCAGCGACCACAAGCCGATGAACCACATCAGGGCCGAGAACTTCATGCGCTCGGCGACCGCGCCGGTGATCAGGGCGGCGGTGATGATGGCGAACGTCGCCTGGAAGATCACGAACACGGACTCGGGGATGGTGCCCGATAGCGTGCCGACCTCCATGCCGTCGAGGAACATGCGGCCCAGCCCGCCGACGAAGGGTCCGGCCTTGTCGAAGGCGAGGCTGAAGCCGATCACCATCCACAAAACGGTGATCAGGCAACAGATTGCAAAACTCTGCATCAGCGTTGCCAGCACGTTTTTCTTGCGCACCATGCCGCCGTAGAACAGCGCCACGCCCGGGATCGTCATCATCAGGACGATCGCGGTCGAGGTCAGCATCCAGGCGGTATCGCCGCTATCGAGCTTGGCGGTGGCCTCCTGGGCCAGCGCGCCGTTCGCGATCAACGACGAGGCGAGCGCGGCCAGCCCGCCGAATATGGAACTTCTCTTCAAGTGGGTCATTTTGTTCTCCCCGGATCTTGGTTACAGGGCTTCGGCGTCGGTCTCGCCGGTGCGGATGCGAACGGCGTGGGCGACCTCGGTGACGAAAATCTTGCCGTCGCCGATCTCACCGGTGGCGGCGGCGGTCCTGATCGCCTCGATGGCGGCCTCGGCGAGCTCGTCGGTCACGACGACATCGACCGAGACCTTGGGCACGAACGAGATCGTGTACTCGGCGCCGCGATAGATCTCGGTCTGGCCGCGCTGACGGCCGAAGCCCTTGACCTCGCCGACGGTCATGCCCTCTATGCCGAGCTGGGTCAGCGCCTCGCGCACGTCGTCGAGCTTGAATGGCTTGATGATGGCGGAAATCATCTTCATGGCATTGGTTCTCCGCTTGGTCCCGGCCTCAGAACGAGCGCGAGACGGTGAATACGACCATCGCATCGGCGAACTACGGGATTGGTTATGCAAACTGCGTGCCAGACCGGTCGCCGCTTGACGGTGAATCTAATTAATAATGTTATTTCAATAAGGTAGACGGAATTTTCCGAGGTATAGAGAGGTGAGGAGGTGGCTTGCACTGCCAGAATTCGCCTAATATTTGCTCAATTTTCTCGAATAGACTATTTGTTAGGCAAAATATCCGCGCCAAAACCAATCAGGCTCCGGACACGAGACCTTCGAGGTCGGCGAGGATCGCGACCAGGCGGCGCCAGCGCTCCTCACCCAGATGCTCGACCGCTCGTCGCTGGGCCTCGCGCCATAGGGGAAGGGCGCGTTCGAGCGCGTCCGCACCGGCCTGGGTGAGCGAGACGATCCGGGCCCGCCGGTCCGCGCCCTGGGCGATCGCGATCAGGCCGCCGGCCTCCATGAGCTTGAGATTGCGCGTGAGCGTGGTCTTGTCGAGCGCCAACATATCGGCCAGATCCGACATTCGCGCCGGCCCCGAGATCGAGATAGCGCCCAGCATGGTCAGCTGTGTCGCCTTGAGGCCGCTCGGTTCCAGCATGTCGTCGTAGAACCGGGTCACCGCGCGCGCCGCCTTCCGCGTATTGAAACAAGCGCACTGCCAGGTGATCCGACCGGCGGTGGCAGGGGACGATTTGATGGTCGAAACCATATTTAATTGTAGATACAATTAAACCGCCACGTCAATCCGGCATGGTGACCAACAATATCAGGCGGGTTCGGTACTCGGTGTCGTCATGTACCTGTACCCGGGCAATCGGCTTTCGCCCGCAGCCACCCAATCGCGACGGCCGGGGAAACCGATATCTCGCGCCTCGGCCTAAACGCTGTAGTACATTTCGAACTCGAGTGGATGGGTCGTCGTCTCGAAGGCGTGGAGCTCTTCTCGCTTGAGGTGGAGATATCCGTCGATCATGTCGTCGGTGAACACATCGCCCTTCGTGAGAAAGTTGCGATCACGGTTCAAGGCCCGGCACGCCTCTCGCAGGCTGCCGCAAACTGTCGGCAATTCTTTGATCTCATCGCTCGACATTTCGTAGAGGTTCCGTTCCATCGGTTCGCCCGGTTCGATCTTGTTCTCGATGCCATCGAGCCCCGCCATCAACATGGCGGCAAACATCAAATAGGGGTTCCCCGCTGCATCGGGAAATCGGACCTCGACCCTCTTGCCATTAGGTTCGTCGACATGCGGGATGCGGCAGGCCGCCGACCGATTGCGCGAGGCGTAGCACAGGAACACAGGGGCCTCGTAGCCTGGCACCAGCCGCTTGTAGCTGTTGGTCGTGGCGTTGGTGAAGGCATTGAGCGCGCGGGCGTGTTGCAGGATCCCACCGATGTAATGTAGCGCGATTTCCGACAAGCCGTCGTAACCCGAACCGGCAAACATCGGTTTGCCGTCCTTCCAGATCGATTGGTGAGTGTGCATGCCAGACCCGTTGTCGTACATCACCGGCTTTGGCATGAAGGTCGCGGTTTTTCCATACGACTCGGCTACATTGTGCACGACGTATTTGTATTTCTGGAGGTCGTCTGCGCAGCGGACCAGAGTGTTGAACCGTGTTCCCAGCTCATGCTGGCTCGGCGCGACTTCGTGATGATGCTTCTCCACCTGGACACCCATATCGACCAGCACCGAAAGCATTTCGTCTCGCATATCCGTGCCGTGGTCGACCGGAGCGACGGGAAAGTAGCCGCCTTTCGTTCTCGGCCGGTGACCCAGGTTGCCTTCCGCGTAATCCGTCCCCGAGTTGTATGGGCCTTCCTTGGAGTCGACTTCATAGAATGACCGATTCTCCTCGACTTTGAAGCGCACGCTATCCAGGACGAAGAATTCCGGCTCCGGACCAAAATACGCCGTATCGCCAATACCGGTTTCTCTCAGGTACTCCTCGGCTCGTTTGGCGACGCCGCGTGGGCCACGGCCGTAATGCTCGCCGGTGCTCGGTTCAATGACGTCACAAATGAGGATAAGGGTCGGCTTATCCGCAAACGGATCGGTAACCGCGGTTTCGGCGCGTGGCTTCAACAGCATGTCGGATTCGTTGATGTCCTTCCAACCCGCGATGGATGAACCGTCGAACATGATGCCTTTCGACAATAGATCCTCGTCCACCGCGCTGGCGTGATACGAAAGGTGCTGCCACTTCCCGCGGGGATCGGTGAAGCGATAATTCACATACTCGATGTTCTGTTGTTCGATCTGCTCGAGGATGGATCCGTAGTCCGACATTTCCGTTGTCTCCGTGATGGGTTGGTTTCTTCACGCCGACGCTCACAGCGCGTCGGCGCTGGCATTGATCTTTCCGCTGCGGATCTGCACGACATGCGTGAGCTCGGAGACGAAGATCCGTCCG
>PVBE012940190.1_pt1 | contig 15620 bp, 13 predicted proteins | sample 1631181 | NCBI WGS metagenome assembly PVBE01 (sample SAMN08397723, study PRJNA350692) | Marine metagenome, whole genome shotgun sequencing project. | isolation source: water | place: Pacific Ocean | collected 2012-04 | reverse complement strand
GTCGAGAGAGACGCTCGCCGCCCCCGATCCAACAAGGACGCCGCCGTTGCCGGTGCCGTTCGCGCATCCACCTCCGTTGCTGGAGTTGTTCCCGCAGGGGCAAGGAGTCGCGACTCCATCACCCGTGCAGAACGAAGTCCCGGGATTGGATGAGTATGTGGCTGCGAGGTACCCCTCGATCGAGGCGATGTCAGCAGCGCTCAGGACGCCTTCGTAGACGAGGCACTCGGCGATGAGCCCGTTCCACCCGTTCGCGACGTTCACGCGAGCGCCCATCACGAATCCGTTCAGGGTCGCGGAGGGGTCTGTTCCGGAGGCAGAGAGGACCCCGTTGATGTAGTGGTCTTGGCTGTTCGTGTCGAAGACTGCGGTGTGAAATTCGGGGTCGAGCGTGCCCATCGTGCCGTTGAACCAGTTGGCGCCGCCGGGGTAGATCGCCCACAGGTCATCGCCCGTGGAGCTGCCGAAAAAGAGCGCGTTGCGACCGGAGTTCGAAGACGAGTCGAAGAGGTATCGGCTTTGACCACCGGGCATCTCGTTCGATTGGCTGACGACGAAGATGGTCTTCTCAGCGGTCGTGGGACCAAACTCAGAGGCGTTCGCTGCCCAGATGTAGTCGTCGCCGTCATAGAGGGCAGAGGGCTTGCCCGCGATGCCGTCGGTCACGAAGACCGCCTGGCGGTTGACGTCGGTCGAGGTGCGAACGAGATCGCGGCCTTGGCCGGTCTTGTCCGTCCACAGCGTGATCGATGTCCCGTCGGCGGGTTGACCTGCGCCGTTGCAGCCATCACTCGCTGTGTACCAGGCATAGAACCCGGGGAAGCCGGGGTCAGGGGTGCCGTCCGATCCGAGGACCTGGGCAGCAGCAGGAGACGCCAGCGCAGCGTTGAGGAAGAGGAGCGCTGCGACGTGTGATGACAGGCTGCGAAGTTTCATGAAGAGGGGTCTCTCGGTTGTTTTTTTGTGCGAAGGAGGCCTACTTATGGTTAAGGCTATCATCGTTTTTCGTTTTCACCGGGGTTGCTTGGGGCATGTGACGGGAACAGGTTTATTAAGCCCTTGGTGCGATGCTATCTGCGGGCCAAGGAGCGGAGGCAGAGCGCCGAGCCAAGATTCAGGATGACAGAGGCGGGCCGTTCAGCAGCTCGTCGGGATCATCATCCGGACTTCCGCTCTGGGATCGGCGCGCTGGCCTTCTCGCACCATTCCTTCAGGCGGAGGTGCAGCTCGTCACGCTTGTCGAGCTCTTCCTCCGCGAGGTCGTAGAGCTTGAAGCGTCCCATGCGGATTACGCTGCAGGGGCGGGTCTCGTGGCCTACCAGTCGGCTTTGAAGGACGGCGAACTGCTGAAGATCCCTCAATACAAGCTGTGATTGAAGGAGCGGTTTCGTACACCGCCGCTAGCTGTCCAACAAAGGCTGGAAGTGGGCGCCGAAGTGGCGCAGGACTGGCGGCGCATCTTGGATGAAGACACCTCGGATGCTCTCTCTCTGCTCCCACACCTTGCAGACGATCTCAATGACATAGTCCATGTGGGATTGGGTGTAGGTTCGCCGCGGGATGGCCAGCCGCACCAGCTCTTGAGCAGCCGGTATCTCTTCCCCTGTCTCAGGGTTCACCTGGCCCAGCATGACGCTCCCGATCTCGCAAGAGCGGATGCCACCCTCTGCGTATAGCTCGATGGCGAGGGCCTGACCCGGATAATGTCCTCTGGGCAGATGGGGGAGGAAGCGCGCTGCGTCCAGGAAGATCGCGTGTCCCCCGAAGGGACGCACGACAGGGACTCCGCGCGCATCCAGCCTCTCACACACGTAGCGAATGCTGGCGACGCGATAGTCGAGGTAGTCCTCGTCGATGACCTCATGGAGGCCCTTGGCCATCGCCTCAAGGTCACGCCCCGCGAGGCCGCCGTATGTAGGGAAGCCTTCGGTCACCACCATCGCGCTCCTAGCCGCTTCGGCTAGATCCTGATCTCGTAGGGCGAGGAAACCGCCGATGTTCACCAAGCCATCTTTCTTCGCGCTCATGGTGCAGCCATCAGCGAGGGCGAATACCTCGTGGACAAGCTCGGCGATCGAGCGATCGGCCAGGTCCGGGTCACGCAAGCGCTGCAGCCCGGCGTTCTCTGCGAAGCGGCAGGCGTCGATGTAGAAGGGCACAGAGTGCTTGTCGCACAGGGCCCGCACCGCGCGCAGGTTTTCCATGCTCGCTGGCTGTCCGCCGCCAGCGTTGTTGGTGATCGTCATCATCACCAGGGGGACGCGCTGGCTCTTGTTCTCCAAGGTCATCTCGAGGGCCTTGAGATCCATGTCGCCCTTGAACGGCGCGTTCGACGCAGTGTCAGCGAGCTCCTCACAGGGGAGGTCCAACGCGACCGCCCCCATGGCCTCGACGTTCGCGCGCGTGGTGTCGAAGTGTGTGTTGTTAGGGACCACGTCTCCCTCTCGCAGCAGGAGACCGAACAAGAGGCCCTCGGCCGCGCGCCCTTGGTGGGTCGGTATCACGTGCGGCATGTCCATGACCTCTTGTACCGCCACATTGAAGCGCTGGTAGCTCTTGGCTCCTGCGTAGGATTCATCACCTCGCATGAGCGCCGACCACTGCTCACTGCTCATGGCGCCTGTCCCGCTGTCGGTCAACAGGTCAATCAGCACAGCGCTAGCAGGCAGCAGGAACAGGTTCCTTTGGCACTGCTCCAAGTACCACATCCTCTCTTGGCGGGTGGTCTTTTGGAGTGGTTCCACGCTCTTGATGCGGAACGGCTCGATGATGGGGAGCGCGTCGGGGTCGTCGGGACCGGAGCCCGAGCGAGAGGCCTCTCTCCAGGAGAGGGGGTGGGCGTTCCGACTCCCTCTCTCTCCTGGCTTGCGCTGTTCGTTGGAGTGACGGGCGGACATCTGGGGAGGTGGAGGCGGTTTTGGATCAGCCTCGCAGCACGCGGGGGAACAGGACGTTGTTCTCTAGGTGGATGTGTTGCATCAACGCTTGCCTCAGCTCTTCCAGGCCTAGGTACAGGGCTTGCCATGTGCCGCAGGCTTCCGGCGGGGCCTTGAACTCGTGGGCCAGCTCACACATGCGCGTGAGGTTGATGCCGTGTTCCTGATGCTCTTGCTCCATGACTTGTATGGGCATGCCGGCCATCGCGCCCTGACCAGCGCGGATCATGGGGAAGAGGATCTCCTCTTCTTTGAGCATGTGCTGCTCCAGCGCCTCCTGCATGTGCTCAAGATGGGCGCACAGGCCTCTCGGACAGCCGGGCTTGTCTCCGTGCACTTCCTCGACCTTGCGAGCCATCTCGATCAGGCGCGGCACCTCTTGGCGATGCGCTTGGTGGAAGTTGTCGAGGATGTGACTGACCAGCTCGTCGGGGGAGAGCCCGTCCACTCTGATGAAAGTCTCAGCGAGGGCTCGCTGCTCCTCTTCGATCTCAGCGATGACGCTCTCAGCTTGGAGGCCTCCGGTGTGACACGCGCTCTGTAGGGAGGTCTGACCTCCGCAGCAGAAGTCCAGTCCGTGTCGATGAAAGACGCGGGATGCTCCGGCCTGGGAAGTGACGAGGTCGGCTAGGGTCCACTCGGGGGTGATACTCTCGGTAGGTTGCATGGAGTTTGGCTCTGTCTAGTTCTATGGGGTGCGGGGCAAATGCCTATCGCTCACAAGTCAGTGTGCCACCACCACCGCGTCTCGTCGGTGCGTACAAGTGCGAAGCTGCTACAGAATTTGTGCCTAGGGTGGCTCCATGGCACCTCTCGCTCCATCTGTCTTGAACAGGAGCGAACCCCTCCAGCGATGGGAGTGGGCGCCCTCAGCGCTCTGCATATCTTGTCAGTGCTGCTCGCAGGCTCCCGCAGCCACTGGAAATGTCGCAGAGGTTCAGCTCGGGTCCGCGCTCTTGTTCGATGGGGAGGTGATGGCGTGCTGCGGAGGGCGGCTGCAACACGCCTCAGTCTGCGCGTGAAGTTTGCGGTCTTTACGCAGCGACAAGCAGAGCGAGGCCGCGGCCCCAATGAGCAGGAACGAACCGATGTGCGGCACGTGGTAGATGGTGATCCGGTGGATATTCAACCAGCCGAAGAGGGGAGGAGTGAAGGGGGTCACGGCCTGACGCATCGGAGCCTCAGGGTCCAACGAGTGCCCGGACTGGTAGAAACGGAACTGTCCCCATGCTCCGAGCGCGAGGATGCTGATCAAAAGGAGCGAAGCCGCGTGCTTTCGGAGTCTGCGAGAGAGCACAGACGCGAGCAGGGCGATGACGCCCAGGCCGATGATGCCCGCCTTCAACAACCCGGAGTCCATCTCAGGGACAGAGGGCGGGAATTCGATGCCCACATAGTGCGAGAGCACCTTGAATTCATGGGTGTCTCCCGTGAGTCGCTCGGCAAATATCGTCAGAGTCGGTGATTCAGTCGGGTATTGGGGCGCCGTGAAGACGCACAAGATCAGGGGGACCCAAGCAGAGGCGACCAAGAGGACGCCCGCGAGCAATAAGGACCGCGATGGCCTTCGAGAGGGGGGTGTAACCATCAAGCGTCTTGCTTGAGGATCTGGTCAAGGACCGCTCGTAAGTCATCTTCGGGGAGGAGCCCGGAGACGTGACGGATCTTGCCGGACTTGTCGACGAAGATCGTCGTGGGGAAGTACTTGATCCCGAACTGCTCGGAGATGGTGGTGTCCATGTCGAGGAGGACAGGGAACGTGGTCCCGGTGTCTTCGACGAATTTGGCCACCTTCTCGCGCCTCTCATTGGCCGAGACACGGACGAATTGAACGCCTCTGTCTGCGTACTCTTCGCTGGCTCTTTGGAGTCCGACGGACTCCCACTTGCACCGTCCTCACCAAGTGGCGAAGAAGCTCAAGACCAGGTACTTGGAGCCGATGAAGGGCGCCGTCTCGAAGTGATCTCCTTGGACGGTCTGGCCGTAGAAGGAGGGCGCCTCTTCGCCGATCCCGATCAGCGATCTACGCTCTGAGATCGGTTGGCAGAGCGCGGTGAAGGTCAGGCCCTTCAGGTTCATCTTCTTCAGGTCAGCGCCTTCGCAGTTGCTCTCGTACCCGACCTCGAGGTAGGGGCACATGAAGTAAGGCAACGGGTCAAGGAGCTGAGTTGGTGCTAATAGGATCTGATTCCCGGTGCCCAGCTTGACGCGGTGCTCGTCGACCGCGCCGAAGTAGTACTCGCGCTTCTCGCGGACTTGCTGGTCGCTCAGGTCGAGGCCTTTTTTACGTGCGAACTTGACCACATCGGAGGGATCGACGGGGACCCAACCGACCTCGGGTGCGAAGAACTCAGCCCAGCAGTGATAGTCATCAGAGATGTCTTCGCTGCGCTCTTTGGAGATGCGCAGTCCGTAGACCTCCCTCGCGGGGACACCTAGGCATCGCGCGAGCGCGATGAAGGTGCTTGAGAAGTCCGCGCACTTGCCCTTGCGCACGTTCAGGAAAGAGGGGACATCTCCGGTCCCGCACCCGACGATCTTCGGGTCTCTCTCAAAGTTGTCTACGAGGTAGTCATATGCAGCCCTCGCCTTCACCACGATGGGGGCGTCATAAACATCGAGGGATCCGACGACCTCAGAGAGCGAGAGCGCGACCTGAGGGTCGACCTCCATGAAGGGCTCCAGCAAGACGGAGGGCTGCTTGTCGCTGACGACGAGCTCTCTCACGACGCGCTCCCTCCGCTTGACCTCGAACGTGAAGTCCATCGTGGCGTTCCCTTGAACCTGCATCCAGCGGAGATGCAGCGCGGTGTTTCCAAAGACGGGCTCTCGATACACCCCCTCGCGCTGGTGGCTCCCTGTGACCTCTACGTTCTCGATCTTCTGGTGCTCGTCGGAGATGGGGTAGGGGACCCAGAGGTTGAGGTATTTCGATCCGACCGGGTTGGGGATCTCAACGCGCAGGGTGATCTTCGCGTGTCTCTTGGCTTGGGATGGCCCTTGGGTCCCGTAGCCCTGCGACAGGGCTACGGGAGTCATCAAGTAGCCGGCTCCGAGGAGGAGCAGGAGTGATCTCACGAGCTTCTTCAAATCAGCCTGCTTTCAGAGCGCTCCACTCAAGCGACGGAGACCAATCGGCTTCTGGGATCACGATCATTCTGCCGCGCATCTCCATGTGGAGCTCACTGCAGAACCAGAGGCAGTAGTACCAGAACACGCCTTCATGGGTCGCGGTGAGCGTCAGCGTCTTGTGCTCACCAGGGTCGATGCTCTCCATGATGTCGTACCCCGTCAGAGCCCAGCCGTGGGTCATGTCCAGCGACATCTCGATGTTCTGGAGCTCGACCTGGACATCCCATCCTTGGGGGACGGTGAACATGTCAGGCGTGAAGAAGCTCCTCACCGCCGTCATGGTCACGTGCACGACCTTCTCGTCGTAGTCGTAGACCACTCCGGGGGGCGGGATCTCGCTCGGGAGGTCGTAGACCAACTTGGCTTGCTCCGTGATCAGCTCGACAGGGATCCCCTGGGCGTAGTGAGTCTCAGGGGGCAGCGGCATCTGATCGATCAAGGGCGCAGGGATGGTCTCGATGTCATACAGCTCGTGGTTCTCACAGACGAGCGGCCCGTGAGGCAGGAAGGTGTCCTTCGTCAACTTGTTCATGATGACGAGGTACTTTCCGTAAGGCTCAGCGGTGTCACCGCCAGGCACCATGAGGTGGCCGACCGAGTAGTGAGCCGGGATCGTGTCGACGACAGTCCACGGCTCCTTCCCATGCTTCTTGTCCCACGGGGCACCGAGCGCGACCTTCTTCACGTCGGAGTCCACGAAGAACCCGATGTAGCAGTAGCCCTCGTTGTCGTACTCGATGTGCGTCGGGCCGAGCCCGGTGTCGATGTCACCAGAGATCAGGTCCTTGTTGATCACCGGGACTCCGTACTCTTCGCCGACGAACTTCTGACCCTCGATGGCCTTCACTACTTTATTGATGTCGTAATAACGGATGAGCGTGGTGGCCTTACCGCTTGAGAGCGCGTAGCGACCCGTCGGGTCGATGTCCAAGCCGTGCGGGTTCAGCGGGCAAGGGGCCGCATAGACGTCTACATCAGACCAGCGCACGATGGGCACATCAGGTGCCTCCTCGGAGGTGATGTACTTTCCGTCTGCGACCGCCTTCTCGATGCTCGCCAGGTTCCAGTAGAAGACGTAGTCCTCGGGCCGCTTAAACATCCCGACCGTGTTGACCGATCGCTCGGTGTTGTACGCGGTGTTGATCATCCAACCGTCCGACTCGCCCCAGCCCACGCGGACCAGGTCGTACTGCCACGGACCCCAGACTTGCCATGCGGTCTTCATGTGCCCTTCAGGCGAGACCTCGAGCCCGACGACGCACGAGATGTACGGGCCATTGATCATGTCGGTGTCGACGTCCACGTAGTCGCGGATCTCTTTCGAGGGATAGCTCTCGAGCTCGATGTTGCCGACCAAGAGCTCCGTGTTGGGGCCGGAGTTGAAGCCGTGCAGGCCGCCTGGGACGTTCTCAACCCAGTGGACCTCCTCGGTGCGGAAGGTCGCCAGGTTCATCCGAGCGATCCTCGCGTTGCGTTTGTCATTGACGAACAACCAGCGGCCGTCATAGACGCCGTCTGTCCGACTGAGGACTGGGTGGTGCGTGTCACCTGAGATGAAGAGCTCTCCCGTGGCGGGGTTCGTCATCATCTCTTTTACCTCGGGGTTCGAGGTCGTCCAGCCCCAGGCCGGATCCACGTTGAAGACGGGGATCTCGCTCAACAGCTTCATTGAGGGCATCCCATAGACGTACATGCCCCCTTGCTGTCCGCCGCTCGCGAAGCAGTAGAACTCGTCGGTCTTCTTCCAATACCCATGGGGCATCGGGAACGGGCGTGCGTAGGCGCTGCCTCCCGGTGCAGAGGCCGCCGAGCCTTGATCGCAAGACTGCAAGCCGATGATGGTGAGCGCGCACATCGCGATTGCGGCGCCACATAGCGCTGTACGCCGGATCTTCTTGTTTTGAAGCATAGCTAGGTTTCCTTTGCTACTCGGTGACGATCATCTCGCCGCACATCTTGTAGTGATCAGTGCTGCAGAAGACGACGCATTCGAACGGGTATGTGCCAGCCTCGCTGGCTTTGAACTTGATGCTCCTCTCGACTCCGGCGCGCAGGCCGTTTACCCAGATGTCGTAGGAGTAGATGTGGAAGCCGTGTCCTGTGAACCTCTTCACTCCGGTGATGGCGGGGAGTGAGCCGTTGTCAGTGCCGATGAGCTTGAGCTCTACGATCTCGTCTTTCTTGACGGTGAACTCCTTGGGGTCCCATCCGGCGATGGCGGCTTTGATCTCGATCGTTCGATCAGCGACACCGATGTCCTGCTCAGATCGGCGCGTCGCGTCCGTCTCCCTCATATACGGCGCAGACCAACGTTTGGTTCCGGAGATGTACTCAGTCGCTTCGGTCTTACTGACGACGGTGTCATGACTTTGACTGCACGCCGTCACGAGGGACGCAGCCAACCCGAGCAAGGCGACGGATCCGATTGAAAGTAGCTTCTTCATGGTTGAATCAGTTGTTGAGCATCGCGCGCACGTCAGCGCTCAGGACGTCTTTGGGGACGTCTTGGCCGACGTAGCGAATGCGGAGTTTTGAGTCGCGGTCAACCAGCACAACCATCCAGGTGTGTTGGCTCTTTATGGCGCTTACGTGCTGGTCAACGCTCACGTGGAAGGAGCTCCAGACCGCCTCAAGCTCTTCTTCAGTGCCTGTCAGGAAGGACCACCTCCCCCCGAAGGCGTCTGTGTAGTCTTTCGCTTGATCAGGGGTGTCCCGCGCCGGGTCCGTCGTGATCAAGATCAGCTCGAGCTCGTCGTCACCGACCTCCTGTGCGAACACGTCCTGCATGTCCAGGTATGTCGCTGTGATCGCGCGGCATATGTCCGGGCAGTTCGTGTAGACGAAGCCCACGAGCGCGACCTTCCCTGCCAGGTCTTCGCTCTTGACCACCTCACCGTTCTGGTCGGTGAGCGTGAAGGCGGGGACCTCTTTGGGATTGATCAGCTCGCTCCGGTGGATGAACGGCTCATCCCCGAAGGCCTGCGCCGACGCAGCCGGAGTTTCTTCCATTCCGCATCCAAGGGAGAGGAGGCTGCCTCCAAGGAGGAGGAAGGGGGTGGTTCGAAGTAGGTGGTTTCTCATGACTCTCCGAGTAGTGAGGTGATGTCTCTGGTTAGATCTGCGTCAGGGTCGTCCAGACCCACGTAGTCGAAGCGCATGTTCCCCTCAGCGTCGATCAGGACGATCTTGTAGGTGTGGTACACGTAGCCCGCGGAAGGGTTGAACGTCCGATTGACGCCGTAGTCTTCCCAGACCTCTTCGCACGCTGACATGTCGCCAGTGAGGAACTCCCATCGCGCTCCATGGGTCGTCGTGAAGAGCTTGGTCCGCTCGGGGACATCGGTCTCCGGGTCGGTCGTGATGAGGACCAGCTGCAGGTCGCCGTCATCGATCGAGGAAGCGAACTCTCTCTCGAGGTCGAGGAAGCTGGCGGTCAGGAGACCGCAGACGTCCGGGCAGCTGGTGTAGATGAAGCCGATGCCGAGCACTGCGCCGCTCAGGTCTTCGAGGGTGACGTCCTCTCCGTCCTGATTCACCAGGGCGAAGTCCGGGGCGGGCATCCCGAGGGGGAGCTCTTTCCGCTCAAGGATGCGCTTTCCGGCCGTGTCCAAGAGGAGCTCGTGTGAGCTAGCGTGGTGCTCATCTGTGGGTCCTCCGCAATCTTGCGTACCCAGCAGGATCATGCTGGACAGCGTGCCCGACAAAAGGACCGCGCTGAACGTCCAGAAGGCCACGCTGTTCATGCTGCTTACGTTGCTGGGATCTACTGCTCTGTTAGGCGTCATGGTTTCACCTTGGGATGTAGAGGTTGCCCTTGAGTTTCAGGACGTAGTAAACGAGCGCCCAGGGATCTTCAGGCTCCGTCAGGACCTCCCTCGAGGCTGGCATGGGCGTGCCGGGGATCCCGAGCATCACGCGCCGGTAGATGTCTTCAGGGTCTGTGCCACCCTTGAAGAAGTCTTCTTTGAAGTTCCGGGGTGAGATGGGGAACCCCCAGTCGTCGACGAGGTCGGCGGCGGAGGCGCCGTCGCCTAGGCCCTCATCTCCGTGGCAGGTGTTGCAGGAGGCGAGCCCTGTGAACAGCTCCTTCCCTCGGGCGACGAGCTCTTCGGTTGGAGTGGGGGGCTCTGGAACGACGAGTTCCTCTCCCACGCCCTTGAACTCGAACCAGTTGATGGCTGCGTAGTACCACCCGTCTTCCTCGTAGACCTCTTTGACGCCTACGAGATCGTCGGCTTCTTCCTCGTCGGAGAGCTCGAGCTCACCCACGGTCAGCTCCTTGACATGGGCGACGAGCGCGTTGATCGCTTCGGGCGGGAGGGTCTCGTATGACCCCATCTCCGTCCCGCCGATCCCTTGTGAGATGGTCCGGAACAGGTCAGCGTCAGAGGGCATCCCGTCTATGGTCGAGCGGAACTTGAAGACCCCCGCGCTGAAGTCGCGCGGCTTGATCGTCAGCAGCTCGGCAGAGACACCGTCGCCGTAGCCGTCCTCGCCATGGCAGCTGAGGCAGAAGCGCCCATAGAGCACCGAGCCTTCGTATTGGACGCTGGGTGCATCCTGCTTTGTGGTGCTCGTGCTCTGCCCGGCGGGGGCGTCACCGCAGCTGGCTGTGAGCAACAGCGCGAGGCCGGCGCTTGAGAGCCACGGCCAGGACGCGCTCCCACTCTTCCTTTCGGGCGCGCTCGGATCCATCTCAGGTAGCGAGCGGTCCGAGGTGCTGTCGCTTAACGCGGTCCTAGGGGAGGTCTTCAGGGAACGAATCTCTCGGAGCTCGGGCCTTGTGATGTGTCTCATGTGATCGTGCATGGCGTGGGCCGTTGTTGAGTTTTCCCGTGACGTTTGGCGCTCTACGCCGCTCGGCAAGGTCTTTCCCTTGTGGGCACTAATATCCTCGACCAGACCTTGAGGTCCCTCAACTCGTACAAGTGCCTACCCCTGCTGGTCTTAATGCGTAGAGGGGAGGTCAATTGAACGTAGAGGTTCTCCGCGACGTCCTCTGTGAGTTGGCCAGGACCTCTCAGCGTGGCGGCCCGCGGCTCATTCGGGGGGGAGTGGGGTAGCCAGAACAACGGGCTGAGTCGGAGGTTGGGGGTCAGGCCTCTTCGCATCGAATTGCACGCGACTGAATTCAGCGGCTATGCTTAATCGTTGAATCAACATTTGGTCGCACTCCCGCTCGCACGTGTGGATCGACCCTTCGCAGGCGCTGCGACCTCAGCTGCCCTAGCCGATAGCCAGATGACCCCCAGACCGTCTTGTCTTCCCAAGAGATCAGGTCCGAATCCGAACACGCTGAAAAGGCTCCCTCACGCCTCTCCCGCTGGCGTGCGGCGTCTCTGACGACGGTCTACCTGTTGATGGGCTTACACATCGCCCACTGGAGGCTCAACGGGAAGACCCTCGCGCCCCTCGAGCTGCACGAGGTGATGTACACCCTTGAGCTAGGGATCGTGACGGCCGGTTTCTTGTTCATGAGCTTGGCCTTTGTCTCGGTGCTCATCTTCGGCCGCTTCTTCTGCTCTTGGGGATGTCACATCCTGGCCCTTGAGGACCTCTGCGCCTGGATCTTGAAGAAGCTCGGCATCGCCGCGCGCCCGGTGCGCTCGCGGGTCCTCGCGTTCGTCGGGCCCCTCGCTCTTTTCTACATGTTCTTCTGGCCGCAGATCGCGCGCGTGATCGAGGGCCGTCCGGCACCTGAGCTGCGCATCGCTAGTGACGCCGAGGGCTGGGCCTCCTTCGTCACGACCGACTTCTGGCGCAACCTCCCGCCGGTGAGCGTGGCGCTCTTGACCTTCGGCGTGTGCGGCTTCCTGATCGTCTATGTCCTGGGCTCGCGCTCCTTCTGCCGCTATGCCTGTCCCTACGGCGCGCTCTTCGCCCTCGCTGACCGCGTCGCGCCAGGGCGTCTGGTCGCCCTCGACGGCTGCACCGGGTGCGGGAAGTGCACGGCCGCGTGTAATTCAGACATCCGAGTCCACGAGGAGCTCGCCGCCCACGGCACGGTCGTCAGCTCCTCTTGTCTGCGGGATCTTGACTGCCTAACTGGCTGCCCTAGCACGGCGATCGCCTACCGCTTCACGCGTCCGCCGCTGTTGCGTCGCATCCCTGCCGCCGACCGACTCCCTCGGCGCAGCGACTTCAGCTTCGCCGAGGAGGCGCTGCTCGCCGGCGTCTTCCTCGCCTCACTCTTCAGCTTCCGTGGCCTGTACGGTCTGATTCCCTTCCTGCTGGCCTTGGGGTTGAGCGCGATCCTCGCTTACTTGGCTGTCGTCGCCTCGCGCCTGTTCATTCGTGAGCACGTCAAGACAGGCCGCACGCGCTTGAAGGCCGGCGGAAAGTTGACCCGCGCAGGTGTTGTCTTCGCCACGACCACGATCTTGGTCGCGGCCTTCACCCTGCACTCGGGCTTCGTCCGCTCTCAGCAGCTGGCCGGAGAGCGCGCCGTGCGCTCCTTCGACGCCACCGGGGCCCCCGAGAGCGCCGCCGAGGCCGTGCTTCACCTCGAGCGCGTCGCGCGCTGGGGCCTGCTCTCCACACCCGGAGTCTTCGAGCGCTTAGGGAACCTGAACATCGCGCGCGGCGCGCCAGCAGCGGCCGTGCCTTGGCTGGAGCGCGCTCTCGCTGGTGCGACCGACGACCTCAGCGTACGCCGAAAGCTCGCGCGCGCGCTCTCAGGGGCTGGGGAGGTGTCGCGCGCCGAGGCCGAGCTGGACCGGGTCGTGACCCTCGCGGGTGCGCTCGAGTCCAAACAGCACACCGCAGCAGAGCGGGCTTTGACCCACGAGCTGCGCGGCGCCATGCGCGCCGACCGCGATGACAAACGCGGCGCGATCGAGGCGTACGAGGCCGCCTTAACCGAGGAGGGGGACCGCGTCTCTGCGCACCTCGCCCTGAGCGAGCTGTTCGCCGACGTGGGGCGCTTGCCTGAGGCGGTCGCGCACCTGCGCACAGCCGCAAAGCTCGATCCCAGCTCACCATCGGTGCACTACAACCTCGCCGTGCTCCTCTCTGCGCGCGGCGAAGACGCTGACGCGGTCAAGCACTACCGCATCGCCGCGCACCATGACCCCGACGATCCGGAGATCCACAACAACCTCGGCTTCCTGCTCGCGCGTCTCGGCGACGTGCGCGGAGCTGAGGCCTCCTTTCTACGCGCGATCGACCTGGCCCCTGATTTTGCCCACCCGTACTTCAACCTCGGACGGCTGCTGCTCGAGTCTGGACGTGATGGAGAGGCGCTCCCCTTGCTCGAGCGCGCCGCGCAGCTCGACAAGCGCTATGCGGACATCCTCGGCGGCTGAGTGAGGAGGTGTTGGAGGAGCTCCTCTCTCTGATGTTGTGGCGTGGAAGCACCGCGGGAGTCTCTGGCTCGCGCTCCGGGGAAAATCTGAAGATCTTGTCCGCATCGGGGAGGCAAGCATCATGTGAGGGTGATGGCATCGCGCCTCAGTGATATCTGATCACCTAAAGGCCATCTATCCAAGACACCCGATCCCAACACATCACTCATGTTCAAAAATATAGTTGCCTTCACCCTCGCCCTCATCGCGATGGCCTCACTCGCTTACTTTTATTATCCCGGCGAGCTGGATGAAGCTGCCGAGACTGTGAGCTTGGAGATCACCTTTGAGGAACAAGATGCTCGACTGCTCGCCAATCAGATGCGCGGCTTCGAGCTCGGCAGTTTAGAGACAGGCATTCAAGCCCCCGATTCAGGGACCTGGATCGTCTCCGGATCCGCCTCCGATGTGAGGGACGTGCAATTGTTGGCGCGTGCGCTCGACTCGAATCTCGTTACACAGGAGCACGTCGTTCGCACCTACGAGATCGAGCACCACGACGCTCGCAGCTTGGCGAACGCGACACGTGGTCGAGAACCTGAGGGCCTGAGCGTCGGGATCGTCGTGAGCCCCGAGGGCTCGTGGTACGTCATCGTCAAACAGGAAGACGTCGAAGCTCTCGAGTCATGGCTCAGGGAGATTGACTCGCCCGACCAGAGAATCACCTCGGAGGGCGTCCTGGAATCGAACTGAGCGCTAGAGCTGGGCGTTGGGTTCGGACCATCGGGACCAGGACCTAGCCGCGACGCTCAGTTCTCTTTCAGCCAGCTCTCTGCGAGCTCTTCGCCGAGGGCGATGACGCCCGACGTGTCGAGGACGAGCTTCTTCTCCTGCGGAGGGAGATCGAAGACCTTGACATGAGAGAGGTGCGGGTCGGCAGCAGCGACCTCGGCGATCTTGGAGGTGACGTCGATCTCGTTGACCTGTTTGTCGTCGGTCGGGGGCTGCTGGCTGACGAACCACTTGAGCTCAGGGAGGTCTAGGCTCTCACGGCTCGCGTTCACGAGCGCCTGCATCCTCTCTGCTGCGCCACGTCTGAACGGACCCCAGGACATGTCGTTCTCGCCGATGTGGTAGAGGACCCCTGCGAGCTCGACCTCTTGGCCGCGGTCTGTGAGCTCTTGCATGGAGTCCTGGATGAACTCGATGAAGCTCGGGTAGAGGTTCCGCGAGACGGCCTCGCTGCCCTCTGGCGTCCAATCGATGATCTGCGAGCCGGAGTGGGTGAACTTCGCGATGGCGAAGCGGCCCTTGTGTTTCTTGGAGAGCGCCGCGCCGAAGCTCAGCTCAGGCCCGAAGGTGTCGTAGAACCCTGCAGGCCCGAGAGGCTCCCAGTCGTCAGAGGTCTTGTAGCCGCCGCCCAAGCTGTAGCGGAAGGCGACGCGTGCGTTGTCCTTCAGGAGCGGAGAGCTCTTCTTCAGGTCTTGGACGAAGGCGCGCTCTCCCTCCATGTTGCGGTGACCAGCGAGGACGAAGAGCTTCACCTTGTCGCCCTTCTTGTAGGGCCAGGTCTTGAGGGGGCGCGGTGTACCGCGCGGCTTCCCGATCGAGGAGAGGTAGGCGTCCGCGTAGTTCACCCCGTGCTCGAGCTGGCCGAGCGTGCCGTAGTGGTAGTGGAGTCCGACGCCTCCGCCGATCTCGACGCCGACGTGTGAGGTCGGGACGTAGGTCGCGAGCGGGTCGGACTCGGTGACGTGTCGCTGACCGACGCTGATCTCGTACATGCGGGGGCGCAGGTCCATGCCCCAGATGGTCTTGGTGCAGAGCTCGCCGATGAAGAAGGGGAGCTCCGGCAGCTCGAGCTCACGGCGCCAGGAGGCGAGGAAGTTCTCGAGGTTCTTGCCATAGGCGGGCATATAGCCCTCTTCGAACATGTCGTTCTCGCCTTGGTGCCACATGAAACCTTCGATGCGGTAGGAGATCTTCTTCTTGTCCAGCTCTGCTAGAGAGGAGCGGACCTGCTCCAGCATGAGCGGGTACATCTTGAAGCCCTTCGGTTCGTCAGGGTTCCAGTCTCCGCCGAGGTGTGTGCCGCCGGCTGCGACCTTGATGACAGCGATAGGCGCCTTGATGTTCTCTTTGAGCGTGCTGGCGAAGCTGAGCTCTGGCCCGAAGCATCTTTTTAAAACGATTTCTCCAACAATCCATATTTGAAGGCGTTCGATCATTCCAGACCTGCTGTGGCTGCGGCTGCAGTTGGAAATGCTAG
>PVBE012109455.1_pt1 | contig 15620 bp, 11 predicted proteins | sample 1631181 | NCBI WGS metagenome assembly PVBE01 (sample SAMN08397723, study PRJNA350692) | Marine metagenome, whole genome shotgun sequencing project. | isolation source: water | place: Pacific Ocean | collected 2012-04 | reverse complement strand
TGACCTGCACGTCCACGTAGCCGAACGCGCTGTACAGGTACGCGATGATCTCGGTGTCGGTGTCCAACACCTCGCGGCGGTACGTGCCCGCCTGGCCGATGCCGGGGAGGATGCCCGCAGCCTTCGTCTGGAGCCGCTGCTTGAGGTAGCCGTCCTTGAGGTTCTCGTTCCCGACCAGCGCGATTTGCTTGACGAGGACCTTGCGTCCCTCGGTGATCGTGTACTTGACCGTGACCTCGTTGTTGGACTCCCCCTCCAGCGTCATGCGGATGTCCGCGAGGAAGAACCCCTTCTCCAGGTACAGTTCTTCGATCTTGCGCTGGGTGGCGGCCACGCGGGACTCGTCCAGGATGCTGAACGGCTTGACCGTCATCACCTCCTTGATGTCCTCGGTGGTGACCTTCTTGTTGCCCTCCAGCAGGACCTCGCGAACCGCCGGCTTCTCCTTGACGCGGATGATCACGACGACGCCGCCGGCGGGGTGATCATCCGCCTCGATGTCGATCTTCTTGAAGTACCGAAGCCGGTAGATGTCCTTGATCGACCGCTGGACCACGTCCTTGCGGAGGATGTCGCCGACGCCGAGATCGATGTTGTCGAGGATCGCGTCGGTCTCGACCTTGGCGTTGCCCTCGACCCGGATCTCCTGGACCACCTGGCCCAGGGAGTGATGCGCCGAGGCGGCCGTCGGAAGCAGCAGCAGCAGCGCCGCGCAGGCGAGCGTCAGGAACCGGCTCATGCCGCGGCTCCTTCGGTGATCGCGCCGCCTTCGATGCGCAGGCAGCGGGGCAGTTGCTGGGCCAGGGCGAGGTTGTGCGTGGCGACGATCAGCGTCGTGCCGAGCTCTTCGTTCAGTTGCAACAGCAACTCGTGGATGGCGGTGCCGGTGGCGGGATCGAGGTTGCCGGTGGGCTCGTCCGCGAGCACCAGCCGAGGCTTCATCACCAACGCCCGCGCCAGCGCCACACGCTGCTGCTCTCCGCCGGACAGCTCTCCGGGGGCGTGGTCGGTGCGATCGGCGAGGCCGACGCGGTCCAGGAGGTCCCGGGCGGCGGTGCGCGAATCCGACATGGACATGCCCGCGATGACTGCGGGCATCATCACGTTTTCCAAAGCGGTGAACTCGGGAAGGAGGTGGTGGAACTGGAAAATGAAGCCGATGTACCGGTTGCGGAACTCCTCTATCACATCTTCGCGCGCAGCAAGTAGAGGGCGGCCGTCGTACAGCACGGTTCCGGCGGACGGACGGTCCAGCAGACCGACCAGCGACAGCAGGGTCGACTTGCCGCTGCCGGAGGCCCCTACCACCGCGCAGACCTCGCCCGACTCTACGGTGAGGTCGACGCTGCGGAGCACCTCGATCCGCCGGTGCTGCATGGAGTAGGTCTTGCGTACGCCGTTCAGCTGCAGGGCCACGCCGCGGGACTCAGGCATCGCGAAGGCCCTCCACGGGGTCGAGCTTGCTGCCCTGCCAGGACGGGTACAGCGTCGCCGCGAACGAGATCGCGATCGCCGTGATCGCCACCGCCGCCACCAGCTCCACGCTGACGTGCACCGGGAGGGTGTCCACGTAGTAGACGTCGGACTCCAGGTCGATGAACTGCCACCGGGCCAGCGCCGCGCAGGTCGCCAGCCCCCCCGCGAGCCCCAGCGTCGTGCCGATGAAGCCCATGAGCAGCCCGTCGATGACGAACAGGCGCATCAGGTCGAACCGGCCCGCCCCCATCGCCTTCATGATCGCGATCTCTCGGCGCTTCTCGATCACCAGCATCATCAGCGTCGTCACGATCACCACCGCGGCGACGGCGATGATGAAGGTCAAGATGATCGCCATCACGCGCTTCTCGAGCTTCAGCGCGGCGAACAGCGGCTCGTTCATCTTCTGCCAGTCGCGGGTCCAGAACGGGTACTGCAGCTTGGCCCCGACCTTGCCCGCGATCGCCGGCGCTTCGTAGATGTCGGCGACCGCCACTTCCAGCCCCGTGACCTTGTCGGTCATGCGGAGGAAATCCTGTGCGGTGCCTAGAGATGCGTACGTGAACTTCGTGTCGTACTCGTACATTCCTGAGTGGAAGATCCCGGCGATCTCGAACTGGATGATCCGGGCCTGCATCGAGCCCATCGGGCCCGGCTCGGACAGCGGGCTGATCGCTTCGACGATGTCCCCCACCGTCACCCGGAGCGACGCCTGCATCTCGGTGCCGATGAGCAGCCCCGGCAGCGGCTTGTCGGTCTTGTCTTCGGCGTCGATGAGCCCGCCGGAGGCCGGCTTGGGGTCGTCCAACTGCTGCACGATCGCGCGCGCCTCTTCGACGGTGCGCACCCGCCCGTTGGGGCCGAGGGTGAGGTTGTCGAAGAGCACGGTGACGTCGCCGACGGTGCCGGGGTCGATCCCCTTGAAGATGGCGCCCACGCGGGCGTGCTTCGATTTGAGGACGAACTCGGTGTAGACGAACGGGGTGACGCCGGTGACGCCGTCGATCTCCTTGATCTTGTCGGCGTGCTGCTCCCAGTTCTCGACCTCGTTGGTGTAGCTGAGCACCACCAGGTGGCTGTTGGCGCCGAGGATCTTGTCCTGCAGGTCGGCCTCGAAGCCGGCCATCACCGACAGCACCACGATCAGCGTCCAGACCCCCAGCATGACCCCGAAGATCGCCAGCGCGGTGACCACGGAGACCCCCGCGAGGGCCTTGCGGCCGCGCATGTAGCGGAGGGCGACGAAGGTCTCGAAGCGGCCGCGCGAGGTCGAGCGCACCGACTCGCCCTTCAGGCGGTCCGCCAGCGACACCACGCCCATGTCGTAGACGAGGCGGCGGGTCACCCAGACCAGCACCACGATGGGCACCCAGATCGGGATGAGGGCGAAGACGGGGAGCCCCATCAAGATCCGGAGGAACGCCGGGAGGGAGTTGGGATCGCCGCGCACGAGCTTGACCGGCAGGCCGCCGAGGAAGCGGAGAAACGAGCCCGTCGTCTCGATCGTGATGAGGATCGGGAAGAGCGCGATGGCCAGCGGGTAGAGCACCAACTTGACCGGCGTCGAGGGCTGGAACGGGATGCCGTAGCCCTCGAGCACGAAGACCAGCCCATCACCGCAGATCCGCGCGAGCCCGTACGCCATCGCGAACGGGACCCACAGGGGCGAGATCAGCAGGAGGAACAGCTTCAGCAAATGGGGCGCATCTCGGCAGATCGCGCGCGGGCGCGGAGGTTCGCGAACGTACGGCAACCCCCGACCCGGGTCAAACAGTCCCCCGGTCCACCCTGGTAGATTCGGTCGCCATGCGATTGCTCCTCCTCCTGACTCTGCTGCTCCCCGCCTCGGCCCTGGCCCAGGACGCTGGCGCCAGCGCCGACGCCCACTTCGACCGCGACACCGTGGTCGCCTCCTCGGCCGTCTTCCGGTCCCTCAGCGAGTCCGGCGGTGGCGGCTTCGCCAGCATCGAGCGGTCGTTGATGGTCACCGACGGTGCGCTCGCGGAGCTGGATCTCAGCCTCGCGTTGACCCGCGGCGGGGCGGTTGATTCCGCCCAGCACGATCTTTGGACCGCCAAGCTGGATCAGCGCTCCGGACTATTCGGGGACGAGTTCGGCGCCCTCCAGGAGCAGCTCACCCGGCAGAGCATCGGCTACGAAGAAGCGTTCGAGGGGGCTCTGCAGCGTGCCCTCGCGGTCACCCCCGCGGTCGAGTGCAAGCAGGAGTCGGCCAGCCCCTTCGACCTCAGCGGGCCCGGGGGCCAGCGCAAGGCCCCCAAGGAGTGCCCCGGTGCCGACATCTCCGCCGATCTGGCCAAGGCCTGGGACGCGGACGCCGAGCTCAAGGCCGCGGTCGACGCCATCGCCAACGAGGCCTGGACCACCGTGACGACCTACGACGCCGCCGAGGCGGCCCTGGACCTGTCGGGCGCGCCCGCCTCCGCCATCACCGTGGAGCCGGCCGAGTTGGTCGCGAACCTGCCCGAGGCGATCGAGGTGCTGGACCTGATCGCCGAGCGGGCCGACGTCGGGCGCGAAGAGCTGCTCGCCGCCCGCGCCGAGCTGTCCCCCGATGACAAGGACGGCGCCCAGGCGATCCGGACCCGCGCCAAGGAGCTGCGCGAGTGGACCGAGGCCCAGAAGGAGGCGCTCGGCGTCGTGCTCTTCGCCGGACTCGAGCGCTCCCGCAAGAAGAAGGGGAAGAAGGCCGGCTGGGCCGAGGTCAGCGCCTGCCTGAACCCGTCCGCCTGGGGCGGCTGCGACGGCAAGGACGTCACCGACGAGGTGGGCGACGTGCTGGTCGAGGACGGCAAGCTGGCCAAGGAGCTGACCGCCCTGCGCGACGGCCTCGGCCGCCCCGACGTCAGCCTCTAGAACCCGCCGCCCCGATCGGTCCCGCTGGTCTGGCACGGCCCTCGCAGAGGCCCGGACCATGCGTTTGACCCCGATCGTTCTGCTCGCCGCGCTGACCCTGCTGACCGCCTCGACCGCGTCCGCCTACCCGTTGCGTGTGGCCGCTGGCGCCAACGACGCCGCTTTGATCATGGATCCCTTCTTCAACGTGCGGGTCGTGCCCGCCGATGACGACATGGTGGGCACGTTCGCGGAGACCGAGCCGGTGCCCGTAGACGGCCGCCTGGGCTGGTACCTGCAGACGAGCCGCCTGGAGAACCTCCGCGATCTGGAGTCCCCCGCCGAGCCCGAGCTGTGGCTCGGCGACGAGCTGGTCCCCGGTGTCATCGAGGAGGAGACCGTCGGCGACTTCGTGTGGCTCTGGTTCACGCCCGAGGAGCCGCTGGAGGCGGACGCCGACTACTTGTTCGAGTACGGCGACGAAGCCGACATGACCGTCGAGTTCGCGACGGGCCCCGAGGACCTGGGCTCGATCGGCGTCGACGACGCCCCCACCGTGGACCTGTCCGTGACCTGGTCGGGCGCCCGGCCCGGCGGCCAGCCCAGCATGACGATCAACCTCACCATCGGCGCGGACCGCGAGTCCGAGGGCAGCAGCCGGCTGTCGGTGATGCGCGTGTTCAAGGAGGACGGCGAATTGCACGACGTCATCCCCGTCGGCATCGACCGCACCTCGTTTGCGTGGTGGCAGGAGTTCCCCGGAGTCGGCACCTCCAAGCCCGACGAGGTCTGCGTCACCGTGATCCACGAGAACGGCTACGGCGAGCAGGGGGACCCCGTGGAGGCCTGCATCGAGCCCCAGCGGGCCAACGGCTGCAGCGTCGTCGATGGCGCCCCCGGGGCCGCCGGAAGCCTGGCGGGACTGCTGTTGGCGCTCGGCTTCGCGGTCCGGCGGAAGTCCCGCTAGAACGACCGCGAGGAGCCCGTCATGCCCCACCCCCGCGCCGTCGCCGGTGCCGCCGCACTTGTCGCCCTCGCCTTCGCCGCGGCCCCCGCCAGCGCCGAGCAGGCCATCATCATCAACCCGATCTTCGACGTGCAGTCGGTGCCCCTGGGGGATGGCTGGTTCGGGCTCGGAGCCGACATCGAGGCGGTGCCGGCGGACGGCCGCTACGGTTGGTACCTGCACGCCGACCGGCTGGCGGAGTTCCGGGAGGAGGGCGGCGGAGACATCGCCCTGGCAGCCGTCGATGGCGAGCCGGTGTCCGGGACCGTCGAAGAGGAAGAGGCTCCCAACCGCTTCCTCTGGCTGTGGCTGACCCCGGATGCTCCGCTGGCTCCCGAGACCGAGTACCAGTTCGAAGTGACCGGTTCCTTGGGCGCCGCGTTCGACACGTTCACTACCGGCGCGGAGGAGTTGACGTCCGTGGCCCCCGCGACGCCGTCCGATCTGAGCCTGCGCGTGACGTGGCGGCCCCAACGGCCCAACTCCGAACCCACGATCGGGTTCGAGGTCAGCGGCGGACTCGACCGCACCGCCGACGGAAGCGCCCGCCTCTCGGTCCTGCGCGTCTCCACCGCCGGCGAGATCGACCGCGTCTTCCCGGTTGGCTCGGAGCGCTCCGCGTTCGGGTTCTGGGACCAGGTTCAGGAGCGGGGCACCGAACGCCCCGACGAGGTCTGCGTGACCTTCGTGCACGAGAACGGGGACGGCGAACGGAGCGATCCCGAAGAGGTCTGCGAGGTTCCCCAGTTGGCGTCGGGCTGCAGCGTCGCCTCGGGATCCCCTGCCCCGTTGGCGGCGTTGCTGCTGCTGGCCGCGGCTAGGCTTTCGCGGCCGCGGCGGCGTCCGCCTGCTGGCTGAGCCAGGCCTCCATGAACGGCGTCAGTTCGCCGTCCAGCACCGCGTCGACGTTGCCCGTCTCATGCTCGGTGCGGAGGTCCTTCACGAGCCGGTACGGCGCTAGCACGTAGCTGCGGATCTGGCTCCCCCACTCGATCTTCTCCTTGGGCGCGGCCTTTGCCTCAGCTTCCGCCTTCGCCTGCTGGGTGAAGTAGTCGTGCAGGCGCGCCTTGAGCACCTTCATCGCCGAGCTCTTGTTCTTGTGCTGGCTGCGCTCGTTCTGGCACTGCACGACGATCCCGGTGGGGAGGTGGGTGATCCGCACCGCGGAGTCGGTCGTGTTGACGTGCTGGCCGCCCGCGCCGGAAGCCCGGTAGCGGTCGATCCGGAGGTCGCCCTCGTTGATGTCGACCTCGATCTCCTGGTCGATGTCGGGGTACAGCGCCAGCGCCGCGAACGCCGTCTGCCGCCGCGCCTGGGCGTCGAACGGGCTGATCCGCACCAGGCGATGCACCCCCTCTTCGCTGCGCAGGTAGCCGAAGGCGTACTCCCCTTCGATGGACAGCGTGGCCGACTTGATGCCCGCCTCTTCCCCGTCCTGGCGGTCCAGGAGCTTCACCTTGTAGCCCATCGCCTCACCCCAGCGGGTGACCATGCGGAGCAGCATCTCGGTCCAATCCTGGGCGTCGGTGCCGCCGGCGCCGGCGTTGAGCTCGATGATGGCGGACAGCGCGTCGTCCTCGCCCGCGAGCAGGGTCTGAAGCTCCAGCTTCTCGATGTCCCGCGTCAGCGGCCTCAGGGCCCCCTCCGCTTCCGCGGCGAAGTCGGGGTCCTCGTCGGCCATCTCTGCGGCCGTCTCGGCGTCCTCGTAGCGCGCGGTGAGGGCGGAGAACGACTCCACCGCCTTCTCCAGGCGGGCCTTCTCCTTCAGGACTTTGGTCGCCTCAGCCTGGTCGCTCCAGAGCGCCGGGTCGTTGGCTCGATCGATCAGACGTTCGAGGGCAGCGGTCTTGCCGTCGACGTCAAAGATGCCCCCGCAGCTTCGCCAGGCGCTCGCCCAGCTCGCCGATCCGAGACTTCAGTTCGTCCATCTGCATGAGGTCAGCTCCCGTCCGAGGCGCGGAGCGTACCGGGGCGCCCCATCGCGGTCCACAGCGCCTGCTCCGCGGCTTCCATCACCGCCTGTTCGTCCCCCTCCAGGTGGTCGTGCCCAAGCAGGTGGAGGACCCCGTGGATCAGGAGGAAGAGAAGCTCGTCACCGAGGTTCCATTCATCGTTCAGGCGCCGCCGTGCGGTCTCGACCGAGATCACCACGTCGCCCAGGATGGGCCCCTCCTCAAGGGGAAACGAGAGCACGTCGGTGGCCTCGTCCTTGTTCCGCCACTGCTTGTTCAAGGGGCGGATGGTGGCGTCGTCCATCAGCACCACCGACAGCTCCAAGGGGCCCTCGAAGTCGTCGCACTCGGGCCGCTGGGCGACGAGCCGGAGCAGCGCGCGGGCGTCCTCGGTCAGCGTGGCAGCTTCGGGACCGTCCCCGTCCAGGAGCACGGTCGACTCCTCAGCCATCGGTGCTCACGTCCTTCTTGAGCAGCTCGCCGGTGGTGCGGATGCTCTCGGGCTCCTTGCCCTCCCGCTCGGCCTGCGCTACCTCCAGCGGGTGGGGGGCGTCCGGCGCCGGCATCATCGACGGGAGCTCCAGCGTGATGGAGCTGGCGGGCACGCCCTTGGCCCCGCCCTTGGCCCGGATCTGGTCCGGGTTCGGCGGCTTGGGGTACTCGATCCGGTGGTGGTGGATGCCCATCAGCACCTGGATGAACGTCTCCGACACCGTGTGCAGGTCCTTGAGCGTGAGCGGGCAGTCGTTGAGCTGCCCGTCGCTGACCTGGCTGTTGATGATCTTGCTGACGCGGGCGCGGATGGCCCCCTCGGTGTGGTTGATCAGGCTCCGCGTCGCCGCCTCGGCGCCGTCCGCCAGCATCATGATGGCGGCCTCCTTGGTCTGGGCCTTGGGACCGGGGTAGCGGAACGCCGTCTCGGCGATCTCCTCCTTGTCCGGGTCCGCCATCTGGAGGGCCTTGTTGTAGAAGAAGCTGACCCGCGAGGTGCCGTGGTGCTGCGGGATCATGTCGATGATCGGCTCGGGCAGCCCGTGCTCGATCCCCAGCTCGATCCCTTCCTTGACGTGGTTGGTGATGACCAGCGCCGACATCGACGGCGTGAGCCGATCGTGAGGGTTCTCCCCGTCCCGTTGGTTCTCGATGAAGTAGCCCGGCTTGAGCATCTTCCCGATGTCGTGGAAGTACGCGCCGACGCGGACCAGGAGGCTGTTGGCGTGGATCGCCTCGGCTGCGGCTTCGGCCAGCGAACCGACGACCATCGAGTGGTGGTAGGTGCCCGGCGCCTTGACGATCATGTCGCGGATGAGCGGGTGGCCCAGGTTGCTCAGCTCCAGCAGCCGCGCGTCCGTGACGAAGCCGAGCGGCTCCAGGATGGGCACCAGGCCGACGGCGAGGATGCCGCTGACGAGGCCCCCCGCGAGCGCGAACAAGACGTGGAACAGCGTGGTCGTGACGCTGCCCGAGGCCATCCCCGTCGCGTCCCGCAGGCCCGTGGCGCCGACCAGGTCGATCGCGATTACGAGGGCGACGTTGGCGAGGGCGGCGACGAAGCCGGCGCGGATGAGCCGGCCGCGCTCGCTGGCGTGCCCGACCCCTCCGGCGGCCGCGATGGCGGAGCCGAGGAAGTAGATCGTGAGCGAAACGTCGCCGTCGAGGATGAGGGTGCAGACGATCGCGGTCGGCAGCGCCCACAGCACGACGGTCTCGCTGTTCATCAGCGTGCGCACGACGATGCCGCCGACGGCCACCGGCACGCAGTACATGTAGACGCCGGCGGGGAGCGTGGGGACGACGTCCTGCAGCGCGGTCGACAGCCCCGCCATCAGCTTGGCGGTGGCGGCCGCGAGGATCAGCAGCGCGCCCATCGTCAGCAGGTCGTTGAAGCGCCGGCGGAACTTGCTGATGAAGCGCACCCCGAACTGCTCCAGCAGCACGAGGAACAGCAGCAGCAGCAGCGTCACGCTGAGGAGGTGCAGCGCCGGCTTGTAGGAGCGCGCACCGGCGTTCATCGCCTCGATCACCTCGAGGGTCCAGGCGCTCACGGGCTCCCCCGCGCGGATGATGATCTGGCCCTGCTGGTAGCTCGTCGTGATGGGCGCCACGGATCTGGCCGCGAGTTGCCGCCGGACCTCGGTCTCGGATGCGTCGAAGCGGAGGTTGGGAACGACCAGCTGCTCGGCCACGTGGACCATCGCCTGGAGCACGTGGGTGGGCCGGTCGCGGAAGTCGGAGCTGGCCGTCTCGGAGACGAAGCGGCGGGCCGCCGCGAGGTCGCGCACGCGGGAGAAGTCGTCCACCAGCGTCTGGGTCTTGTTGCTGCCCTCGACCCGCACCAGCTGGATGCTTCCCTCGGCGGGGAGCTCCTCGGCCGACAGGACCACCAGGTCGCTCATGCCAGCGCGTACGAGCTCGGCTACGTCGCGCTGCGCGCCCGGGTTGAAGTCGACGATCTGCAGCGTCGCGAGGTGGGTCTCGTCCAGCTCCACGCCGAGCTCTCGCTCGAACTGGTCCAGCCGCGTCTGCAGCGCGCCGGGGTCGATGATGGTGACGACTTCAGCGCTGTCGTCGTCGTCGGCGACGGCCGGAACCGCGGCTTCGGCCAGCCACGCGCGCATGTCGCGGAAGCTGTTGTCGATGCGCTCCTGGACCCCGCGGGCGAGCAGCACGTCGTGCTCGAACACCGGCGAGATCGCCTTGCGGGCCTGCCGCCGCTTCTCCTCGGTGAGCTCGGGATCCTGGACTTCGATCGAGCCCGGGGCCCGGATGTCCACGGCCGCGATCTGGTCCACGGCGAGCCCGCGGGTCCCCGACAGGGGCTGCCACTCCACGAGCATCGCGCCGACCACGACCGACACCAGCAGCCCCAGCCCCAGCCGACTCCACGAGGGATGCTGCAGGCTCCAATCGGGCGAACGGAGGAAGACCTCCGAGACTGTCTTCCGACCGCCCTTCTTGCGCGACTTCACGAGCGACGTTCCGCGGCCCGCTCATCGGCGCGCTGGTAGGCCGCGACGATGCGCTGGACGAGGCGATGGCGGACCACGTCCAGGGCGGAGAACTCGACGAAGGGGATGTCCGAGAGGCTCCCCAACACGTGGCGCGCGTCGCGAAGGCCGGAAGGCCGTCCGTCCGGCAGGTCGATCTGGGTCATGTCGCCGGTGACGACCGCCTTGCTGTCCACGCCGAGCCGGGTGAGGAACATCTTCATCTGCTCCCGCGTGGTGTTCTGGGCTTCGTCGAGGATCACGAACGCTTTGCCGAGGGTCCGTCCGCGCATGAACGCCAGCGGCGCCACCTCGATCGTGCCCTGCTCCAGCAGCCGCGCGAACTTGCCCGGCTCGATCATGTCGTGGAGCGCGTCGTACAGCGGCCGCAGGTAGGGGTCGACCTTCTCGGTCAGATCGCCGGGGAGGAAGCCGAGCTTCTCGCCGGCCTCGACCGCGGGTCGGGTGAGCACGATTCGACGCACCTCGCCGGCCTGCATCGCGGCCACGGCGCAGGCCACCGCGAGGTAGGTCTTGCCGGTGCCTGCGGGGCCGACGCCGAAGACGATGTCGTGCTCCCGGATCGTGTCGATGTACAGCTTCTGGTTGGGCGAGCGGGGCGAGATCGGACGGCGCCGAGTCGACAGCACCACCACGTCCTTCATAAACGTGCGGATGTCGTCCGCGGCCCCGGCACCGACGAGGTTGGCGCAGTGCGCGATGTCGTTGCGGCTGAGGTGAACCCCCTCCCCCATCAGGTCGAGGATCTGATGGATCAGCCCCTCGGCGGCGGCACGCGCAGGCGCCGCTCCGGTGAGCGTGAGGAGGTTGCCCCGCTGAGCGATCTTGACGCCGAGGGCGCGTTCGATCGATCGCAGGTTGCGACGGTCTTCCCCACCGAGTTCACGGATCTGATGATTGTCGGCGACCTCGATCCGGGTGGAATCAGCGGGCGACGGGGGGGCGTGATCGAGTTCGACGGTGATGGTGATGCGCTCCGGTACGTCGATGAGTCTACCGCTCGACGAACAACAGCACCACGACGAGGCTCCCCGCGGCGTGATCGCCGAGGCGCGTGGGCAGCCGAATGACGGCCGCCCCAAGCTCCGTGTAGCGCTCGTCCTGGACGTGAGCGAGCTGATCGACCGCGCGCGGTTCGGCCGTAACCAGAAGGTCGATGCCGACGTTGCGTGCGTTGATGAAGTGGAACCGAACCTCTTCGGCGAGCTCCTTGCGTCGTTCAGGAGTCAGCTTGAGCACCCCTGATTCAATCATCTCCGCGGCAGCACGCTCGGCCATCGCGGAGAAGGTGTCGCGGCGGGTCAGCGGCTCCCGCCCCGCGGCGACGCGACGGGCGTCGATGCGATCGGCGAGGGCCTCGGGCCAGTCCACCGGCCCGTCCTCGACCAGCAGGGTGGCGAACACCTCCGCCGCCATCGCCGACCAGCGGCCGTTGGGCTCGCGGGTGAGCACCACGCCGACGCCCCCCACCTCGACCAGCGGATCGAGCAGGTTGGCGCGGTGCGAAGGGCTCGCCATCAGCGCCGCATGAGCCTGCGCGACGTCGGCGGCGCGGGCGATGTTCTCCGTCGCACGGGCCGCCGTCAGCCCCTCCGAGCCGAGCCGATCCAGCGCCGTACCGCTGGCGGTCTCGTGGCCGAAGGGGCCCACGACGAGCTCGCGTGCGTGCTTGCGGGCCGACGTGGTGACCGAGGAGTGTCGCTTGAGCGACGGCCGGCCGCGGGCCGCGCGGGTGGCGCTGATCAACTCCCACAGCCGGTCCTCCGCGGCCTTGGCGTCCTGCGCGGTGGGAGCCCGATCGGGGCCCGCCCCACTGCCCTGGACCCAGGCGGCGGAGTCCGGCGGCGCCTGCCTGGAGCGCTCCACCGACGAGGTCTCCGTCTCGTAAGGGGTCCACGCGACGGGCCCGGTCGGCGGGAACGGCTCGGTGGGATCGGGCGGATCGCCCAGCCCGACGGTGGCGGCGGGTTCCGCGCTGAGGTCGAGGGGGCCGGCGCCCGAGCGGGTGCGCGGCCACAGCGCCAGGACCTCGGGGCCGGTGGGGCCGTCGGCCATGAGCTCGAACAGCCAGCCGCCGTCGAACGGGGTGGCGACGTCGGCGCGCCAGACGTCTCCGTCGCGGTACGGCGTGCGGCGCTCCACGAAGCCGTCCGGTCTGGTGACGTACAGGACGGGGCTCGTGTAGTCGCCGCTGATCCGCAGCAGCGCCTCGTCCGGCGAGGTCACGCCGTTGTCGACGAACGTGGCCGTGCGCCGGCTCAGGAGCACCGCCACCGACGTGGTCGCCCCCAGGCGTGAGGCGGCCACCGCGATGCTGTTGTAGCGGCCCCAACGAACCGAGCGGTCCTGCAGGGCGGTCTCGAGCGCGGCCACCGGGTCGGAGTCCGTGGCGGTGATGACCAGCGGCAGGAACTCGAAGTCCCGGACGCCCTCGGCCCAGAGCCGGTGGCGGAAGTGTGCGAGTTCCGTTTCGCCCCGCAGCCTCTGCGCCGCGGCCCAAGTGGCGACCCGCCCCAGCGCCCGGTCCTCGATGAGCACCTTGTCGGAGCCGTCACCCAGCGCCGCGCGGACGGCCGCGTCCGCCCGCTCCCTGACCTCCCCCACCCCCTGGGCGTGAGCCGTGGACAGGCCGCCGATCCCCACGACCAGGAGGCCGAGCAGAAGCGCGACTGCGACCTTTCGGTTTGGGGCTGTTGTTGAGTGCATGGGTTGGTGTAAGACTCGCCTCCCTCACCATCCAGGAGGTATCGGATGATCGTCGGCGTCCCCAAGGAGATCAAGCCTCAGGAGTACCGGGTCGGGCTCGTCCCGTCCGGCGTCAAGGCCCTTCACGACCGTGGCCACCGCGTTCTCATCCAGCAGGGTGCGGGCGTTGGAGCCGGCCTGTCGGACGAGGAGTACGTGCGCCAGGGAGCGGAGATCGTCGCCGACGCCGCCGCCGTGTGGGGCGAGGCGGAGATGATCATCAAGGTCAAGGAGCCCGTCTCCAACGACACCGCCTGCGAGTACACGCTCATGCGTGAGGACCAGGTTCTGTACACCTACCTGCACCTCGCGCCCGCGCCGGACCTCACGAAGGTCCTGCTCGAGAACAAGGTGATTGGCGTGGCCTACGAGACGATCATCGCGCGTGACGGCGGCACCCCGCTGCTGGAGCCGATGAGCGAGGTCGCCGGCCGCATGTCGGTGCAGGCGGGCGCGGCCTGCCTCGAGAAGCCCAACGGCGGGCGGGGCGTGCTGCTGGGCGGCGTGCCCGGCGTCGAGCCCGGCGTGGTCGTGATCATCGGCGGCGGAATCGTCGGCCGGAACGCGGCGAAGATGGCCATCGGCCTGGGCGCGGAGGTCTGGATCCTCGATCTGAACCTGCGCACGCTGCGCTACTGCGACGACATCTGGGGCTCTCGCGTCAAGACGCTGGCGAGCAACCAGGTCAACATCGAGAAGGCGCTGCGGCGCGCCGATCTGCTGGTCGGCGCGGTCTACAACGTCGGCGCCCGCACCCCGATCCTGGTGAGTCGAGCGATGCTCCCCCTGATGAAGGAGGGCTCCGTCATCGTGGATGTGGCCGTGGACCAGGGCGGCTGCGTCGAGTCGACCCACCCCACCACCCATGCGGACCCAACCTTCGTGGTCGACGGCATCGTGCACTACGGCGTCGCCAACATGCCCGGCGCGGTCTCCCGCACGAGCACCTTCGCGCTGACCAACGCCACGCTCCCGTACGCGTTGAAGCTGGCGGACATGGGCATCGAAGAGGCCGTCGCGGCGACCCCCGAGCTTCGTCCCGGCGTGAACGTCTACAAGGGCGCGGTGACCTACGAGCCGGTGGCGCGCAGCCTGGGGATGCCGGTGGAGGCGCTCCCCTTCTAGATCAGCCCTGGCTGGTCTTCTTGGCCTTGTACAGCTTGGTGGCGTAGCTGAAGACCGCGGAGCTGACGTTCCGGTTGGTCGAGACCTTCTTCAGATCCTTGATGTGCAGGCTGTTGACCATGCCGATCGCGGTCGGGATCGGGGTCTTGGGGTTGTTCACCAGCGCCACCTTGACCGGGTACTTCCGCATGTACTCGCGGTTGCTCGTGAGGGCGCGCACCACGTCCTCGTTGATCGAGCGGTTCATCGCGATCGTCATCACCTCCTGTTCGGTGATGCGGCCCGAGTTGACGACGGCCACGCCCACGAGCTTGTTGCTGTCGCGGACGAGCAGCTCGCGCACGGTCTTGTTGCCCTTGTAGGCGAGCTTGATCTTCTGACCGACCGTCATCTTGCCGATCTGGTTGTGGATGCTCTCCTTGACCTCGTCGTCGGCGTCGTCGTCGTTGACGAACTCAGCGCCGAAGTCGGTCGTGTCTTCCTTGAAGTCGAACGCGAACTCTGTGGCCGCAAGTGACACGCCACCAGAGAGATCTGTCTCCGCCCCCTCTTCCGACTGCACGCTCTTGAGCTCGGTCGCTCCATCCACCGTGAGCGCCTTGACGTCGATGACCTTGGGGGCGGTAGCCTCGGACGGGAGGTCGGGGGGAGCGACGAAGTCGGGCGACTCCGGGATCCCCCAGTCGGCCAGCAGCGCGCCCAGCGGGTTCAGCAGCCCGGACGGAGCCTGGTACTCCTCGGTCGGTGCGGCGGGGATGTAGGTCTCGCCCGTCTGGAAGTCCGGGGGCAGCTCGCCGGGCTCGGTCGGCGCCCACGCCGATCCCTCTTCTTCGTCGTACTCCGCGGGGGGCGGGGCCGCGACGCCGGCGGGTGTGGCGGTTTCGGCGGCGGCTTCGGTGCGCGCGACCGCGGCGGACTGCTCCGCTTGTGCGGCTTCGTCGATCTCGGCCTCTTCGGCCTTCTTCTTGGCGTGCTCTTCCTCGAGATCCTCCAGCTCGGGGAGCACGATCTCGTACATCCGGTGGAAGCTCTTGACCCGGTCCAGCAGCGCCCGCGAGCAGTTCGGGTTGCGCGACAGGAAGTGATACAGCTGCGGCGTGATGATCAGCCGCTCCTGGTTGCTCGCGACGATCTCGCAGATCCGCTCGCTCCCCTTCTCCGCGAGGTAGCAGAGCGCCTTGTCCGAGACCTGGTGCAGGAGGGCAATCTGCTCGAGCAGGCGTCGGTCGCCGCCCCGCTTGTAGACGACGAACTCGAGGATCTTGGGGTGGGTCTTCCGGTCGATCAGCGGCAGGAGCCGCGCCTCGTCCATCTCCTGTACCGCTTTGGTGGCGAGCTCACGGACGCCCTCGTCGGGGTCCCCGATGAGCACGTACTGCATCGCCAGCAGCGCTTTGGCGGGCGCCGGCAGGAGGCCCCGCGCGACGGCCATCTTGCCCTTCTTGGGGGCTTTGG
>PVBE011760560.1_pt1 | contig 15621 bp, 13 predicted proteins | sample 1631181 | NCBI WGS metagenome assembly PVBE01 (sample SAMN08397723, study PRJNA350692) | Marine metagenome, whole genome shotgun sequencing project. | isolation source: water | place: Pacific Ocean | collected 2012-04 | reverse complement strand
CCATCTCGAATTCGAATTGACGCCTTGGGGCATCCTGCCGTCCAGGAAATCGTCCCCTCGATCTTCCAACCTTTCGATTCCACGGGATATCGGCGAAGATAGCGGTGCATTTTGTCACAGAGACTCATCGGGGTTGCTTTCCCAGAAAGGAATTTCGCTCATGGATCGCTTTCTCGTTATTTCATCGGATTGCCATGCGGGTCTGCCGCCCGAGCAATATCGAGGATACCTCGACACTCGCTATCGAGTCGATTTCGACCAGACCCTTCCGATCCAGATCCGGGAGACGCAAAGGGCCGCCGAAAAATTCCTGGTCGCGGACATCAATGAAGAGTGGCGAAAGGGATATGAGCAGGGACTCCAGGGCGCGTGGGACCATTCGGAAAGGATCAGGGTTCTCGACGCCGATGGGTGTGCGGGGGAGGTCGTCTTTCCGGATGGAATTACCGAGATGAATATGCCTCCTTTTGGGGCCGGACTCTCGCTTCCCACGGAAGGGATTTCTCCGGACTTGCAGTGGGCCGGAGCCCGAGCGCATAATCGCTGGCTGTCCGAATTCTGTTCGATCACCCCTGAGAGACATGCGGGCCTCGCCATCGTTCCCATGCTCTGGGACGTAGAGCAAGCCGTAGCGGAAGTGCGCTGGGCCGATGAGAAGGGATTGAAGGGCATCATGATTCCCACGCAATGGGGATCCCTCGATTCCTATAGTCACGAGAAATACGATCCCGTCTGGCGCGAATGTGAAGAGCGCAGGATGGTTCTCAATATTCACTCGGGTGCCGCGCCGATGACGGATTACGGCGAGGGCGTGGGAATGATGGGAAGCTATATCAGCGAAGTGGCTTTTTTTGCTGCGCGTCCGATTACCTTCATGATCTGGGGTGGCGTATTCGAGCGTTTCCCCGATCTGAAATTGATGGTGACCGAGGCCACTTCGGTCTGGGTACCCGAGTACCTGTCTCTTTTGGATTTTCGTTACGAGCAGACTCCCTATAGCGCCAAACTCGGCGATTATACGAGTCATCTATCGCTGAAGCCGAGCGAGTATTTTCGTCGGAATGTCTTCCTGGGTGCTTCGTGTATGCCCCGTCGAGAGGCGGAACTGCGTCGGGAGATCGGGATCGAAAACATTCTCTGGGGCTCGGACTACCCGCATCCGGAAGGCAGTTGGCCGCATACGAAGAAGCAGATGATCGAGACCTTTTCCGATATTCCGGAAGATGAAATCTCTGATCGCGTCGGGGGAAATGCCGCCCGACTCTTCGGTTTCGACACCCCGAAATTGGAAGCCATCGCGGCAGAAATCGGTCCCCGGAAGAGCGATTTCATCGGCCAGGTCCGGAAGTCCTGACCCCATTCGCAAGCGCAGGAGTGTGGTCTCCTGGTAGCGGCGAGGACAGGAAGTCACAGTCCCCAGGATCTTGAAGAATGGCCGCAAGGAAAGGCCCTTCGAGGCGCATCCTGGCCCGATTCATGACGGGAATTCCATGAAGTGTTCACGGGGTGTTTGGCATGCGACTTGCGTGCTCAGGGCATGCCACCTCTGAACTATCCGGCGACACGCCCCCTATATCGATTCCAACCGACAAGAAAAGATCGGACTCCCATGTATCGCGCCAGCGAAGCCGAGTTGACTCAATATCAGGAGCTGGGCTTCTTCTCACGTCAGAATGTCTTCTCTGAATCGGAATTGGACGCCATGCGGGCGGGCGCAGAGAATGCCCACGCGCAGATTCTCAAAGCCGCAGATGAATCGGTGGGCAGCGCCATCAAGAAGGTGGACAACCAGAAGTATCAGTTCGTACTTGGCTCAGCGATCAAATGGGAGTGGAGTGATGATCTGAATGCAGTCCGCTCGATGGAACCTACGGGGCATCTCGACCCATGCCTGGATGCATTGGCCGATGATCCCCGTCTCTACCAGCCGATTGTTTCGATCAACGGATGCACGAACTTGAGCGTCTTCAGCGATAAGTTGAACGTCAAGCGTCCAGGGGGTGCTCCCTTTCCCTGGCATCAGGAGGGCCTCTATTGGGAACACGGGGCCGAGGATCTTCCTTCCGTTGTGAGTACGCTTACCTACCTCGACGATGGGACGAAGGAGAACGGATGTCTTTGGGTGATCCCGGGAAGCCATCGCGTCGGCAATCTGCGGGGACTGAAGAATCGGGGCGTTCTGGGTGCCCTTTATACGGATGTCGAATTGATCGAAGGTGAGGCGATGGCGGTCGAGTTGCCTGCTGGCAGTGTGCTCTACTTTCATAGAGACCTGGTTCATGGTTCCCAGACCAATCAGACTTCCTCGAGTCGCCGCGTCTTCGTGATCGCCTACCAATCCAGTGGATTGAAGCTCTGGGGCGTGGAGCGCAAACGCGAAGTTCGGATGGCGCAGCCCGCTGGATAGCGAACTGGTCTGAGAGTCGAAATCCGATAAGCTCTTCAGAGATGTATACGCCGACTGATCTCATTCCGGAATTATCGACGTGGGTGGATGGGGAGATCTGGACCGCACGGGCCCCTCAGCGTTTTTACGGGATCCCGATGGGATGCCGCATGACGGTGGCTCGCCTCTCCGATGGCCGGCTATTCGTCCACTCTCCGATTCGGCTCGAGCATGTCAAGGAGGATCTCGATGCGTTGGGTGAGGTGGCTTTCGTCGTCGCGCCAAGCTTCATCCATCACCTCTACGTATCCGATTTTCTGGCCGCGTATCCCAGCGCGCGCCTTTTCATTTCGCCCAAGCTGGTGACGAAGAGATGCGATCTCTCGCCCGAGGGAGTTCTCGGCGAGGATCCGCCCGAGGGCACCTGGGGAGAAACTCTCGATCAGGCGCCCGTGAAGGGCAGCGGCTTGATGGATGAAGTGGTCTTTTTCCATCGCCCGTCTCGCAGCCTGATTTTATGTGACCTCTGCGAATGCGTTCATCCGGATGCTCCGTTCATCGGCCGTCTCCTGGCTCGCTTTGCGGGAATCTATGACCACTATGGTCCCCCGATCGATATGAAGGCGAGTTTCAGGGATCGGGTCGCTCTGCGGGCCTTCGTGGAGCGCGTTCTGGAGTGGGACTTCGATCGGATCGTTCTCTCCCATGGCAATCTCGTGGAGAGGGACGGAAAACAGGTCTTTCGAGACGCCTACGCGTTTTGCCTCTGAGCGGCATTCTTCCCCGCCGGGGATTCGGCGCCCGCCCGATCGTCCCCCATTGCCCCCGAGGGGGGCGGAGAGCGGAGAGCGGTGAGAAGCGGAGAGCGGCGGGAAATGGAGAGCGGATCCATGAGACGATCGGAGCCCGGACCACTGCAATCGCGGGCATCCCGGGGGCAGGCGTCGGCCCGCGACGGCAACCCGCTGCCAACCCGCCCAGGCCCTGCTGGAAGCTCCGCGTACGCCCGCCTGCCCCCCGGTCGGGCCCGTCCGTCCAGGGGTTCCCCCCCCCGCCCCTGATCTGCTGCGTCTCCGGGTGCTGCTGGCCCGGCAAAAAAACCAGGCGTGGGCAAAATCCGTGAAACCGCCCGGTCCCGGATGGCGTCTATCCATACGATTCTCTCCTGGCACGAAGAGGCCTCAGGGCCTTGACCCAGACCCGGGCGCCGCGTTACTCCTGCGCGGTCGTCCGGGTCGATATTTATTCGGCCTTCTGGGGGGGTTCGATGCGGGCTAGGCTTTTCGGAGTGTCGTTTCGCGTCGGGCCAGCGGCCGGTCTATTTGAGCCCCCGCTCGATCGAGTTCCACATCGCTCTATATAGAAATAGAGGAGTCCCAGTGCCGCTGCTTCGCTTCCAGATTCTGATCCGGGTTCTCGCATTGGCAATTCTCTCGGGCGCGTCGGCGTCGGCTGCGGAGCTGGAAGTCGAGGTCTTGGGTGCCGATGCTCGCGGCGTGGTCTTCGTGGCGCTCTTTGATACTTCGGATGCCTACGAGGAGAACCGCCCGATCGGTGACCGAGAGACGTCGGCGACGGGCAAGGCGGTCAAGGTCTCCTTCGAGAACCTTGCGCCAGGCGACTACGGGATCAAGGTCTTTCACGATAGAAATTCGAATGGAGAAATCGATACCGGATTCTTCGGCATTCCCAAGGAGCCCTATGGTTTCAGCAATGACGCCCGGGGTCGAATGGGTCCGCCCGACTTCGATCAGGTAAGGTTTTCCGTAGAAGATGAAAAGACCTCCATCCAGGTCCACCTGCAATAGCATTTCAGTCGCCTGGGTGAATCGGAGCCGAACTCCGATCGTCAGAATATTCCATGGGCTCATCTGATTTGCCTGAAGAATTTTCGGGCGGAATGACTCCCCCCCTCATTCTCTTCATCTTTCTCGTTTCCGCTGTCGCCGCTCTGATTTACGAAGTGGTGAAGTGGTATGGATACGCGGGCGGGCGCTGATCTCTGGTGTGTCCACCTACGCGGTCTCGACGCGATTCGCGGCTTTCATGGCCGGGCTCGCGATCGGAAGCTTCTATCTTGGGTCGCTGGGGCGACGGCCGACTTGAGACCAGGGCATAAAAGCACCGATCAGGGGGAATACGGGGGGGCGCGAGTGGTGGACTGTGGAATAGCGGAGGGAGTTCGTCAGCATTCACGAAGAGGAGAAGAAGCGTGGCCGGCGCCACCGTCCTCCCCCGGTTCGGGGCCGGCCCGATCATTCTGATCGACCTGGAGGATTCGAGCCCCGCAGACGAAGAGGGACGCCCCCCGCGAGGAGGAGCGTCCCTCTTTTCTTTATTCTCTCTATTCTCTTTATTCTACGACAGAGGACAGAGGCAGCTGGATCAGCTGGGGTGGCCGTAGGCGGATTCGGAATGCTCGGAGAGGTCGAGCCCCTGGCTTTCGTCTTCCTCGGAGGGTCTCAGGTCTCCCATCACGGCCTTGAGGACAAAGAGGATCACGAGGGTCATCAAGCATGCGAAGGCGGCCGTGAAGCCGATGCTGATCAACTGCTTCATGATCTGCGCCATCTGGCTGACACCCTCCTGCAGTCCCCAAGGTGCGATGAAGAGTGCAGTGGCCAGGGCCCCCCAGGCTCCTCCGATGCCGTGCACGCCGAAAACATCGAGGGAGTCGTCGTAACCCATCTTCGCCTTGAAGACGACGACGGAGAGATAGCAGAAGGCGCTGGCTCCGATGCCGATCATGATGGCTCCGCCGGGGCCGACGAACGCGCAGGCCGGAGTAATGGCGACGAGCCCCGCCACGGCGCCGGTGGCCGCTCCCAATTGGGTGGGTTTTCCGCGATGGAGCCATTCGATCAGGGACCAGGCGACGACGGCTGTGGCTGCTGCGGTCTGGGTGGTCAGGAAGGCGAGGGCCGCCGTTCCATCTGCGGCCAATTCGCTGCCGGCGTTGAAGCCAAACCATCCCACCCAGAGCAGGGAAGCTCCGATCATTGTGAAGGGCAGGCTATTCGGGGGCATGGGATCGCGTCCGAAGCCCATTCTCGGACCGATGAAAATGCAGGCGACGAGTGCGGAGAAGCCGCTCGACATATGAACCACCAGCCCTCCGGCAAAATCGAGTGCCCCGAGCGAGCTTCCGATCCAGCCTCCCCCCCAGACCATATGAGCCAGGGGTACGTAGACGAGGAAGAACCACAAGCTGATGAATGCCAGGTATGCGCTGAAGCGGATTCTTTCGGCAAATGCGCCGAGCATCAGCGCGGGGGTGATGATCGCGAACATTCCCTGGAATATGACGAAGATATAGGTGGGAATGGAACCCGATACGGAATCGGGCGTAATCCCGCTCAGCATCAGCATACTGAAATCACCGATGAAGAGATTGTCCCCGCCCCCGAAGGCGAGGCTATATCCCGCTATGACCCAGAGCAACCCAATCAGGCCCGCGGCCATCATGCATTGCATCAGGACCGAGAGGATGTTCTTGGTTCGCACCAATCCTCCATAAAAGAGCGCGAGGCCCGGGACGGTCATCAGGAGAACGAGAGCCGAAGAAACGAGTATCCAGGCGGTATCCCCCGAGTCGATCGTACCCTCCTGGGCTTGCGCCAGTGAGGGAATCAGCAACCCGCAGAGGATCAGGAGGCTGACTGGAACAGAAATCGAAATCCGCATCGCACGTTGTCCGAGAGTCATATCGACGCCACTCCTCAAGAATGAGAGATGAGTGTGAACCCGAGGACTTGATTGGATGGCCCTTGAGCCAACCTCGCCCCCAAAGCTTGGTTTCGGGGCTTCCGCATACACTGAGAACCCGATCCAACACAACGATACCGCTATGTGCCGATGGGGCACAACTCTGTGCATGATTCGGCACATATCGACCTTTTGGCCAGCGAGGGGATCGGCACCTGGGCGAAAAGTATGCGCTGGGCGGTCGAAGAATCCTGAGCTTGGCGAAGTGTGCTTTGCGCGCGATGTCCGCGCTGGTATTCGGGCGGGATCCTTTGGCGGGCGTGGAGGGCTCGTGGCATGGGGATCAGTCGAATGCGCCAGATCCGATCGTGGACGTCGGCCATCGTTGATCGCCTGCCTAATAGGCAACCCCCGCTTCGAGACGTCCATCTTCGCCTCGAGCAATGATCAGGCGAGACATGCACGGCATGCAGTAGACGCGATCTCCGGGCCGCAACTCCCGGGTCGAACGGATGACGACCTTGCAGACCGGGCAGAGTACTTCATTGGCCGCGAGACTATCGGAGTTCCCCTGCCACTTCCGATAGAAGCGCCGATAGCGGGCGGGCACTTCGTCGAAGCCAGTCTGATCCAGGATGAACCTCTGGCGGGGGAGGGTCTCCCTTTCTTCGCGGATCTCTTCCAGCAGCGGATCAATCATCGGAGAATCCCAATCGCTTGACCGCTGCGAGGTAGTTCCGGCCCAATTCGGGACGTTCATCGCGGGGCAGCCCAAGTCCGAGCATGGTCTCGCTGAATGTGTCGAATACGAGATGATCGAGTTCACGCTTGATTTCCCCCAGGCGCGCCCGAATATGAGGTGCGTCTGCCAGCCGCCTTCCGATCTCATTCTCCCCAAAGCCGAGATGCCTTCGCTCATCCTTGATGATGCCCTCCAGGATTTCACGCGTGATGGGATCTGCATTTTCTGCGTGACTGCGAAAGACCGTGAATTCCATTGCTTCCAGGATGACGTTCTGGGCGAAGAGGGCCGCTTCCCAATCCCTGCCCCGGACCAATTCGAGCAGGCGCTCTTTGAATTTCACGAGTGCCTTGGTTCCGCGACGGTGGATCTCCGCTTCGGGGTCTGCGACTCCGAGCGTTCCCAGCCGGTGGTAGAAGACTTCGAGGTGGCGTGCCTCATCGGCCGCCTGGGTTGCGAGAAAGATCTTTGTTTCGCGATTGGGGGCGAATTGAATCAGCCCGGAACTCCCTTCCAGGGCTGCGAGTTCCCCGATGCAATAGCTGCAAAGGGCCGTCTTCAGGCGCTCCTGCTCCGCGGAGGACATTTCGGACTCGGGGGTCTTGGGGTTATAACCATGGGGGCGGTCCCTCAGGTAGCCCTCGACGGATTCGAACCAATATTCGAAAGACTGCATTTCGCGGAAGAACGTGGACTCTTCCAACTCGTGCAGGTCGCCAAAAGATGAGACCATCAGGGAATCCATCCTCCCGGGAGATACCGGCAGACTGCCGAAAATCCCGATGCCGATATGCGGCGCGTATTCTTCCGCCGATCCCCATGTCGCAGAAATTCCGCCGTACTCGCGTACGACGAAACTCCTGCGTGATGCTCTCGGAAGAATTCTATCCGCTCCACTGAGCCGAGCTTTCGTTTGCGAACGGCTAGGGGGCCGCGGGGGTTTGATACTCGATACCGATTCGTCCGAGACGCACCTTGAATTCCTTCAAGACCGTTTCGGATAGTACGGCTTCCATCTCCTCGGGAGTGGCTTCCGCGAGATTGGTGCCATGGAAATCCCTGGGCCCATCGTCTGCGGAGAGTTGGCGGCCCGCCTCCATGGATTCCTGATTGCGACTGAAAGTATCCGCGAAAGTCGCGAGCATGAAGTAGGACATTTCCCGTTGCATCTTCTGGATTTCCGGCAATTTCTCCGGTTGCTCCCGAACCAGGGAACCGATGCGGTTTTCGCCGAAACCGACATGCCGGCGCTCGTCGGCGATCGTGCCCGAGAGGGTCTGGGCAAATTTGGGATTCAGCGTCTCGTTTCCGGTATGCATCATCTCAAAGACCGTGAAGGCCATGCCTTCGAGAATGATATTCTGTCCCACGACGCCCGCGATGAAATCCTTCTTGTCGACTTTTTCGAGCAGGACTTCTGCGAATTTGACGAGGTTCGGATTGGCATTCTGCGCGATCACATCCTCGACCTCGCTCTTCTTGACCCCGAGGTCATAGAGTCGCTGCATGAAGATCTCGACGTGTCGGGCCTCGTCGAGGGTCTGGGTCGCCAGAAAGCGCTGGCTCTCATGATCCGGCGCGCAATAGACCAGGCCCGCGGAGGCTGCGAGAGCACAGCGCTCTCCCGCGACCAGTTGCACGGTGGTGCGGATGGCCTCTGCTCGCAGTTGCGGCTCTTCCAGCAGGAAATCTGGCTCCTGGATTCCGGACTCGTGGCCGTATTGTTTATCCTGCAAATAGCCCTGGGGGCAGGACTCGAGCCAATTCTGGATCGAGTAGGCGGATAGAAAATCTGGCATGGACGTCTCCCGAGTAGAAATGTGAAGTGACGGATCTGTCAGTTTCATACTGCAAGTGACGTGCCTGTCAGTTGATGGCCTGTATCGCTTTTCAGCCGATCCTCGAGCCTAAATGTCCCAGGAGGTGGGGTCAGGTGCCCCAATGAGAGTCAGGGCTTCGCCCGGCAAGGCGCGGACGAAGTGGCTCTCTACAACTTCCAGGCAGAGCCCGGATCGATCGAGGCCGGCTCGCAAGTTCGACCGCGAGCGTTCTCCCTTGCGACAGGTCGGATGCCCTTCATTCGGGGCAGAGTCGATCTCGCGCGGAGACCGCCCTCTGTGGAATCCCTCGAAATCAGCCGCCCAGGGTCTCCGGCGGGGCATTGGGGGCCCGTGCTGCGGGTTCCTCGAAGAGCGAATGCCCCTGGGCATCGGATCCCAGCCGCTCGCCACTCCGTTCCTTCGCCAGCAGCACGTAGAAGGTGGGGAGCACGAAGAGCGTGAAGAGGGTGCCCACCGACATGCCCGCGGCGATCATCAGCCCGATGCTGAAGCGGCTATTGCCGCCGGCGCCGGACGCATTCAGCAGGGGCGCTACGCCCAATATTGTGGCCGCCGTCGTCATCAGGATGGGGCGCAATCTGAGGGCCGCGGCTTCCATGATGGCATCGCGTAGCGGCGAGCCCCGATCCCTCAACTCATTTGCAAAATCGACAATCAAAATGCCGTGTTTGCTGATCAGCCCGATCAATGTGAGGAGTCCGATCTGGCTGTAGATATTGAGCGAAGTCATCCCGAGGGCGATGGGCACGACGGCGCCAAAAATCGACAGGGGTACGGCGATGAGCACCACGACAGGATCCCGAAAACTGTTGAATTGGGCGGATAGGACGAGGAAGATTACGAAGAGGGAGAGCCCGAAGAGCGGTCCGAAATTCGAGCGTTCCGCGAGGAAACGTCTGGCCTCGCCTTCGTATCCCGCCCGATAGCCGCTCGGGGCGACTTCATCCAACGTCTTCTCCAAAAAGGCCAGCGCCTCTCCCATCGAATGGGAATCCCGGGTCATGCCCCGGATGCTCGCGCTATTCAATTGCTGATATTGAGTGAGTACATTCGGTTCTACTCGTTGCTCGAGGGAGATGACCGTCGAGAGGGGAATCAGGCTTTCGTCGGCCGCGCGAACATAATATTTCTCGAGTTCAGTGGATGTCAGCCGGAAATCTGGCGCCGCCTGGGGGATCACTTTATAACTGCGTCCCGACATGCTGAAGCGATTGACTTCCGCTTCGCCCAACATGATGGATAGGGTGTCGCCGATGGCGCGCATGGAAACGCCGAGCCGTGCGGCCTTCGCACGATCAATGGCGATCCCCGTTTCGGGTCGTGTGAATTTGAGCGTCTTCGTCACAAAGGCAAAAATTCCGGATTGTCTCGCTCGTTGCAGCACCTCTTCGGTGATCTGATTCAAATCGATATAATCATCGTTGGAGACGATGACGAAATCGACGGGCAGCCCCGACTCGGCGCCGGGCAGCATGGCGGGGGGAAAAATGAAGACCTCGAGCCCGCTGACGTCTGCGAAGCGATGCTGCAATTCCCCCATGATCTCCTCTTGACTCCGCGTGCGGTCATTCCAATGGGCCAGCGAAAGCCCGCCGAAGATGAAGCGGGTGGAACTGACCTGCCAGGAATGTGTGACCTCTGGAATCTGCTTCCAGATTTCGACCAATTGATCCAGGAAGTGATCGATGTAGTCGAGGTTGGCGTATTGAGGTGCGTTGGCCATCACCATGATACTCGCCGAATCTTCTTCTGGTGAGAGCTCTTCCTGGGATAATCCGAAGAGAATCGGCAGACTGGAGGCGATCGCCAGGCTGAAGAGGATGACGGCTCCCGAATTGCTGAGACTATGGGATAACGCGCGTCGATAGGATTTCTTGAGGGAGAGAAAGCGCCCATCGAGCCAGTCGGAGAAATTCCCCTGTTTCTCGCTTTCCTTCAGCGTGTTCGCGCACATCACCGGACTGAGCGTGAGGGCCACGACTCCGGATACGAAGACCGCTCCTGCCAGGGTCAGCGCGAATTCGGTAAAGAGGGCTCCGGTCAGGCCTCCCAGGAATCCGATTGGTGCATAGACGGCAATCAGGGTCAGGGTCATGGCCAGCACGGGCAAAGCCACTTCTCTTGCGCCACGCAATGCCGCATCCAGGGGAGAGGCGCCGTCTTCGATGTGTCGGTGGACGTTCTCGACGACCACGATGGCATCGTCGACCACCAGGCCAATGGCGATGACCATCGCGAGCAGCGTGAGGAGATTGATCGAGAAACCCAGCAGGTAGATGAGGAATAGAACACCGATCAGGGAGAGGGGAATGGCGACCAGGGGAATCACCACTACGCGAATGGAGCCGAGAAAGAGATAGATCACCAGGATGACGATTGCCGCGGCTTCGATCAGGGTCTTGATGACCTCGTAGAGCGCTTCGCGGATATACTCCGACCCATCGTAGTCGACGAAAACGCCAAGATCGGCGGGCAGCTTCTCTTCGAGGTCGGGGAGTACACTACGAACTTCGGAGGCGACAGCCAGGGGATTGGCTCCTGGACCGAGTCTGATGGCGATGAAGAGTGCTTCCCGGCCACTGGAAAAGGAAGAGTACTCGATATTTGCATTCGAGAGCTCCAATTCAGCGACGTCTTCCAGCAGGACCCGTTGTTCCTCTTCCTGGCGAATGACAATGGCCGAGAATTCGGCGGGATTCGAGAGATCCGTATCGGCCTCGACGTTCGTGACTACCCACGTGCCCTCGGTATTGCCCGTCGTCGAGATGTAGTTATCCCGTCGCAGGGCGTCGCGAATATCTGCGGCCGTCACCCCGTATGCGGCCATCTTCTGCGGATTCAACCAGATCCGCATGGCAAATTCCTTCTTGCCCAGGAGATCGGCCGCGCCCACCCCTTCGAGGGTCGTCAATACGGGTTGTACGAATCGGGCCAGGTAGTCATTTACCTGGGAGAGAGAGAGTTCTTCGCTATAGAAGGCCAGATACATCAGGGCATCTTCCCCCGATTCCGCTGCAATGACCGGATCTTCGATTTCCTCTGGCAATTCGTATCGGGATTCGTTGGCTTTCGCGATCACCTCCGAGAGGACGTCGCTGGCATCCTCTCCGAGACGCACGTGGAGCAGGATGCGAGAACTCCCCGCTCGACTCGTCGACGTGACGTAATCGATGCCACGGGCGCTGGAGACATATCGCTGGAGCGGAGTCGTCACGAAGCCGAGAACGGTGCGAGCACTCGCTCCCGGATATTGTGTTCGCACCTCGATGGTGCTGGTTTCAACCAGCGGGAATTCCCGCAGAGTGAGTTCCCGGGCCGACTGGAATCCCAGCAACAGCAGCATCAGGCTGGTGACGATCGCGAGTACGGGGCGCCTGATGAAGAGGTCGGTAAAGGGCATCGGCCGGCCCTAGAATTTCACGTCTTCGTCGACGACCACGCGCGCCCCGCGGTAGTGCTTCTTCTGCCCCGCGCTGCCGACACGGCTACCCGCCTCGAGGCCAGAGAGAATACTCGCTCGCCCGTTGCGTCGCCCCCCGGTGGTCACGATGATCGAGCGGGCCTTCAGTGCGCGATCCTCCTCCTCCAATACGTAGACCGTGTCCCCGTGGAGGGAGTAGGTGATGGCGGTTTCGGGAACGGTCACCCTCTTCTTCGTATTGCCGGAATAGATGCGGAGGTAGGCGAACATCCCGGGCAGCAGGCCCTCTCCTTCCTCGATGCTCGCTCGGGCCAGCACGTTGCGGGTATTCGGATCGATTCGGGAGTCGACGGCTCTCAGCTCGGCCTCGAAGATCCGATCGGGAAAAGCATCGACTTCCAATTTGATTCGTTGCTGGGGTCGTAATCGCGGCGCGACCCGGGCCGGTAGCGTGAAGTCGATCTCGAGTTCGCTGAGATCCTGGAGTGTCGTCACCACCGTACCCGGAGAGATATAATTTCCCAGGTGGATCCGCCGGATGCCCGCCTTTCCCGAGAAGGGCGCGCGAATGCGCTTGTTGCCCAGAGTGGCTTCGGTCTCCGCCAGGTTCGCCCGGGCTCGGTCCAGATCGGCCTTGGCCCGATCGTAATCGGATTGGGATACGGACTTCTGGGCGAGCAATTCCCGACTGCGAGCAAAGCGGAGTTCTGCGAGATCGAGGGTGGCCTGCTGGCTCTGACGCCGCGCGATCTCGACCCGATCGTTCAGTACCACCAGGAGCTGGCCCTCCTGGATTTGATCGCCGGACTCGAAATTGATCTCGATGACCTCCCCGCTCTCCTCCGAGGTCAGATCGATGCCGCGAAGGGCGCGAATGGTCCCCACGGCGTCCAGATACTCCTCCCAATCTTCCGCGAGGGCCGAGGCGGCGGCCACCGTGATCGGTGGTGGCTCCGAGTAGGCCGATGCCTCACCGAGGCTCTGGTTGTAGAGATAGCCCCCGATCAGACCAAAAATACCCAATAGAATGGCGATCACGAAAAGGTAGGCTCTCAAGATTGACCCTCAGATCGGGGAGGCTCCCGGGCGCCGATCGTGTCCGTTATAGACGATTCCGCTGAGTCCCGGGAGCCCAAATGCTAGCAGGTTATGGAAGACGGCCGAAACGGGGCGGGTGTATGTGATTTCATCCAGGCGAAGGCGCAGAAGCGCCGATCGGGAAGTCCGGCGGGTTTTCGCGGGCCAATGTGTGGCGCGATGAGCTTTGCCCCACGACGGGGTGGGCCGTCCGCGGGTGGAGAGATCGCTTTCTTTTCGGCCTCCGCGCTCGGGGACCAATGCGACGAGGTCTCCCTGGTCAGGTGTCGGACCATCATGCATTATCCATTCAGATGGGAGATCCAATGGAAAAGACGGCAGTGACTTTCACGGCGCATGGGGACACCGCGTTGCGGGGAATTTTCTATCGGCCCGAAGGGGCGGTTGGCGTTCCCGGGATCGTCATGGCCCACGGCTTTTCGGCGGTGAAAGAAATGGGCTTGCTGGAATTCGCCGAGGAGTTTTGCGCGGCCGGATTCGCAGTCCTGGTCTATGACCATCGAAATCTCGGGGAGAGCGCCGGAGAGCCCCGGCAGGAAATCAATCCCTGGGCCCAGGCCAGGGATTATCGCTATGCGCTGAGCTGGCTGGCCGAACGTCCGGAGGTGGATGCGGATCGGCTGGCCATTTGGGGCAGCAGCTTCAGCGGGGGCGAGGTCATCGTTGTTGCGGCGGTGGATGAACGCGTCAAGGCCGTAGTCGCCAATGTTCCCCTGGCGGGAATCCCCGGTGTCGACTACTCGGATGCGCATGCCGCCTTCGAAGCGATCCGCGACGGTCTCCTGGACGAGAGTGGCGCCGGTCCGGCGGATCGCCTGGGGCCCGCAGCGTCGACGATTCGAGTAGTCGATGATGGGGAGGGCGATGAGCCAACCATTTTTCCCCAGTCGGAGTCTCGGGAATGGTTTCTCCACAGGGGGCGGCGGCCCGGATCGACCTGGAGAAATCATGTCACGCTCCGGAATGCTTTTGACTGCGATCCCGTCTTCGATCCCGGTGCCTGCATTGCCTCCCTCGGATCCAAACCCCTGCTGATGGTGGTGGCCACAGAGGATAATCTGGCGGCGACTTCGATTGCCCTGGAAGCCTTCGATCGAGCCGCGGAACCCAAGCGACTCGAATTGATCGAAGGACATCACTTCGACCCCTATGAAGGCGCCGGCTTCGAGCAGGCCGCACGAGCTGCCAGGGAATTCCTGCTCGAGCATCTCAAAGGCTGAAGCGATACCGGGAGCATGGGCGGAAGCCTCGAAGCGTCGGATGAAAGGATCCCGAAGGTCGGGTATGATGAGTCCTTCTCGACCGGCCCAGAGATGGGGATCCGAGGGCCACCCGGGGCCGCTTTCGATCACGCGGATTGCGAATTTGCAGGTGTCGTCCCCAGGATGCTGAATCCGCGCCGGATCGCCCGTTCGAGAGAAATCCGCAGCATCCCGATGGGGAGGAGTTGAGGCGTGGCCAGAATCCAATTCGAATGGGACGATCCCTTCCTCCTGAATGAGCAACTAAAGGATGAAGAGCGAATGGTTGCGGAGACCGCCCGCAATTTCGCTTCCGAGGAACTCCTTCCCCGGGTCGTCGACCACTTCCGAGAGGAGAGTTTCGATCCGGCTTTGATGAAGGCGATGGGGGAAGTCGGCCTGCTGGGCCCGACCCTTCCCACGGAATACGGCGGGGCCGGTGTTTCCCACGTCGCTTATGGGCTGGCAGCCCGGGAGATCGAACGAATCGACTCGGGTTATCGATCCGCCATGAGTGTGCAGTCGTCGCTCGTCATGCACCCGATCCACGCCTACGGGACCGAGTCCCAGCGTCAGAAATTTCTTCCCCGACTGGCGGCGGGCGAGTGGGTGGGATGCTTCGGTCTGACAGAGAGCGAGCATGGATCGGATCCGGGATCGATGACGACCAGCGCAGAGCGGACGGATGGTGGCTACCTGCTGACGGGTTCCAAGATGTGGATCACCAACTCTCCGATTGCAGACCTGGCCGTGGTCTGGGCGAAACTCGACGGGGAGATTCGCGGCTTCGTGGTCGAGAGGGAGAATGCGGGCTCCGGATTTACCACCCCCAAGATCGAGGGCAAACTCTCGCTGAGGGCGTCGACCACCGGATCCATCATGCTCGATCGCGCTTTCGTGCCCGAAGAGAATCTATTTCCCGAGGTGAAGGGGTTGAAGGGGCCGTTCGGCTGTCTCAACAAGGCCCGTTATGGGATCGCCTGGGGGGCGCTCGGTGCGGCGGAATTCTGTTGGCAGGCGGCGCGTTCCTATACCCTCGACCGCAAGCAATTTGGCCGCCCCCTGGCGGCCAATCAGCTGATTCAGCTCAAACTCGCGGATATGCAGACGGAGATTTCGATCGGATTGCAGGCGTGTCTGCGGGTAGGGCGCTTGCTGGATGAGGGACGTTGTGCGCCTGAAAACAT
>PVBE011269547.1_pt1 | contig 15621 bp, 10 predicted proteins | sample 1631181 | NCBI WGS metagenome assembly PVBE01 (sample SAMN08397723, study PRJNA350692) | Marine metagenome, whole genome shotgun sequencing project. | isolation source: water | place: Pacific Ocean | collected 2012-04 | reverse complement strand
TTCTCATGCTAATTCTGGCAGTTCGAGTCATCTTGTTGTCCACCCCCGTGCTTCCTGCCTAATCGATTACTCACGGAACTCTGTAGTTACCATCGCAACTGATGTGCCGGAATTCCATTTCCATCCACCGAGTCGTGCAATCCATTAGACACCTATAGCTTAAGTTAGTTTCAACGGGATTGCACAGAAACAGCCAAAACCCGCGGAGTGACCATTTTTGTGACCTGGATGTCCCTCGGGGCTTGCACCCGGAGCAGCAATAGCCTACTCTTGGGTAGTCTATTCTGGAGAACGCCGTGGGATCTTTTGTCAACAGGACCCGAGAGCTGGCCACCCTGGGAGGGGCTTGCGACAGTGAAAGGTCCGAAATGGTTGTGCTTTATGGCCGCAGGCGAGTCGGTAAGACCGAACTCCTGCGCCATTTCACCCGGGATCGGCCCTGCCTGTTTTTCAGTGCGGACCTCTCGACGGAGTCGGACCAGCTCCGGCAGTTCTCTGAACTGATCTACCGACACACCAGTGATCCTGCCCTGCAGGGCGAACGATTTACCCGCTGGGACAACTTACTCGAGTATCTGGTAGCTCGCGCACAGAACGAGAAGCTGCTCGCGATCATCGATGAGTTCCCCTACCTGTGCGCTTCGAACAAAGCGCTGCCCAGTATCCTCCAGCGGATCTGGGACGACAGCTACGAATCCTGCCGGCTGAAGCTGATCCTGTGCGGCTCGACGCTCTCGTTCATGGAGAAGGAGGTGTTGGGACACAAGAGTCCACTCTATGGTCGGCGAACAGCCCAGATTCATCTCGGACCGCTGGGATTTAACGATCAACGTCACTTCTTTCCGGATGCGACCCTGCAGGAGCGTGTCGCGTTGTATGGCACGGTCGGCGGGGTGCCGGCCTACATGGTCAAGCTGGACCCTGAGCGCACTCCGATGGAGAACATCTGTGCGCGCGTGTTGACCAAGGGGACGTATCTGTATGAGGAAGTGCGATTTCTATTGATGGAGGAACTCAGAGAGCCGAATCGCTACTTCAGCATACTGCGGGCGATCGCGCACGGTCGAGAACGTAGCCAAGGCATCGCGCAGGAGACCGGTCTGGAGAATCAGCTGCTGTCGAAGTACCTGGGGGTGCTACGCGAGTTGCGGATCATCCAGCGCAGAGTGCCGATCACCGAGACTGACCCTGCGGGGTCTCGGCGCGGGCGCTACACATTCGATGATCCCTTCTTTCGCTTCTGGTTTCGCTACGTATTCAGTTATCGGTCGTTTCTGGACCAGGACCAGGTCGATCTGGTGCGGGAGCGCTTCGTCGTGCCGACCATCGAGGAGTTTCTCGAGCTGCCATTCCGCTCGGTGGTGCAGCAATGGCTGCAGGCCCGCAACGTGGCGGGGGATCTGCCGTTTCTGGTGCACGAGTTCGGCGGGTGGTGGTTGCGCAGCTCCGCCATCGACCTGGTGGGGTTGGACGACCAGCAGCGCGCGCTGGCGGTCAACACGCGGTGGTCCGGCCCCCCAGTTGGCGCGGCTGAGCTCGAGTCCTTCTTGCAAACGGTGGGTAGTTTTCGGGAGCACTATGGGTTTCGGGAGGTTTCGGCCGGATTCGTTTCCAAGCCGGGGTTTCTACCGGAGGCTGCCAGTCTGGCGCAGGGGCGAGGGTGCCAGCTCTGGGAGTTGGGAGATCTGACCTTTCCTTGAGGAGATTGCTGAGGTCGCCTGTTCCCCAGCACAGATCCGGGCGCTTAATAGTCCTTCCAGGCGCTGAACAGCGGTCCGAGCAGTTCCTGGTACTTACGCTCGCTGACCATCACCTGAATCGGCTGGTTGGCGTTCTGTACACCACCGGTGTACGGGGAGGCCGAGCCGCATCAGCCCAGCGTCATCTTGCCGGACGCAAGTGGCCGTCCGCCCTTGGAGCGGATTCGGACGTAGGGGGTAAAGGCGCTGGGCGTGAACAGTGAGTAGATCTCGCCCGCTCTGCCGGTGATCGTGATGCCAGACACGCCGACGCTGACCCTGCGGCCCTTTCGTACAGCACTGAAGTCCAGCGTGAAAGGGTAGCCCCAGCGTAGCTTCGCTGTCTTGCCGGTTTCGACGCGGACCGGGATGCCGGCCGTGATGTGGGCCTGCTTCTTGCCCTTGACCACCCTGCCCCAGGTCACCGTGTAGTTGCCGGCGGGCACGGTCAGTCCCACGGTCGAGGCATTGAAGCTCAGGTCAGCGCTCTTGATCACGGCCGCCGCCAGCTTGCCACCGGCCTTGAAGCCGCCGATCAGGTCGATCTTGCCCGTCTCGCCCAGCCAGTCCTTGAACCACACGACCGTGCCCGCGCGGTTGACTCTCATCTGGTACAGCTTGCCTCGGATCGACACCACCTTGCTCAGATAGCTCGCGTAGCGAGTCCGGCCAACGACCATCGCGTCGATTCCGTAGCCGTCGTAATAGCCGTCGCTGCTGTCGTCGATCAAGTGAATCGATGTGCCCTTGAAGCTGAGACTGCGGTAGCCTCCTCGCCGCGAGCGCCACTTGGCGCCGTTCTGTGTCAGCTGGACGGCGTAGCTGACGCGCTTCCCGCTGATTCTCAGTGGGACGCTGAAGGTCACGCGTTCGCCTCGCCCCCAGCTGTCGGCCGTGCCGTCGCCATTCAGGTCGATGCCGATGCGGTCGCTGCCCTTGGTGTGCAGGCGCAGCTGCTTGTCGCCGGGCAAGGAGATGAAGTCCTTTACGCAGGGTCTGGAGATCGTCTTTGGCGATTCGAAGGGAAATCGTGGCGCCGCGCGGTGCCGGGTCCTGATCGCCGTCCAGCCGTCTCCGGTGGGCGACTTGCCCTGCTGGGGTGGTTTGTCCTTGCCGTGTGGAGTGATGCTGCCATCGGTGTTGGCCAGCCCAGGGAACAGACCGGCACAGAGCAGCATGCCGCAGATTGTACGTGCACTCATCGAGCGAGACCTCGGGTAGGGACCTGATCCGTAGAACAGGCTATTCCCTGGTCCCGCTCGATCCCCCCCAAGTTTTTGGGGGAGCGGTTCGTCCGATGGCTTGCGGGGCTGTTAGCCGTGCTCGATCGCTGCGTGAGCAGCGGCCAGGCGCGCAATCGGCACCCGGAATGGGGAGCAGGAGACGTAGTTGAGCCCTGCCCGGTGACAGAAATCGATCGAACGAGGGTCGCCGCCGTGCTCACCGCAGATCCCGATCTCCATGCCGGGTCGGGTTGCCCGGCCCTTCTGGACCCCCATGGTGACCAGTTGGCCGACCCCGCCCTGATCCAGCGTGTCGAACGGGTTGGACGGTAGAACGCCCTTCTCCTGGTACTCGATCAGGAAACTGGCCTCGGCGTCATCGCGCGAGATGCCGAAGGTGGTCTGTGTCAGGTCGTTGGTTCCGTAACTGAAGAACTCCGCATGCTCGGCCAGTTGATCGGCTGTCAGGGCTGCGCGCGGGATCTCGATCATCGTGCCGAACTTGTAGGCCACCTTGGCGCCCTTCTCCTTCATCACCTGCTTGGCCACCGTTTCCAGCTCGACCTGCTGGGTTGCCAGTTCGTTGACGTGGCTGGTCAGCGGGATCATCACCTCGGGACGGACGTCGACACCTTCGCTGGCCACCTCGCAGGCCGCCTCGATAATGGCGCGGACTTGCATCCGGGTGACTTCCGGCCGGTGGATGCCGAGTCGCACGCCCCGCAGACCAAGCATCGGGTTGGCCTCGCGCAGTGACTCGACGGATTGCAGCAGGGCCTCCTTCTCGGCCAGCAGCTCGGGGTTGTCACCTCTGACCCGCAACTCGGTGACCTCGACCAGCAGGTCATCGTGACTTGGCAGAAACTCATGCATTGGCGGGTCGAGTAGGCGAATGATCACCGGCAGGCCGTCCATTGCGCGAAACAGGCCGGCAAAGTCGTCACGTTGTAGCGGCAGGAGCTTGTCCAGCGAAGCCTGACGTTCCTCGCTGCTCTTGGCCAGGATCATCTCCTGGACGGTGTTGAGCCGCTCCGGGTCGAAGAACATATGTTCGGTGCGGCACAGGCCGATCCCCTGCGCGCCGAACTTGCGGGCTCGCACGGCGTCCTCGGGGTAGTCGGCATTGGCCCAGACCTGCAGGCGCCGCAGCTCATCAGCCCAATCCAGGATCTGCAGGAGGTTCGGGTCGTCGAGCTCCGGGGCGAAGGTCTCGATGGCGTCGATGAACACCTCGCCGGTGGAGCCGTCGAGCGAGATCGTCTCGCCCTCCTTGATGACTCGACCGCCAACGGTCATCTGACGACTTTCCAGGTCCAGCTGGATCTCGGTGCAGCCGACGACGGCGGGCGTGCCGAACTGCCTGGCGACGAGCGCCGCGTGGCTGGTTTTTCCGCCGCGACAGGTCAGGATGCCTTCCGCTGCCAGCATGCCATGGACATCGTCAGGCTTGGTCTCGGGGCGGACCATGATCACGGGGCGGCCGCTCTTGCCCCACTCCTCGGCCAGATCGGCATCGAAGGCGGCAGCGCCGACGGCGGCGCCGGGAGACACCTCGAGGCCACGTGTGTACAGGCGGCCGCTCTTACGAGCCTCTCCCTTGGCGCTCTCGATGAACTGGGGGTGCAGAAAGAAGTCGACGTGATCCGGTGAGATCCGGCAGACCGCTTCCTCCCGGTTGATCAGCCCCTCGCTGACCAGGTCGACAGCGATCTTGACCGCGGCGTTGGCGGTTCGCTTGCTGTCGCGCGTCTGCAAGAACCACAGGCGACCCCGTTCGATGGTGAACTCGACGTCCTGTACGTCGCGATACTTGAGCTCGAGGTCTTGGAGGATACCCTCGAACTCGCCCCAGGTCTGCGGCATTTCGGCCTGCATGTCGGTGATCTCTTTGGTCGGGCGGGTGCCGGCAACGACATCTTCACCTTGTGCGTTGGTCAAGTAATCGCCTGAGATGACCTTGCTGCCGTCCGACACGTTGCGTGTGGTCGCGACGCCCGTGCCGCTGGTATCGCCCATGTTGCCGAAGACCATGGTGCAGATGTTGACCGCGGTACCCAGGTCGTGGGCGATGTTGGCTGCGTTGCGATAATCGAACGCCCGCTTGCCGTTCCAGGACTTGAATACCGCTTCGGTGGCCAGGCGCAGCTGATCCAGCGGTGCGGTGGGGAAATCGGTGCTCGTGTTCGAGCGGTAGATTTCCTGGAACTTGCCCGTGATAGCCTGGAGATCCTCGGCGGTCAGCTCGGAGTCCTGCTCGACGCCGCGTTTGGCCCGGTACTCGGTCAACACCTCCTCGAACGGGTGGTCGCTGATGTTCATCACCACACAGCCGTACATCTGGACCAGTCGACGGTACGCATCATAGACGAAGCGTGGGTCGTCGGTCAGGGTGATCATGCCCTGCGCGGTCTCGTCGTTGAGGCCGATGTTGAGTACGGTGTCCATCATGCCTGGCATGGAGAACTTGGCGCCGGAACGGCAGGAGATCAGCAGCGGGTCGTTCGGGTCGCCAAAAATCTTGCCGGTCGATTTCTCGATCGACTTGAGCGCGACGAGCACCTCCTCCCACATGCCGGCGGGAAACTGTTCACCCTCGGCGAGGAAGCTGTTGCAGGCCTCGGTGGTGATCGTGAAGCTGGGTGGAACTGGAACGCCGAGACGGGTCATCTGGGCCAGGTTGGCGCCCTTGCCGCCTAGCAGCCCACGGACCGAGTCCCAGTCACCGCCGACGTGATTCTCGGCGTCCTCTACTTCACTGGACAGGAAAACCCATTTCTTGGCTGACATGCGTACGATCTCCGTATTCGAGCTTGGGAAGCCTCGATTTTGCCAGACATGGGGTTTTTTACAATCCTCAGGGTGGACGATTTGTTGCCGTAAGGTCCAGCGCCAGAAGTGACTATGGCGGTGGTGCAGCGTGGAAACTCCATCTGGCGCAACGCAGGCAGGGTGGTTCGCTGGGGGGTAGGCCTGGTGGACATGATCCCAGAACGCTGATAGTTTGGCGAGCGTGGAACAGCTGCGCTATCTCGAGGTGCTCAACGACACCGCTGCGGTAGTTGCCGCCAGCGATAGCGTGCGGGAGGCGCTCGGTCGGACCGTGGAGCTGGTGGCGCGGCGGCTGGGCCTCGACGTCTGCTCGATCTACCTGTTCGACGCAGAGGTCGAAGAACTGGTGCTGGCAGCCAGCCACGGCCTGCTGCCGGATTCGATCGGGAAAGTGTCTATGGGGCTGGAAGAGGGCCTGACCGGATTGGTTGGCAAGACTCAGCGTCCTCTGTTTACCTCCTCGGCTCAGGAACATCCGCAGTTCAAGTTCTTTCCGCAGACCGGTGAAGAGCGCTTCACCTCTTTCGGCGGGATCCCCTTGCTGCGCCACGGCAAGCTGGAGGGGGTGCTCACGGTTCAAACGGCCCGACAGTACGAGTTTGGCGCTAACGAGCAGTTGATGCTGGCAACACTGGCTGGCCTGGTGGTCTCGATCATCGACGTCTCTGAGCTGTTGGCGCGCTCGGAAGCCCCGCCCAGTGAGGAGCGGGCTCTGTGCCTGACCGGTCTGGGGACCTCCCCCGGTATCGGCATGGCGCGCGCCGTGGTGATGGGGGTTCGGGCAGAGAACCTGCCTCCTCCGGCCCAGGAGTCCCTGTGCGCTGCGGAGGAGCTCGAGCGGTTCGAGGAGGCGCTCGCCGAGTCATTCGAGGAGGCGGATCGGATGATCGCTTCGCTGCGTGAGGCAGGCGCTGGTGGTGAGGCGGTCGAGATCCTCCAGGCCCATCGCACGCTGCTCGGCGATCCACACTTCGTCGATACCGTGCGTCAGCTGATCTCTCAAGAGCAGCAGGGTGCCAGCGCCGCCGTGATCAATGCGATCAGCCCGACGATCGAGGCCTTCTCGAAGATAGAGGTGCTGCAGGAGAAGTCGCACGATCTGATCGATATCCGAACCCAGTTGCTTGCGCACCTGGGTCTCTCGGTTGAATCGGAGATCATCGGTGACGAACCCGTGGTGGTCATGGCGCAGACACTGACCCCGGCGCAGACCGCGACTCTCGACCCGGACACCGTGGTGGCCGTCGTGACCGAGCACGGTAGCGAGACCTCCCACATGTCGATATTGGCCCGTTCGCGTGGCATCCCGGCGGTGGTTGGCGTGGCCGGTTTGCTGGAGAAGATCCGCCGTGGTGATACGCTGCTCGTGGACGGGCACAACGGCTTCGTCTTCGTCAATCCCGACGAGCGGACTTGCACGGGCTATTTCGAGCGCAAGGAGCAGGAAGAAGCCGCTCATCAGGCAATCGTCAAGAATGTGGAGCGGTATGACGCGGGGGGAGGGGTGACGCCGCACCAGGTCGAAATCAACCTCGGCTTCAGCGGCGAGGTTCAGCAGGCGATCGATAGCGGCGCGCAGTCGGTGGGCTTGCTGCGCACGGAGTTCTTCTACATGCAGCGGTCGGCCTGGCCTACCGTGTCGGAACAGACGGCCTACTATAAGCGGATCTTTGCTGCATTCGAGGGCGGAGCTGTCACCGTGCGGTTGGTCGACATCGGTGGCGACAAGAAGCTTCCGTTCATGGAGGAGCTCGACGAACCGAACCCGATCCTCGGGTTGCGCTCGGTACGCTGGCTACTGGAACACCCGGACATCTATCGAACGCAGCTGTCCGCCGTCATCGGGGCGGCCGATGTGTCTCCAGGGACCACGGTGCGAATCATGGTGCCGATGGTCACTTCGTTGTGGGAGATGCGCGCAGCGCGCGAAATCTACACGGAGGTGCGCAAGCAGTCCGGCAGCTCTCGACAGCTCCCATTCGGCATGATGGTCGAGGTGCCCGCCGTACTGTACCAGCTCGAAGACTACCTGCCAGTGGCGGATTTCTTCTCGATCGGTAGCAACGATTTGGTTCAGTACATGATGGCCGTCGACCGCAACAATGAGCGCGTTCGCGATCGGTATGTGCCACATCACCCTGCCGTGCTACACGCGCTATACGGTGTGGTGACGCAGCTGAGGCGGCACTGGCGCGTCCCGTCGGTCTGTGGCGAGATGGCGTCGATGCCGGCGACAGCGCTGGCCCTGATGGCCCTGGGGTTCGAGCGGTTCAGTGTCCTGCCCCGCAACTATCCGCTGATTCGCTACCTCTCACAGTCGGTCGTCGCGGAGAACCTGGACGTGCTCCGACAAGAGTTGCTGGCCCAGGACAACGCCGATGCCGTCGCCTGGCTGCTGCGTGAGAAATTGCGGGAGCATGCGGATCTGCTGGCCCGGATCTGAGCGCTTCTTCCCGGTAGGGCGGCTGCCGAAACGGACTGTCGTGTTCCTAGAGGGTGCCCTTGGTGGACGGGACACCTTGACGCCGCGGGTCGATGGAGGCCGCCTGGCGCAAGGCGAGCGCGAACGCCTTGAACATCGACTCGACGCGATGATGCATGTTGCGTCCGGTGACCGATTTCAGGTGGAGGGTGGCACGGGCGTTTGAAGCCAGCGCCTTGAAGAAGTCCTCCACCAGCTCGAGAGGGAACTCGCCCACCAGGCCCTCGTCGAAGGGCGCCTCGAAGCAGAGTGAGCCGCGCCCCGAGAAATCGAGGCAGCAGAAACCAAGCGCCTCGTCCAGCGGTGCGTACGCGTGTCCGAAGCGGACCAGCCCCGCACGGTTGCCGAGGGCTTGGTCGAGGGCCTGGCCGAAGCAGATGCCGACGTCTTCGGTGGTGTGGTGGGGATCCACCTGCAGGTCCCCCTCTGCTCGGACCTCGAGGTCGATCAGGCCGTGTCGGCAGATCTGGTCCAGCATGTGATCGAGGAACGGGACCCCGGTGGACAGCGACGCCTGTCCCGTTCCGTCGACCGTGAGACACACGGTGACCGCTGTTTCCTTGGTCTGACGTTCGATTCGGCCCTGTCGACTCATCCCATCTCCTCGCTCAGTGCTTCCAAGAAGCGGTCGGCTTCCGTGTCGGTCCCGATCGTCACCCGCAGGCAGTCGCGCGTCCGGGAGTGATCCAGATAGCGGACGAGTACCCTGCGGCGAGCCAGTGCTCGCTGCAGGTCCGGCGCGTGGGGGCCGACCCTGACCAGGACGAAGTTGGCCCCCGAAGGATAGACGAACAAGCCCTGCTCCCTCAGAGCGGCTGCCAGCCGCTCGCGAGTCTTGCGGATCCGGGTGACATTCTCCCGCATCCAGTCGATCGATGCCAGTGCTGCTTCTCCCGCAGCAAGCGCCAGCTGGTTGACGTTGTAGGAGTCCTTGACCTTGTTCATCCCCTCGATCAGTTCGACCGGTCCGACAGCGAAGCCGAGCCGCAGTCCGGCCAGCGAGAAGGACTTGGAGAACGTGCGCACCACGACGACGTTGTGGCAGCGCTGGACCAGGCTCATGCAGTCGGTGTCGGCGAAGTCGACATAGGCCTCGTCCACGACGAGCAGGCCGTCGATCCTCCCGGCAAAATGGGCTACCTCTTCGGGGGCCAGGAATGTGCCGGATGGGCTGTTCGGGTTGGCCAGGAATGTCAGGCGTGCTGTGGGCCAGGCATCGGGCAGTCGGTAGTCCGCGGTAAAGGGGACTCCGATGTGCCGCGCGCCGTTTATTCGGGCCAGCGTGGGGTAGAGGCTGTAGCTCGGATCGGGGGCGGCAAGCGCGTCGCCGGGCTCGACGACCGTCCGGATCAACAGGCTGAGGATCTCGTCCGACCCGTTGCCCAAGAAGACCGCGTCGGGGTCGACGCCGTAGACCTCACCAACCGCGCGTCGCAGGCCGGCTCCTGATGGGTGCGGATAGAAGCGCAGTCCGGGCCCGACCCGCTCTCGCAGGGCCTCCAGCACGGCCGGACTCGGCGGGTAGGGGTTCTCGTTGGTGTTGAGCTTGATCACCCCGGCCTCGGTGGGCTGTTCTCCAGGAACATAGCCGGTCAGTGCGTCGATTTCTGGTCGGACGAAGTTCATCCGTAGGGGTTGCCTCCCCAGACATCGGCTGATTTGAGGTTGGGCAGCTCCCAGCCCATCGCCTCATGACAGGTTGGGTCGGTGCCCGACAGCCATGCCCTGGCCACCGTCGGGTCCGTTCGTAACTCGGCGGCCACCTGCGTCAGCGGATGGCCGGCCTCGAGCTTGGCCAGCGCGGTGAGCAGGACCTCCGTTGGCGGGGCCTCGGGAAAGGTGATGCCCAGGCGCGCGGCGAACGGCGTGATGCGAATGGCGCTGGCCAGCCGCCATCCGGTCACGCCGGCCGCGACAGCCCAATCATCCGCGGCTCGCTGATCGGGGAAGTGCTCCTTGTGTTCGATCTGGCCCTCCCGCACACGATAGATGGTGACCATTTCGCTGTGCTTGGAGTTCCAGACGGCCTTGATGTGGCTGCCGTCCGGCAGCTTGGCGACAAGCTTGTAGGCCGCGGTCATACCCGCCCCGCGATCATCTTCGTCAGCAGCCTGGGGTGCGGGTGCCGCTCGTCGATGCGAGTCAGGCCTGCCGCACGTGCTATCCGGACTGCTTGTTCCCATTCCGGGCGGGAGGTGGGTCGGTTGATCTCCTCGTATTTGAACGCCTTGTACTCGGGACGGTACTGATCCATGATGTTGATGAACGTCTCGGGCGACACGTCGTCGTGTAGCCAGCGCATGGCGTCCTGTGTGCCGGCCAAGCGGTTGGGCATCACCAGATGGCGAACGAGCAGTCCGCGGACCGCCAGGCCTTCGCCATCGAAAACCAGATCACCCACCTGCCGGTGCATTTCGAGGATCGACTCGCGCACGACCGCAGGGTAGTCCGGTGCGAGCATCATCCGGCGGGAAATCTCGCTGTCCCAGAACTTCAGATCCGGCATGTAGATGTCGACCAAGCCATCCATCAACTTCAACCCCTCGAGCGAGTCGTAGCCGCTGGTGTTGTAGACCAGGGGGACGCGGAGCCCACCTTCGATCGCGTGGGGTAGGGCTTCGAGCACCTGCGGTAGGGCGTGCTCGGGCGTGACGAAGTTGATGTTGTGGCAGCCGGCCGACTGCAGCTCGAGCATCATTCCGGCCAGTCGGGGTGGGCTGACTTCTTCGCCGTTGCGCGCCTGGCTGATCGAGTGATTCTGGCAGAACCGACACTTCAGGTTGCAGGAGCTGAAAAAGATCGTTCCCGAGCCGTTCCAGCCGCGCAGGCAGTCCTCCTCGCCAAAGTGGGCGAAGTGACTACTGACAAAGCTGAACCGACCGGAGTGGCAGACAGCGGTCTGGTCCTTCAATCGATTGACGCCGCAGTCACGGGGGCAGACCGTGCACGACTCGAGCAGTTCGAGACCGCGCTCGATCCGCCCATGCAGGCCGGGTTCGGCGGCGTACGTCTCGAGGTAGACTGGCTGCAGATCGAGCATTGTGGCAATCTTACGTGTCGGTCTGCGGTGCAGTCAAACCCGGTCCTTGTGATTCGTGTTACAATCCGCGCATGATTCGTATGCGCTGTGGTCAGTGCCGGAAGCTACTCCGCTTTTCGCTCGACCTCGCGGGTAAGCAAGCCAACTGCACGGCTTGCAATGCGTTGATTTTGGTGCCCGTCAAGTCGGACCCACACTGCGAGACCCGGCTGGACAACCCCGTGCTCAGCAAGGAGGTGGCCCGACAGGAGTTGATCAAGTTCTTCTGTCATTTCTGCGGTCAACGACTAGGTGTTTCCAGTGCGCTGGCGGGCAAGCAGTTCACCTGCCCGGATTGTAATGAACTCAACCATGTGCCCACGAACAGCGATACGCTCGATGAGTACGAGGTGGTGGCCCCTTCGAGCGCGGCCCCGTCACTGAGCAGGATCTTTCCGGTTATTGCTGTGATTGCGATCCTGGGTGTGGGATTGCTGCTCTACACGCTGAGCGGCGTCTTTTTCGAGCGGGAGGTCCCGACCGAGAAGTACTCCGCTGGCGATAGATTGTCGCTGAGTCGCACCGAGTCGTTGGTGGCGGAGGTCACGGGGGGAAAGTACGGCGACATCCATATCGCCTTCGACACTGAGCTGGTCGGGTCGGTCGAGGTGCTGGGGGTCGACTCGTTGGGAGTGCCCTCCGAGATGCGTCTGGGTGTGGAGCGACATCTGCGGCGTACGCACTGGGCACCCGAGAGGCCGAAGACCGAACCCGAGCCAGATTCGTTCTTGGCCGGCAAGCAGCTGGTCCTCAAGCCCGATGGAACGCTCAAGATGGACTCCACGTCTGCGCAGGCGGCGAGGCTGGTGCAGGCCCACAACTTCGGTGATTGGCCGCACCACCACCTGACCAAGTGGTTGTTTTCCGAGCTGGCGTACCTGGGGGCCTTGAGCAGCGAACGAAGTCTGTATGTTTTTCCGGTCGCCGATGCACACAAGGTGCTCGCGTCCGCGTTGTTCATCAAGGAGTTCGATAAGCCGAAGGTGAGCTGCAAGGTCGACAGGAGCGGGGATGTGTGGACGCTCAATCTCACGCTGAGCGGCATCGGGTACATTCTGGAGCGGAAGGTCAAGCTGACCGGTTCAGGGTCGGCGACCTACCTGCGGGACCAGAGGATGATCACTGAAGTGCGGCTCGAGGTGACGCTCACGGCCAAGGCGTTCGATCGGCCAGAAGACCAGCTCTACGGCCACTGGCGGGTTCACCTGAAGAAGAAACGCGCCGACTGATCTGGCGCCGGCCTGGGGGCCGCTGGCGAGCCGTCTATTCTGAATCAGCTGCGTGCAGCTTGTTTGGCCAGTCGTCGTTCTGGCTGCAGCGCTAGCCGATCTCAGGCGGACAGCATGTCTTCGGGGACATTCAGGAACAGGCTGGGCGCCACGATGCGGCCCTCGATGGCGCTCGCGGCGACCACCAGCGGAGACGCCAGGTAAACCTGACCAGGACCGGAGCGCCCCGGGAAGTTTCGGTTCTGGGCGCTGATCGTGACCTGGGTCTCGGTCTTGCTGACCCCTGGACCGGCGGCAATGCAGGCTCCGCAGCTGGGGTTGATCATCTGCGCGCCGACCTTTTCGAAGATCTCGGTGTAACCCATCTTCTCTGCATATGCCTTGATCTTCTGTGAGCCGAATTGCAGAAACAACTCGACGTCTGGGCTGACCCGCTTGCCCCGCTCCAGCGCTTTCCCCAGGACTGCGGCGTACATGTCCATGTCCGCCATTTTGCCGCCCGTGCAGGAGCCGCCGTAGGCGATGTCGATAGTGATCTCGCCGAGCTCGTCGAGCGGAATGCCGTTCCGCGGGTCGCCCGGCGTGGCCACCATCGGTGTCAACTCGTCCAGTTCGATCTCGAAGGTGGCGGCATATTCTGCATCCGGGTCGCTGTGCAGGAAAAGCGCTTCGAGTTCTGCCGTGGGGATTCCGCGCATCTGGCTGATATATCTTGCGGTGACCGTATCCGGTTCGATGATCCCCGTGGTTGCCCCGGCCTCGACCGCCATGTTGGTCAGCACGGCCCGCTCGTCCATCTCCAGTGCGGTCACACCTTCACCACAGAAGTAGAGAACCTTGCCGATTGCCTGGCCCTGGCGGATGTAATCGGTCGCCATCACCTTCAACAGGATGTCCTTGGCAACGACGTCAGATCGTCGCTGGCCGTGTATATGGAACCGCACGGTCTCCGGCACGGTGACCCGGATGTCCTTGGTGTACCAGGAGTTAGCCATGCCTGTCGAGCCCACTCCGAAGGAGAAGTTCCCCAGGGCGCCGCCGGTGCAGGTATGGCTGTCGGTGCCGATGATGACCTGGCTGGGTAGCCCGATGTCTTCGACCACGGCGTTGTGGCAGATCGCTTCCGACCCTCCCTCCTCGTGCTCGCCATAGAGCCTGATGCCCTGCTTGGAACTGAAGTCGGCCTGGGTGATGGCCAGACCCTTGGCGCGATCGAGCAGGCCGGCCTTCTTGCGCTCCTCGGGCATCACGTCACCGATGAACGTCAGGTGGTCGCGGAAGACGTAGACCGAGTCCGGATCGGTGACCTTGGCGTCGTTGCCGAGGTTTTGTTTGAACAAGCTCTCGGCCATCGGTGTGACGTATTCGTGTGAGAAGCGGACGTCGGCACGAACAAACAGGGCGTCGCCAGGCTTGACGCCCTCGATGCCCAGTCGCCCGGTCTTGGCATCTGCGATGGCGTTCTGAGCGATGATCTTTTCCACCAGTGTCATCGGGCGCTTCGGGGTCCGAATCTCTGGCGGACAGGCAAGGCCCGCCAGTCGGGCCTTGTTGTAGTTGAACAGTCCGCCGTAGCGCACGATGTCGGCCGAGATCGGATCGAGCCCCCGGGTGAATTCGGCCAGTGAAATATCCTCTCCCGCCCGAATCCGGTCGAGGATCGAGAAGTCGGTGCTGGTCAGCAGTCCGATGTTCTGGCAATTCTGCCCGTAGATCTTCTCGATGGTCCGAGCCACGACCAGCTGAATACCGGCCCAGAGCTCTGAGTAGGGTGCAGTTTCCCGAGAACTGCCGCATCCCTTCGACAGCCCGGAGACGATCACGGAGAAGCCCCCGTTCTTGATCGCCTTGTGCTGGACGTGCTTGCCGCGCAACGCGACGTGGCTGTACTCGCCCAGCGTTTCGTCATAGTAGAAACAGACCCATCCGGGAGTGATTTCGTCGGTGCTGATGTTGTCCACGAGTTTCTGCTCGGGGTCAGGCTCCAGATCGACCCCCTCGTAGAGCTGCTGCTGGAGCAGTTCTGGGTCTTCGGTGAGGAACAGGATCCGACCATCGAAACGCATCGACTCGGGTCGTTTTTGTGGTGTGGCTGACTCGCTCATGGGTCCATTATAGCGTGATTTGGCGGCTTCTCGGCCGCTGAAAACAGCGGGCTGCCTCTCCAGGGGCCCCGAGCCCTCCCCAGTTAATCACATCGGGAGCCACAAGTGATTCATTCCGCAGTGGTTGCGCCGACAAGCCTGTTCGCCCCAGAGCCCCTGCGGGGCCTGATAATTGACCCGTCGAGCGGCGCCCCCCTCCCGGTCGTCGGAGCGGCTGAGTTGTCGGGTTTTGGCGAGGTGGCGCGTACGATTGACTGCCCAGGGTGCAGCAGCAGGTGACCGAGGGCAAGCTGCTCCTGTTCAGTGCCCTCGTGGTTGTGGTTCGTGGTGGCAGAGGTGCAGCGGCGACAAGGCGATGGACAACGCGAGGACGCTGAAGAAGAAGTCGGATGACTTCGACCAGCTCTGGCCACGCCGGCCGGAGCTGGTCGACAATTCCGTGCCTGGCTGAAGAAGGCCCGGGACCTAATGGGCCGCATCGCGTAGCACGCGTGCGCTGAAGCGCCTGGCCAGCGAACCTGTCTCAGTCTTGTGTCTTGTTCACCACGATGCGAGGATAGAACCATGGCGTGGCGAACACAGGGCCCTTCACGGACCGGGCAACGTAGGTCTACCACGTCGTGCAGGCCCAGATCGGCTACCAGGCCGAGCTGCTCAAGAGGGTTTGTTGTCATGGGTGGACCCTCCTCAACGAGAGCGACGGCATGGTCGTCTTGAGGAGATCGCCCCCAGATCACATATCGCGCACCGTTCAAGATCGACGGCTGCGTCGCTCACACCGAGAGGGGACGGAATAAGGGCTTGTCCAGAAATAAGTGAATCACTTGCCGCCCATCGCATTTGGACGGATCGTATAATTCCATTCACCATGAAACCGATGGCGCTCTAAGTTGAGCCTGGCCATTTGTTCGTCCGTGATCTTGACGCCCTTGGGA
>PVBE011113476.1_pt1 | contig 15622 bp, 17 predicted proteins | sample 1631181 | NCBI WGS metagenome assembly PVBE01 (sample SAMN08397723, study PRJNA350692) | Marine metagenome, whole genome shotgun sequencing project. | isolation source: water | place: Pacific Ocean | collected 2012-04 | reverse complement strand
CGCAAAGGCTTGATGCCGTACGGGCCGTCGTGCCCGCAACAAAATGCTCAATCAGACGATCCTGTTTGTACCTGCTGAGACGGCTCTTCCGCATAGCTCCCATGATAACCCCCAAAATGGGTTATCTGGGACAGCCCCTAATTTTTTTACCACGATTGGCGCGTGTGGGTATGGTTAAGGCACCATGAGCCCCGAGATACGCCTCCGGCGCGTCATAAAGCCGTTCGTTTTCACTCTCTGCCTGATGCCGTTGGCGTGGCTGGTTTGGCGAGGGCTGAGCGGCGACCTCGGCGCCAACCCGATTGAGGTCATCACCCGCTTCCTTGGCGATTGGGCCATGCGGTTTCTTCTCGTCACTCTGGCCGTGACGCCGCTGCGCCGGATGTTTGGCTGGTCGGTGCTCATGCGATTGCGCCGCATGTTGGGGTTGTTCGCCTTCACCTACGCGGTGCTGCACCTGAGCAGCTATGTGGTCTTGGACCAGTTCTTTTATTGGCCCGAAATATGGGCCGACATCATTAAACGGAACTTTATCACGGTCGGCATGATCGCGTTTCTGATGCTCCTGGCCCTGGCGGTGACATCGACCAACGCCATGATCCGGCGTCTCGGCGGCAAGCGCTGGCAACGTCTGCACCGTTTAGTCTATCCCGCCGCCGTCGCTGTCGTCGTGCATTTCTACATGATGGTCAAGGCGGACATACGCGAACCGCTGATCTATGGTGCCATCGCGGTGGTTCTGTTGGAATATCGCGCGATTTTGGGCCTCAAGGGGCGCAAGCGGCGCAACCCGGCAGGAACCCAGGCTGCTTGAGCAAAACCGCTATCTGGACGACGGAGATCGTGTTCCTGCCGACAGGTATCGCCAAGAAGTTCACTTGGTCAGTGGGTTATCTTGTCCGTCATCACATAACGGCCATCGCGCATGCCACGAAACATGTCCGTCACCTGGGGATGAGAAACGGGTTCCCCACTGTCATCGATCAAGAGGTTCTGTTCCGACACGTAGGCGACGTACGTGGTCTCCGCATTTTCGGCCAACAGATGATAATAGGGCTGATCCTTGGCGGGGCGGACATCCTCGGGGATGGATTGCCACCATTCTTCCGTATTGTTGAATACCGGGTCCACGTCACAAATGACTCCCCGGAACGGATAGACACGGTGTTTGACGATCTGCCCAATCTCGAACTTGGCAGTTCTCATGGTGACCCCCTCGACATCCCCCGTCTCATTCATAGGTTATGAAAGCCACAGATTCAGCTGACATCGTTGATGCTCGGTAGGTCCTCGGACAGGATAGTCATGACGAGGGAGTAGGAAATCTCTCCCTCATCTTCATCGCGATGGAGAACACCGATGTGTTCGTCACCGAGATAGACCTCGACAGGCGCGCCCGACTTCAGCGGGATTGGGATGGTGAAGCGGTTGTTGTCGAAGTTCTTGCGCAGGTATTCCTGGACGCGGGCGAGTTCAGAAAATCTCATTGGGATCTCCTCATTGGCAGTGTCCTCTATTATGTCCAGGGAAGGAATGTCTAGCTTAAAATGCAGCCTAGAGGACGATCCATATCAATCCAATAGTCATCATCAATAGCGCCATCGTAAAAACGAACGCGGGGCAGGGGCCTCCAGCCTTCTCTGTATCTTAAAAAAAGCCATCTAAAACTGCGCATTGCAACACAATCAGCCGCAAAGCCGATGTCGCGCACAGGGCGCCATTTATTCGTAATTTGACCCGAAGCGGACCTTCATTTAACGATGCTGAACGGAACATGGCGATGAAATCATCGAAGGAAAATAGCATGATCGACTTTATCCGACCGCCGAAACCGGGCGAATCCACACCTTTCAGCCGCGCCACACGCGCCGCAGGCATGGTCTACGTCTCCGGCCGCTCGGCACCGCATGACCCGGCCAACGGTATCCATCGGGGAGAGACAGCCGGGCAACAGGTCCGTCAGTCGCTGGCGATAATTGGCGAGATTCTGCAAGAAGCCGGGAGCCGTCTCGATCTCGTCGTGCAAATGACAATGCTGATCACGGACCCTGCCGATTACGCCGCCTGCAATGAAGAGTATGTGAAGCATTTCCCCGGTGGCTTGCCGGCGCGTCACACCGCGCGGTTCGGAGTTCCGACGCAAGCTAAGGTCGCTTTTTCCTGCATCGCATTGGCGGCGGATCGATAGGAGGTTTAGATACTCCATAAAATATAGCCCCGGTCAGGGGCTTTCTAAGCGGCTACCAAAGAAATTCGTGAACTATCGAAAGTCCACTAAGGGTCATCCCCGGGCGTCCAACAGCGACCACGATTACGTCTGATCGCGGACCCTAATGCGCCTCTTCCCAATCATCGCCGACACCGGTATCGACGACCAAGGGCACGTCTAGGTGCGCCGCGGATTCCATCACCTTGACGACCAGCTCTCGGGTCGCCTCGATCTCGGCGTCGGGGACTTCGAAAATCAACTCGTCGTGGACCTGCAACAGCATGGCCGCGTTCAGGTTTGCCGCCTCCAGGGCCGGGGGAATGCGGATCATGGCGCGTTTGATGATATCGGCGCCGCCGCCTTGCAGGGGTGCGTTGATGGCGGCGCGCTCGGCGAAATTGCGCCGGGGCGGGTTCTTGTCGTTGATGCCCGGGGTATGGCACTTGCGCCCAAAGAGCGTGGTGACGAAGCCCTGGGTGCGCGCCGCCTCCTTGGTCCGATCCATGTAATCGCGGATGCCGGGATAGCGTTCGAAATAGGCGTCGATATAGGCTGCCGCCTCGCCCCTCGGGATGGCCAGTTGGCGTGCCAAACCGAAGGCCGAGATGCCATAGATGATGCCAAAGTTGATCGCTTTGGCCTGGCGCCGGATTTGGGGGTCCATGCCCTCGACGGGGACGCCGAAGACCTGGGAGGCTGTCAGCGCGTGGATGTCGAGGCCATCGCGGAAGGCATCTTTTAAGACCCCGATGCCGGCCACGTGGGCAAGCAATCTAAGCTCGATCTGGGAATAGTCGGCGGACAGGAAGCGACATCCCTTGGCGGCGACGAAGGCGCGCCGGATCTTGCGCCCTTCCTCGGTGCGCACCGGAATGTTCTGCAAATTGGGATCGGACGACGCCAGGCGGCCGGTCGACGCCACCGCCATGGCATAAGACGTGTGCAGACGCCCGGTTTCGGGATCGATCTGTTCGACCAGGGCGTCGGCATAGGTGCTTTTGAGTTTCGCCAGTTGGCGCCAATCCAGGACCCTGGCCGGCAGGTCGTGTCCCTGGGCCGCCAGGTCTTCAAGCACGTCGGCGCCGGTGGCATAGGCGCCGGTCTTGGTCTTCTTGCCGCCGCCAAGGGCCATCTCGTCGAACAGAATTTCGCCTAGTTGCTTGGGCGATGCGATGTTGAAATCGCGTCTGGCCAGGGTGTGGATCTCTTCGCCAAGGTCGGTCAGGCGGGCAGCGAAATCCTGGCTCAGCGCCTTGAGCGCGGCGGCGTCGACCCCGATACCGTGGCGCTCCATGCGCTCCAACACCGGGATCAGGGGGCGTTCCAGGGTCTCGTAGACCGTCACCATGTGTTCCCCCGCCAAGCGCGGCTTGAGCGTTCGGTAAAGACGCCCGGTGACGTCCGCATCCTCGGCGGCGTACTCAAGCGCCTTGTCGAGCGCCACATAATCGAAGGTGACCTGTTTCTTGCCCGTTCCCGCCACGTCCTTGAACTTGATGGTCTCGACGCCGAGGTGGAGGCGCGCCAGTTCATCCATGTTGTGGTTATGCAATCCGCCGTCCAGGACATAAGACAACACCATGGTGTCGTCGACCGGTGCGATTTGGATGCCGTGGCGGACCAGCACTTGCATGTCGTATTTTATGTTCTGTCCCACTTTGAGGACCGAGGGGTCCTCCAGAAGCGGTTTGAGAACGGTCACGGCGTCTTCAAAGGGGATCTGCGCTGGTGCGTCCTCGTCGGCGCCGTCGCTTTCGCCCAGATCCAGCGATCCCTGTCCGCCCGACGCCTTGTGGGCCAGGGGCACGTAACACGCGCGCCCATCGTCCAGGGATAACGATACGCCGACTAGGCGGGCGCGCATGGAATGCTTGGAAGTTGTCTCGGTATCGACCGCCACGGTGCCGTCTTGGCGGGCGGCCTCCACCCAGCCCTCCAAGGCCTGGCGGGTGACGACCAATTCATAGGCGCGGTCCACTTTGGTTTCGGTTGTCGCGGTCGGCGCTCCGGTATCATCGGTTGGCGCGGCGCCGAAGCGGCTTTCGAACTTGGCGGTGAGCGACTTGAAGTTCTGTGCCTTGAGGAAGCCGAGGAGGGTATCGGGCTCGGGTTCGCGAACGGCGAAGGCCTCCAGCATTTCGTCCACCGGCACGTCATCTTTGAGACGCACCAAATCCAGCGACATGCGCGCGGCGTCGGCGTGATCGATGAGCGATTGGCGGCGCTTGGGCTGCTTGATTTCCTCGGCGCGGGCCAGTACGGCCTCAAGATCGCCATACTCGTTGATCAACAGGGCCGCCGTCTTGACTCCGATGCCGGCGACGCCGGGCACATTGTCGGTCGAATCGCCGGCCAGGGCCTGTACGTCGATCACCTTGTCGGGGCCGACGCCAAAGCGCTCCTCGACCTCGGCGGGACCGATATCGCGGTTCTTCATCGGGTCCTTCATGCGGACGCGCTCGCCGACCAACTGCATCAGATCCTTGTCCGACGATACGATGGTCACCTTGGCGCCGGCTTCGACCGCCAAGCGCGCGTAGGTGGCAATCAGGTCATCGGCCTCGTAACCCGCCATATCGACGCAGGCGATATTGGCGGCACGGGTCGCCTCGCGCACCAGATCGAATTGAGGAATCAATTCGTCAGGCGGTGGTGGCCGGTTGGCCTTGTAGTCGGGATAAATGTCATTGCGAAAAGTGCGCCGCCCGGCATCGAAAATGACGGCGATGTGGTCGGCGTCGGTCTCATCGACCAGCTTCATGATCATGGAGGTGAAGCCATAGACCGCATTGACCGGCGTGCCGTCGGGGCGCGTCATTGGCGGCAGGGCGTGGAAAGCGCGGAACAGGAACCCCGAGCCGTCGATGAGAAAGACGTGGCGCGGCTTATCGGCGGGCGCGCTCAGTGGCCCGCCGCCGAGTTGGCGTCCTCGGCTATGACGAATGTACAGCTGCAATAGGGGCAGACGATCTCTGTCTTCTCGCCGAAATTCAAGTAAACAGCGGGATGGCCGAGCGGTCCGTCACCGCCGTCGCAGCTGATTGTCCGGGTCGTAACGGCAATGGGTTGTTGTGAATCCATGACTTACCTTAGTGTTAGGGCCGGGCCAAAGATCGTTGACCGCCCGGATGTCCGGATGATACCGATTGCGGCCCGACAATCAACGCTTGCGTCGCCGGCGCCCAGGCGCCCGACCACGGACCCCATGCCCGCCCAGCAACCGAAAAACACCGTTGAGACGGCCAACCTTAATAAGACTTACGCCGGGGACGGCGGGTGAGGCGCGGCCAACGATCCATTGGCACGATCTTGCTGGCGCTGACGGTCGTGGCCTGTGCGCCTCGTATCGACCGGCCCGGCCCGGTCGTGACCATGCCTGTCCTGGAGGATACACAGATGGTGACCAATGACGGCGCTGTTGCCCCGCTGCACCGCTGGCTGCCCGAAACGGACAAGGTCAGGGCGGCGGTCATCGCGCTCCATGGCTTCAACGACTACGGTAATTTCTTTGCCGAGCCGGGCATCTATCTGGCGCGTCTTGGCATCGCCGCCTACGCCTTTGATCAACGTGGTTTCGGTGGCGCATCCGGGCGCGGCATTTGGCCCGGCGTCAAGGCCTACGCCGATGATCTGAAAACGATGACCGACCTGGTGCGCGCGCGCCATCCGGGAATGCCCCTCTACTTGCTGGGGGCCAGCATGGGCGGCGCCGTGATCATGGTTGCCATGACCGGCGACGATCCGCCACCGGTGGACGGCATTATCTTGGCGGCGCCGGCGGTGTGGGGGCGCACGACCATGCCGTTCTATCAGCGTTGGGCGCTTGCCATCGCCGCCCACACCGTACCTTGGCTGACGGTGACCGGGCGCGGCCTCAAAATCCGGGCGTCCGACAATATCGAGATGCTACGCGCGCTGAGCCGCGATCCGCTGGTCATCAAGGAAACCCGCATCGACACGATTTACGGTTTGTCCAATCTCATGGACCGGGCGCTGGCGGCGGCGCCGGCCCTCAGTTCGCGGGCCTTGATCTTGTATGGCAAGAACGATGAGGTGATCCCCGAGGACCCGGTGCGCCGCATGATCGAAAGCCTGCCCGCCGCCGGCCGCCAACAGCGCCGCTTGGCCTATTACGACAATGGCTTCCACATGCTGCTAAGGGACCTGCAAGGCGAGACCGTGTGGCGCGATATCGTGGCCTGGATCGAAGACGCCGAAGCCCCCTTGCCGTCGGGCGCCGATGCCCGCTTTGCGCCGTAAAGCAGACATAATCAAGGATTGCGATTAACGTCGGCTGGTGACCCAAGGCGGACGTAAGGGTGGTTCCTTACTCAAGAGTAACCGTCTGGATGTCGGCCTCGCCCTCGCCGATGCTCACAGTCACCGGGAACGACACGACATGGGCCCGCTTGCCGGCTGCGTCATCGTGGACGGAGAAGCCGAAGGTATACACCTTGCCAGGCTCCAGGATCTTATCGTCCAGGGGATGGCCGGTGTCCAGCTTGCGCCGAATCACCACCGTATACGTGCCGTCGACGCGGCTGCCCTTGGCGTAATCGACGTCGGCCGCCGAGCCCTTGGCGTTACCGACGTCCAGAATGTGGGCCGGCAGGATGTCGCCTTCCTTGAAAGCGACCCCGTCGGCGGACGCGGTGGTCTTGCCGACGATCAGGTGCTTGGCCTTCGCGGGGTCGTTCAGGTTGCTTTCGGCGAGGACGTTGAAGCCGACCGCGCCTTGATCGAACACATAGGCCGGTCCCTGGCGCATCTTGCCGTTGGGCCACAGTCGGCTGCGACCCTCGTCGGCAGCCTTGACATCGAGCACGTTGAAGTCCGCCGCGACGCCCACCGGATTGGTCAGCGCGGCGTCCCAGATGATGAGGTCGAGGAATTTCCCTTCCTCGCGCAAGCCCTTCAGCTCGTCAGCCGATGCGACGGCGTCCCAGGCGGTCTCGTCGGTGCGCGACTCGGGCAGGAACTTGCGCACCAGGCTATTGGTGAGGCCGAACTGCTTGTAGATCGCCCCCACCACCGGGTGCTCGGCGACATCTTCTTCGATGGCTTGATCCTCCATCCCGACCATGGAATCGTGGCACGTCATCCAACAACCCTGATTAGGGTACATATCGACGTTCTCGTCACCGATCATGATGCCAAGGCGATCCGGGTAGATCGCCGGCTGCCCATCATCGACGACCGCTTCGTGCTGGCGGTGGTTGCCGTACCATTGCCATTCGGCGCCGTCATAGCGCATGAAATTGCCCATGTCGCCGGGGCCCTCGCCACTGCTCTTCCAGGAGAAGCGCATGTAGAGATACACCTCGTCATGCGCCGCCTGCACCTCGAGAGGGACCAAGGACACTTTGCCCTCGACGGGATTGGGCTCGATGGAGTGCTCGACGACCAGGGCCGTGCCCAGGTCTTGCTCTTCTTCCCTATGGCATTCTAAGCATGGGTCGCCGTTCTCGACCGCTTTGGCCACCCTCTTGTGCTCTTCGCTACGCACCCACTGATAGCTTGATTGACCTGGATAAAAGAGAGGTAGAATCGTGCTCGGAAGCATCGACCAATCGATCTTCTCGACGTCGGCACCCTTGGCCGGGTCGGCCACTAGCAAGAGCACTCCCAGGGTCGTTCCGAGTAAGACGCTCGTCCAGGTCCGGGCACAAGACCTTTCACAAAGTTCAGTCATGCTTTTTCCTCCCTTAGAAAGTCTTCCCCGGTCGGTGCGCCTATGGGGATTTCATTTTTCTGTGCCTAATTTTAATGAACTAACGCTATTTGTTATCTCCTAACCGCAGCGGGGTTCGTAATATACCCTTGCGAAGATGTCATTGATCCTCGTCATAAGTTGATATTCTGTAGATGATCCCCGAGCCCGTGGTAAACGTTTAGCCATTCCGCGATCAAAGGAACGGCATTCCCGTCACGCCCATCCGATGCCTTATCTGGGCCGTTCATGCCGGCCTAATCATACGGCCCGTCAGGGCATATCTGTCGCCCCACCGGTAAAGGAATGCGGCCCGCCGTGTTGTTCGGCCAGTCCTCGGCTCTCTATGGCGTGTTATGGTGTTTCCCGAGTGGGGTCCCATGGACAACGGTAAGGTTGGTCACGTTCATTTCGGTTCCTACCCGGCTCGGTCCAACTGCTTGCGCAGGCGTGCTATGTGGGCCGGGCCGATGCCGCAGCAGCCGCCCACGATTTCGGCGCCCGCGGCGCGCCACTGGGCCACGATGTCTACGTAATCCTCGGGCGTAAGGTCGCGCAGATCGCGCAGAAGAAGACCTTCACGCTTCCAATCCTTGGCGATGGGTATAAAGGCATTGGCATAGGCGCCGATGGGCCGCTTCGTCTTGGCCCGCAGGAGCGGCATGGCGTCGGTAATAGCGGCCGCGTCACAGCAATTGAACAGCACGGCTTCGACCGGCATGCCGTCCAAAGCGGCCAAGGCCGCGTCCACCGTCTCGCCGCTGCGCAACAGGCCATCGCGCTCGTCCCTAAGCGTCCAAGAGACCCAGACCGGCTTGCCATACTCCGCGGCTGCGCTGGCCGCGGCTGCGGCTTCGCTGGCGCTCGACATGGTCTCGCAGATGAAGAGGTCCACGCCCGACGCCAGGTGGCCAGCGATTTCAGCGTATTCCTCAGCCATGGAAGCGGGATCCTGGGTGTTGGGTTCATAGCTCGCGCGCAGGGGTGGCAACGAGCCGGCCACGCGCACGCCGGCCTTACCGCCGCGCGCCTCGTTGGCCATTTCGACCGCTATACGCGTCATCTCTCCAAGCCTGTCGCGAAGATCGGAAAGCGCCAGGCGATGCGGCGTTATGGCGTAGTTCCAGGTCGTGATCACTTCCGCCCCGGCCGCGATATACTCCCGGTGGACATCGCATACCACCGAAGGCGATTCGATCAGGGCGAGACCGGCGACCTTGGCATCGGCGTTGAACCCGCGCGCGGTCAACTCCGGTCCCATTCCACCGTCGAGTAACACTGTCATTGGCCTTTGCCCTTTGCTTCAAATTTTTCGAGTTCCTCAAACGCCTGGATACTGTAAAGAATGTCGTTTGCCCAGGTTGGAATTTTCGTCTGCTCCTGACCCAAAGCGGACATCAGTGCAGGTTTAGATCCTAAGCCCTAAGCCGGCGCCGGAGCACGGCACTCTAAAGCCAGGCCGGCGTTGGTAGGCCCTTTTGCTTCAGGAAATCAGGATTGAACATCTTGCTCTGATAGCGCTGGCCGCCGTCGGCAAGGATGGTGACGATGGTGTGTCCAGGTCCAAGCTCGCGGGCCAACCGGATGGCTCCGGCGACGTTGATACCGCTTGATCCACCGACGCAGAGCCCCTCCTCGATCAACAAGTCGAACACGACGGGCAACATCTCCTCATCGGGAATCTGGAACGGCAGATCGATCCGCGCTTCGGCCACGTTGTCGGTCACGCGCCCCTGGCCTATGCCCTCGGTGATTGAGCTGCCTTCGGATTTCAGCTCGCCGTTCTTGAAATATTCGTACATCGCCGCACCCATGGGATCGGCAAGGCCGATGACGATGTCGGAGCGCTCCTCCTTGAGGAACTTACTGACGCCGGCCAGCGTACCGCCGGTGCCGATGGCGCAAATGAAACCATCGATCCTGCCGCCGGTCTGGCGCCAGATCTCGGGGCCTGTGCCTTCATAATGGGCGCGGCAGTTGGCGAGATTATCCCACTGATTGGCCCATAGCGCCCCTTCGGGTTCCTTGTCCGCATACTCGGCGGCGACGCGCTCGGAGACGTGGACGTAATTTTCCGGGTTGCGGTAGGGAACGGCGGGCACCGCCATAAGCTCGGCGCCGCACAGCCGGAGCATGTCCATCTTTTCTTTGCTCTGGGTCTCGGGAATGACGATGACGGTGCGGTAGCCGCGCGCGTTTCCGACCAGAGCAAGGCCGATGCCTGTGTTGCCCGCCGTGCCCTCGACCACCACTCCGCCCGGCTTCAGGACACCGCGTTCCTCCGCATCCTTGATGATGAACAGTGCGGCCCGGTCCTTGACCGATCCACCGGGGTTGAGGAACTCGGCCTTGCCCAAGATCTCGCAACCGGTTGCCGCTGAGGCTTTGTCGAGGCGGATCAGTGGCGTATTTCCAACCGCGCCGACAAAGCCGTCGCGAAAGTCCGCTTCGCTTACTCGGCGATCACCTTCCTGCACGGTTACCGTCATCGCGATGGTCTCCCGTTCAGCTGGGCTTCTCAGCGCCTCGGCGCGGTGGCTCGGCCGGCGGAGAGGGTTCGTTCGCATCGTCGCGCTCCACCTTTTCGACACGCCGGCGCAAACTTTCCACCTCGCCCATCAGCCCGTCGAGGGCGGCGGCGACGGGATCGGGGATATCGCCCTTTGGCGTGCCGTAGGCGCGAAAGCCCTCCGTGGCCTCAGCCGGGCGCGCCGACACCTGCCGGGCCGGACTGCCGACCATGGTGACGCCGGCCGGCACGTCTTTCAAGACGACCGTGTTGGCGCCGATTCGCGCACCTTCACCAACCGTAATGGGGCCTAAAACCTGGACGCTGGAGCCGATGATCGCCCGGTCCATGATCGTCGGGTGACGCTTTTCCTTTTCCAGCGCCACGCCGCCCAGGGTGACGCCTTGATAGAGGGTAACGTCGTCGCCGATTTCCGTCGTCTCGCCGATCACGCAGCCCATGCCGTGGTCGATGAACAACCGCCGCCCGATGGTGGCACCGGGATGGATCTCTATCCCCGTCAGCATGCGCCCGATATGCGACAACAGGCGGCCGAGGAAATACCACTCCGCCTTCCAGGCACCATGCGCCAGGCGATGATAGATCAGCGCGTGGAACCCGGGATAACAGAACACGACCTCGATCCGCGAGCGCGCCGCGGGGTCGCGTTCCATGATCACGTCTATGTCCTGGCGCAGGCGGTCGATAAACGCTGCCATCGAAGGTTCCATTCTTCAGTTCTTACCGCGTGCTCTTCGTGCTCTTCCCTCAAACCTGCCCGAATGCGAACCTTTGCTTTATGGACGCAATACGGCACACATCTGGATTGGAGATTCTCAGTAGCCCCGCATGCCGAACACGCTGACGGGAGTCTCGGCCGGTGATTCCGCTGGCCAGCGCAGATCCATCGCCGACGGCGGCCCATTGGCGGCCGGCTGGTAAAAGACCGAGATTTCGTCGAAGGCCGAGCACCACTCACCCACGTCGGCCCCATCGGGCAGTTCAAACGCGTTGAAGCCGCACCGACGCATGAAGAGGAGCTGGTCGCGCAGCACGTTGCCGACGGCGCGCACCTCGCCCCGATAGCCAAGGCGTTGGCGCAGGAGGCGCGCATGGGAATAGGGGCGACCATCGGTGAACTTGGGAAATTCGAGGGCGACGAGCCCGAGCCTCGGCAGGTCATCGGCTATGGGAAGCGGTGACTGTTCGCTGTGCAAGATGATGCCGAGAGGTGCGTTCCTTAAGACCAGGCGATCGCGGTCCCGGCGCCACCGATCGTAGGTAAGGAGCGCTGACGCGCCGTCAGGAACGGGGTCCTCGTCGGCAACCCGGATCCAGGGATCCTGGGCCGCCTGATCACCCTTGAGCAATACCATAGAGATCCTCCTTGAACGGTTGGGCGCCGACACGGCGGTAAGTGTCGAGGAAGCGCTCACCTTGGCAGCGCCGGGCCAAGTAGGTGGTGACGATGACCTCTACTGCATCGGTGATGGCATCATAGGAAAAGGAAGGACCCACCACCTTGCCCAGCGACGCGGTCTCGTCACTGCTACCGCCAAGTGTAATTTGGTAATACTCCTCTCCCTTGCGATCGACACCCAGGATACCGATGTGGCCGACGTGGTGGTGGCCGCAGGCGTTGATGCATCCCGAGATATTGATTCGAAGTTCGCCGATGTCGTGCTGCCGGTCCAAATTGCGGAAGCGTTCGATGATGCGCTGCGCCACGGGGATCGACCGCGCATTGGCGAGATTGCAAAAATCGAGGCCCGGACACGCGATGATATCGGTGACGAGCCCGACGTTGGGTGTCTCCAGACCAGCTGCGGCAAGCCCTTCCCAGACAGCGGACAGCTCGGCCAACTTCACGTGGGGCAGCACCAGGTTCTGGGCATGGGTGACCCGGATTTCGCCGAAGCTGTAGCGTTTTGCCAGATCTGCCACGGCCTCCATTTGCTCCGCCATGATGTCGCCGGGAGAGCCGCCCTCGGGCTTGAGGGAGACGTCGACGATGGCGTAGCCGGACCGCCGGTGGCGGGCGAGGTTGGTTTGGCACCAGCGCGCGAAGGCGGTATCCTGACGGCGCCGTGCCTCGAACTCAGGAACTGTCGCCTCCAGGTCCTCATAGGTTGGTGGCAGGAAGAAGGCACGGATGCGTTTAATCTCATGGGCCGGCAGCGCCGGACCGGTGTCTTCCAGCTGATGCCATTCGTCCTCGACCATGGCTGCGAAGGTTTCGGCGCCCAGGCTGTGGACCAAGATCTTGATGCGCGCCTTGTACAGGTTGTCGCGCCGGCCGAGCATGTTGTAGACGCGCAAGATGGCCTCGAGATAGGTCAGCAGATCGGCCTCGGGCAGGAAGGATCGAATAGTGGTACCGATCATCGGTGTCCGTCCCTGGCCGCCGCCCACCATGACCTCGAAGCCTAGAGCGCCGTCAGAATCTCGACACAAGCGCAGGCCGATGTCATGCACGCGAAGCGCGGCGCGGTCCTGGGGCGCACCCGTGACCGCGACCTTGAACTTGCGCGGCAGGAATGAGAACTCGGGATGGAGTGAAGACCACTGGCGGATGATCTCGGCGTAGACACGCGGGTCCGCGACCTCGTCGTCGGCAACCCCGGCGTAAGCGTCGGCGGTGACATTGCGGATGCAGTTGCCGCTGGTCTGGATGGCATGCATTTCGACGGCGGCCAGGGCATCGAGAATATCGGGCACGTCAGCAAGGTTCGGCCAGTTGAATTGAATGTTTTGGCGCGTCGTGAAGTGACCGTAGCCGCGGTCCCACGTGCGGGCGATATACGCCAACGCGCGCATCTGGTCGGCCGACAAGGTGCCATAGGGAATGGCCACCCGAACCATGTAGGCGTGGAGCTGTAGATAGAGCCCGTTCATCAGGCGGAGCGGCCGGAATTCAGCCTCGCTCAACTCGCCGGAGAGCCGACGCGCCACCTGACCACGGAACTGACGCGCACGCTCATCAACAAGGTTTTGGTCCAAGGTGTCATAGCGGTACATTGTTCACGCTCTTGGCTTGTGATGGCCGTACGGCACGGTCGGACCCCGGGCGCGAATGCGCTCACGCTGGCTCACTGGCTTCAAGCCTCTCGCCGCTTTCTCGACGGTCATGGCATATGGCTCCACCACCCGGCATGCCGCCACGTCCGCCTCCGTATTCGCGATCAGTTCTTCGGCTTCGGTCTCCTTGGTGACGTCATGGGCATCGCCAAGGCGCAAGGACCAACCTCCGTCCGCCGTTTGGTAGACTACGGCTCCGTCATGTAACCGATTGGCGGTTACTATCATCCTAGTGGCGTTCCTCATGCCGTCTCGCGGTGGCCAAACGACGCCCATGTCGCCGCGTCGACTGCGCGGCGCGCCACCTCGCCGATGACCAGAAGGGCCGGAGCCTGGATCGCGTGGTTTTCCACCGTCTCGCCGAGGGTGGCGACGCTTGCCGTAACGATCCGTTGTCCGGGCAGGGTGCCGTTTTCAATGACGGCAGCCGGCGTTACGGGGTCCAGTCCGGCGCCGATCATACGCCGGGCGATGGCGTCGGCGCCGGCGACGCCCATGTAGATGACGAGGGTCTGTCCGAGGCGGACCAGTGCCGTCCAGTCGAGATCAACAAGACTGTCGGCGGTGGCACCGGTGAGGAACGTCACGGCCCGCGAAATACCGCGTTGGGTGAGAGGAATTCCGGCCGCCGCCGCGCAGCCCAGCGCGGCAGTGATCCCCGGCACGACCTCGACCGCGATACCGTGGCGGGCCAGCGTTTCGATTTCCTCGCCGCCACGGCCGAAGATGAACGGATCGCCTCCCTTGAGGCGCACCACGCAGCGCCCGGCGCGTGCATAGTGGACCAGCAGCGCGCCGATCGCGGCCTGGGAATGGCCGCGTCCGCCGGGCGTCTTGCCGACATCAATCAGATGTGCTTCCGGCTGGGCGTGGGCCAACACGCCGGGACCGACGAGGCGGTCGTAAACCACCACGTCGGCACGGCCAAGCCACGTCACCGCCCGCAGAGTCAAAAGATCTGCCTCTCCCGGCCCGGCGCCGACGATTGCGACCCGGGCCATTCTTGCTGGGTCAATGCTCATGTCGAGAGCCGCTGGCGAGTTGTGCATCTCCGAGGCCTTCGATCGTCCCTCCCGGCAACCTCTGTCTCCACCCTGAGGGTGAGGGTGGGACTGAAGTAAAGGACAGGGGGCCGAACCCCATTCTCGTGTGGTTGTTTTTGCAGGGTGCAGGAAAGCTGCCGCCTGTCGTCATCGGATCGCCATTCGCTCATCTCGATCTCCGCTAGTCACGTCACGATCGTCCTCGAATGTATCCGCCGCGTTTCGCCCTGGCAACAAGCTGCAAGGGATATAAACAGAAATATCTTTTTTGATATTTCGAATTAATGGATTTGATCGGAAATTATTTTGTTATAAGTTCGTAAGTGAGAAATATTTTTCTGCAATCATCAATTGGAGGATTCCCGTGGATGCCATCGACGTGAAGATTCTCGCCTGCCTACAGAAAGACGCAACCATGGCGATTTCTGACATCGCGGACCAGGTCGGCCTGACGACCTCGCCGTGTTGGAACCGGATCCAGAAGCTCGAAAGCGAGGGCGTCATCATCGCCCGCGTCGCCCTCTTGGATCCGGCCCGGCTCAACCTGGCCGCCACCGTGTTCGTCGCGGTGCGCACCAACCAGCACAGCTCGGCCTGGCTCAATCGGTTCGCCAGCGCGGTCGCCGACATTCCCGAGGTGGTCGAGTTCTATCGTTTGAGCGGCGAAATTGATTACCTTCTAAGGGTCGTCGTCCCCGACATCGCCGCCTACGACCGCCTTTACAAGCGACTCATCGACCGGGTGGAGCTGGCCGACCTAAGCTCCAGCTTCGCCATGGAGCAGATCAAATACACGACAGCCTTGCCCCTCGATTACGTCGACGACAGCCGGACCTAAATGTCGCTCATGCTAGGTTGCCGAGCGATGAACTGCCATGCGAGGCGCGGGAATTCTAAGTCAATTTTGGAAGATTTTGGACTTCTAAATCCAGTGTCCGAATGTCCGATCCTGGCTATTAACGGACGTTCTGAGGGCCGTTGATTTCCGACCGCTTTGCGGTGCTTAGCGGACCTTATTCAAGCTTGGCTTAGAGGTCTGTTCCTGACCCATTGCAGACATTCAATCTCGATGG
>PVBE011351272.1_pt1 | contig 15624 bp, 16 predicted proteins | sample 1631181 | NCBI WGS metagenome assembly PVBE01 (sample SAMN08397723, study PRJNA350692) | Marine metagenome, whole genome shotgun sequencing project. | isolation source: water | place: Pacific Ocean | collected 2012-04 | reverse complement strand
GATGGGACAGTGCTTGCCACCATGGAGAGAGCAGGGTCGGCAGGCCATGTCGAGCTCGACTGCCTGGCCCGGCGCTCGTCGAGGCCCTGGAGGGACGGCGCGCCCGCGCCGACGCCGAGCGGCGCGCAGCCGGCGAGCGAGCAGAGTTCGAAGAGATGACCCGCGAAGGCTGAGACCCTACTTCCGCGGCTTCTTCTTCGTCTCCGCGGCGTACTTCTTCCCAGCCTTCGTCAGCGCCTCGAAGCGTTTCGCCGGGACGTGGCAATGGTCGCAGAAGACCTTCAACTCGTGGGACACGCGCCACCAGTGCTTCGAGCTCTCACCGAGCTCGGTGTACACGTCCTTCTTCCCCGCGTGGCAGTCCTTGCACGGCACGCCGTGCTCGACGCTCATCGCCATCATCTGGCGGGAGATGTCCTGCCGGTCGGTGTAGCCCGACCAGTTGCGCAGGTGGCAGTGCTTGCAGGGTTTGCGCAGCGCTTTGGTCGCCTTGCGCATCTCCCTCTTCTGCGCCTTCTTGCCCGTGGTGGTGAACCACTTCATGGAGCGCGCTTCCCAGTCACCGCCGGTGGGGATGGCCTCCGCCTTTGGCGCCGGGGGCGGATCGCCCGCCCGGGCGATCGCGAACGCGAGCAGGACCAGAAGTGCGGCGGCGAAGAGACGGCGCATCGAGACTCCCTGACGACCTTCCCGGGAAGCTACACGACGCGTCTCGGGGCTGGCCATTCAACCGGTCTGCTGGGATAAACCGCGGTATGCGCTTCCTGGTGGTGATGGACCCGATCGAGCGGGTCGACGTCGACAAGGACACGACCTTCGGGTTCCTGCTGGCCTCTCAGGCCCGCGGACACGAGGCGTTCTACTGCCACGCCGAGCACCTGTACTACGGACTCGACGGACCCGCCGTGCGCTGCGCCCCGCTGGAGGTATGGCGCCGGCCGGAGGACTTCTACGCCCTCGGCGACTGGCGCGACATGGCCCTCGGCGAGTTCGACAGCGTGTGGATGCGGAAGGATCCTCCGGTCGATTGGACGTTCCTCCACGCGACCTACCTGCTCGACCGCGCCGACACGCTGGTGGTCAACGATCCGCGGGGCCTGCGCGAGGCCAACGAGAAGGTCTACGCGCTGCAGTTCCGCGACTTCGTGCCGGAGACCATGGTGAGCAACGACCCGGCGCGCATCCGCAGCTGGCTCGAGTCACGCACGGCGCCGCTCGTGGTCAAGCCGGTGGACGGGCACGGCGGCATCGGCGTGTTCCGGCTCGAGCGCGGCGACCGCAACGTCAACAGCATCCTCGAGACGCTGACCGACCAGGGGCGGCGCTGGGTGATGGCCCAGGATTACCTGCCCGCGGCACGCGAGGGCGACAAGCGCATCATCCTGCTCGATGGCGAGCCGCTCGGCGCGATCATGCGGGTGCCGAAGGCCGACGACCACCGCGGCAACATCCACGTCGGGGGCACCGTCGAAGCGGCCGGGCTCACGGCGCGCGACCGCGAGATCTGCGCCGCGGTCGGCCCGAAGCTGGCCTCTGATGGCCTCTGGTTCGTCGGCCTCGACGTGATCGGTGACTCGCTCACGGAGGTGAACGTCACCAGCCCGACCGGCATCCGCGAGGTCCATGACCTGGGTGGGGACGATCTCGGCGACGCCTACGTCGCCTGGGTCGAGCGTCAGTGCGCCTTGCGCGGGGGCGCCGGCTGACCCAGGCGCTGCCACAGCTTCCGCGTCTTCAGACCCCACAGCTTCTTCAGCGTCGCAGCGTGGCCTTGTCGACGCCTTGCATCTCGATGACGACGCGGCTCATCTCGACCCTCCCAGGTAGCGCCTCACCGCGGCGCGGTGCTCGTCGTAGCTCGCGCTGAAGTGATGCTCACGGCTGCCGTCGCGGCGGGCCACGAAGTAGAGCAGCTTGGACGCCTTCTCGCCCTCCGCGGGGCGAAGCGTCGCGTCGATGGCCGCGCGGCCCGGGTTGGCGATGGCCGTGGGTGGCAGGCCGTCGATGACGTAGGTGCTGTACTTGTTGTCGGGGTCCTTGCAGAAGCGTGGGTGCGGGATCTCCTTGTACGTGTCGGGTCCGTAGACGCACGTCGGATCGGTCTGCAGCCGCATGCCTTTCACGATCCGGTTCGAGAAGACGCGGGCCACGAGCTTGCGGTCGCGGTCCGTCCGGGCCTCCTTTTCGACCAGGGCGGCGAGGTTGACGAGCCGCGCGCGGCGGGCGGGGTCGGTTCGCAGAGCCTGCTCGTCCGGGTGACCGCGCAGGACCGCGTCGAAGACCTCGTCGAAGCGGTCGGTCAGCACGCGAACCACGTCGTCGAGGCTGGCCCCGTCCTTGATCCAGTAGGTGTCCGGAAACAGCCGCCCCTCGAGGGCGTCGCGCTCGACCCGTCGCAGGAAGGCCGCGCGGTCGACGACGCCCTGCTTCGCCAGCTCGTCGGCGATCTGCCAGCGATTCCAGCCTTCCTTCAAGGTGACGCGGACCTGCGGCGGCAGGGAGCCTTCATCGAGCTGAAGGAGCAGGGCGCGCGGCGTCGTCGTCAGGTCGATCCGGTAGGTGCCCGCCTTGATGCTGCGTCCCAGCTTCTCGTAGCGGCCGTACCACTCGAAGACCAGCGGGTCGCGGACGATCCCGGCTTTGCGCAGCTCACCGACGATCGCCTTGAAGCCCGCGCCTTTCGGGATGCGGACTGCCTTGGTGCCGCCCGCTGCGTCGAGCGGGGCGTCGAGGTAGCTCGTGATGCGCAGATACGCGTAGCCGGAGACGCCGACGACGGCGAGCAGCGCGAGCAGCGCGAGTCGAGCGATCCAACGTTTCATGACCGGATCTCAGCCGCGGCGCGAGGCGTCCAACCAGCCTTGGAGTATCAGCGCGGCCGCGACCTTGTCCACGACCTGCCGGCGGCGGCGACCATCGAGGCCGCCCTCGATCAGCGCGCGATGGGCGGCGACGCTGGAGAGACGCTCGTCCCAGCGCTCGACGGGTAGCCCGGTGCGCGCCTCGAGCGCCTTGGCGAAGGCGTCGACCTTCTGTGCCTGAGCGCCGACCCGGCCATCGAGGGTGACCGGCCAGCCGACCACGACGATGGTGACCTCCTCCTCGGTGGCGAGGGTCGCGAGGGCGTCGAGGTCCGAGCCGTTGCGGCTGCGCTGCACCGTGTCCCACGCCTGGGCGATGATTCGGCCCGGATCGGAGAGGGACACGCCGACGCGGACGTCGCCCACGTCGAGGCCCATGACGCGCCCGGCATCGCTCATCGTCTGCCCCGCTCACTCGCCGCTTGGCTCATCCCTGCGGTTTGGCCGGCTTGTCGGCCGCCTTCAGCCGCTCGGTCGCTTCGATCAGGTCGCGCAGCTGCATGAGACGCTTCTCGGTCTCGCTGACCCACTCGTTCTCGGCGCCGATGCGCTTGCTCATGGTGATGTTCTTCTCATAGATCGCGACCGACTGCTCGAGCAGCGGCTGCAGCTGCTTTTTGAGCTCGACGAAGTAGAAGCGCTTCGTGTTTTCGTCGAAATCGTCCGGGATCTCGGCGGCGAGGACGTCGCGGTAGAACTCCTCGTAGAGTTCGCCGAGCTTGAGTCCCGCCGCGGTGGCCCAGTAGCTGTTCTGCACATTGAGGGCGTCGAGGTAGCTGGACTGCGCCTGGCGGAAGAACCGGATCTTGTCGCGCAGATCGTCCTTCATGTTCCGGACGGGCAGCTTGAGGTGCACCCGGTGTGAGAGCCCCTGGTAGATCTCGCCGCGGCGGAAGTGGGCCTCAGCGAAGAGCTCGTTGCCGCCGAGGACGCCGTCGTAGGCGGCGGTGACCAGCTCCACGGCGCGCCGCAGCTCGCGCTCGGCCTCGGCGGGGTGGTCGGTGCGCGCGAGCACGGTGCCGCGCCGTAGATGGCACTCGGCGCGGTCCGCGGGGCCGAGGTCGTTTGCCGCGAGCAGCCGCTCGTAGAGGTTCATCGCGGTCGGGTAGTCGCCCGACTTGACCATGTTGAAGCCCCACCGGAACTCCCCGTCGCGCCGGTCGCGCAGCTCGGTCGAGATCTGAGCGTGGCGGCGAAAGACGGTGGCCGCGATGCGGTGCAGCCCGAGCTGCTCGAGGCACAGGCCGCGGTTGTAGAGGGCCGAGTGCACGAAGCGGCTCTTGGGGAAGCGCTCGAGCAGCCGCTCGTAGGTGCGGTCGCAGGTCTTGAAGTCGTGCGCCTGGAACGCCGCGTTGCCCTCCTCGAAGAGCTGCTGCGCGTCGTAGGCGGCGACTCTTCCGGCGCCGTCGGCCTCGACGACCATCTCCTCCATGTCGATGTGACGCCGTGGCGGCGGTGGGTCTGCGGTGGTCCGCGGACGGGCACCACAAGCGGAGAGGACGGCGACGGCAGCGAGGATGGTCGGCTTCATGTCGAGTACGACACCCTCCGCGCCGCGGATGTTCGCGTCACTTCATCCTGTCAGGCATCGCCCGACCTGGTCGAGCCCGGCGAGGTCACAGACATCGCGCGGGAAGAGCGGGACCACCTCGGGGCGCGCTCCGCCCATCTGGATGAGGCGCTCGATCGCCCAATGATCCCTGTCGGCCATTCGCTGGTGGGACTTCAATCCGACGAGCATTCGTTCGACCAGCGCCCGCTGCCGGTTGGGCGGCACGCCTGCGGCGCTGGTGTCTGCGAACGCCGCGACCAGCGCGTCGAGGTCGTCGGCCACCTCTGGCAGACGCGGGTGGACGCGGTTGCAGACGAACGCCCCGAACGGAAAGCCGCGGGTACGGAGCTCGTGGCGGAAGTGGGCCGCGTCGTCGATGTTGGTGCGCGTGGGCGTCGTCACCAGCAGGAAGCGGGTGCCGTCGGCGCGCAGCAGGTGGTGGAGCGAGTGGCTCGCCTCACGCAGCGCGTCGAGGATGCTGGCGAAGAGGCCCAGGAAGTCGCCGAGCTCTTCGAGGAAGTTGCCACCCGTCAGGCGGTTGAGCGAGCGCATCACGAGCGAACGTCCGCGGCCGAGCAGGCCACCGGATCCGTCGGTCTGCTGGGCGCGTCGAAGGAGCTGGACCGCGCGGCTGTCGAGAGCGGCGAGCAGCCGGTCGGGGGCGTCGAGGAAGTCGAGGGCGTGCACGGCCGGGGGCGTGTCGAGGACCACGAGGTCGAAGTCGCCCTCTTGCACCAGCGCGCGCACCTGCTCGATCGCCATGTACTCCTGGGCGCCGGCCATCGAGTTGCTGAAGAAGCGGTAATAGCGGTTGTCGAGGATCGCCAGGGCGGAGGCGGCGTCCGGCGCGAACCGGCGCACCATCTGGTCGCCCGTCGTCTTGGTGTCGAGCATCATCGCCCACAGCTCACCGGATCCAGCGTCGAGTCCGACCTCCTCGAAGCGGGCCGCATCGACCCGGCGCAGCTCTCCGGTCAGCGCCTCAAGTCCGAGGGCGTCGGCAAGCCTGCGCGCGGGATCGATGGTGAGCACCGCGACGCGGCGCCCCTCCTGGGCTGCTCGCACGCCGAGCGCCGCGGCGACCGTCGTCTTGCCGACCCCGCCCCCGCCGGCCGTGAGTAGCAGCCGGTCGTTCTTCACCGAGTTTGTCAGCGACACGCGGCGCCAGCCTGGTCGGTCAAGTGGGTGGCGAGCGTCTCGACCTGCGCCTCGGTGAAGCGCGCGCTGTATTGCGTGGGCAGCACGATCATCGGCATCCCGAGCGCCTCGAGGTCGTGCACGTAATTCTGCGCGAGCCGCTCGCGGCCGAGGCGGATGCGGGTGGCCTCCCAGAGGGTGCCGAGGTCCGGGTCTTCGGGCCGCTCGTCGACGCGCTCGAAGTCGGCGAGGGCGCCGTCGTCGAAGAGCGGCGGGGGGACCTTGTTGACGAACATGTAACCGAGCGGCATGCCGAGGTCGCCTTTCAGCGCCGTGTGCAGCTCGACGGTCTCGCGGACGGGCAACTCCTCTGGGAGGCTGACCAAGTGCAGCGCCGTTCGGTGCGGGTCGGTGAGCAGCGACCACATGTCCTGGGCTTCGCGGTGCATGTTCCCGGCCGGCACCGCGTCGCGGATGACCCGCGGGAGACTGAAGAAGGTGATGCCGTGCCCGGTCGCGGGCGCGTCCACGATGATGCGGTCCCAGACGGGTGTGCCGTCGCTCGCCCGCTCGCGCTCGTGGTTGAAGGCCTTGCCGAGGATCAGCAGGTCGTTGGCGCCGGGTATGAAGCGCACCAGGCTCGCCACGATCGGGTTGTCGAAGACGAGGTGGTAGAGGGCGCGGAAGCGCAGCTTCATCAGCGCGTACTCTTCCATCGCGAGCGCAGGCCTGATGTTCACCGACCAAAGATTGTCGGCGATCTGGGTCACCTTGCCGCCGACGGGCCGCTTACCGAAGAGCGTGGGGATGCGCTCGCGGGTGTTCAGCTCGCAGACCAGGGTGCGGTGGCCGGCCCGGGCCGAGAGCATCGCGAGGGTCGCGGTGACGGTGGATTTCCCGACGCCGCCCTTGCCGGTGACCAGCACGAATCGGCGCTGGAGCAGAGGTGGGGGCGCGAGCATCGGCGCAGGGTAGGAGCGCCCTCGGAACGTGTCAATCGGCCGTGACGCGTGTCAGCCGAGGGTCCAGGGCGGCGCACTTTCGCTTCGCGCGTCCAGCTGGTCGGCGAGGTGACCGCACATTCTGGCCATGGAGCGCCGCTCACGACGGCTGCCGAAGTGGAAGCTGACGCCCATCGCGGCGACGTCGCCGCTGAAGTCGAGGCGCACGACGCGCCCGCGAGCGTGGCGCATCACCTTGTGGCGGCGGTCCTCGAAGCGCAGGTGCAGTTCACTTCCTGTCGGGAGCGGGCGCGGGGCTTCGACGAGCACGCCCGTCCCGGAGATGTCGCGCACGGCGCCGTCTCGGGCGCGGCGGCGCTCGTCGAAGTAGTGCACGCGAAGGTCGAGGGGCAGGCGCTCGAAGCCGCGCTGGCGCACCTGCTCGGCGGAGGTCCGCACGCAGTCGATCAGCGACTGGCGCAGCCCTGCCTCCTGCGCGTGAAGGCGCACGACGCAGCCCTTCTCGCGACGTCCGCAATTATCCCATTGCACGCCGACGCGCTCGACGGAGGCATAGGCGAAGAAGGTCTCGTCGACCCAGCTGAGCACGATCTCCAGGCAGAGGTGGGAGCCGAGGGGCATGCCGAGCTTCTGCGGGAGGAAGAAACCACCGGCCGGCCCGTCGGGCAGGTAGCGGTCCATGAACTCGCTCGATGACTTGATGCGGTGGGTGATGATCAGCATCCGCGACCCCCTGTGTGGCGATGTGGGATATTCATCCACAATGTAGGTTCAGTCAAGCGGATGTGCGCAGCCTGAACAGCGCCGCGAATGCAGCGCCGGTCGCGAGCCCTGCGAGGTGCGCCACGCTGTTGCCCGGACCGCTCACAGCGAGGGCGACGGAGGCGGCGGCGAGGAAGATGCGGGTCGCGGCGTGCGTCGGCCCTCGCAGTCGCAGGCCACCGATGACCGCGGCGCCGAGCAACGCGAAGACGGCCCCCGACGCGCCGAGGGCCCAGCGGTCGACCCAGAGCAGGCTCGCCAGCCCGCTGGCCAGTCCGCCGGCCGCGGCCACGGAGGCGGCGCGGCCCAAGCCGAAGACGGCGTGTGCCAGGTGACCGAAGACCGCCAGCCCGGCGAGGTTCACGAGCAAGTGGTTGGTATGGACGTGCAGCAGCGGTGCGGTAAAAACCCGCCACCATTCACCGGCGAGCACTCGCTCCGGGATCAGCGCCCCGCCGGCCTGCGCGGCCGCGAGGGGCTCACCGCCGAGCCACGGCAGGGACCAGGCGAGCGGCGGCACCAACAACAAGAGCCACGCCCAGCGCTTCACGACACCCCTCGGGTGCGGTACACGGCACCGTGGCCGACACCTCCGAGCAGCGCACCGTCCGCGTCGGGCCGCGCGGATTTCAAGGCGTGGTCGGCTGGACGTTCTTCGATCCGGCCAACCTCGTGTGCGTGGTCTCGCTCGCGGCGTCTGCGCTGCTGGTCGTGGTCTCGATGCGCGGGCGTGGGGCGCCCGATTGGGCGATGCCGCTCGGGCTGTATCTGTGCGTCGCGGTGTTCCTGCGCGGCTACATCTTCAGCTACTACCACGGGCGCGGTCTGGGCCGGCTCGCCGTCCTGATGGTGCTGGTCTGCGCGCTGCTTGCCTCCGCCGCGTTGTGGGAGGATCGCGCCGGGGCGTATCGGGTGCTGCGCGCGTCCGGTCTGGTGACGGTGCCCGAGGCGAAGGGCTTCCACGTGGCCGCGTTGCTCCACGTGCTGTGCGCGGCGACCCTCGTCCTGCATTGGCTGCTGCCGCGCCGATGGCTCATCCGCGCCACCGACGAGCTCGCCGACCGAACCGGTCACGACCAGAGCCCCGACGCGCTCGAACAGACCAAAGGCGAGGCTCACGGGCCGGCGTCCGCGCCCGAGTCCGAAGAGGGCGCGGCCGGGCCGTAGCGCGTCCACCAGCGCCAGCCGAGGACATCGTCGGTCGCGAGCCGCGCGGAGGCGCCTGCAACGCGCTCCGCCGCGTCGTGATTGGGGACGAGGACCGCCAGCGGGACGAGCAGCGCCAACGCCCAGGCCGCTCGACCGGGCACGGCGTCGCCCGGGTCGACGTGCCGTGCGGCGACCGCAGCGACCGCGACCACCAGCAGCGAGGCCTGCAGCGGGTGGGCCGGGACGGTAGAGAGCAGCGTGTCGAGCACGCCCCACGTGGCTGGTCCGAGCAGGGCGAGCAGCAGCGCGAGGGCGCGCGCGCGCCCATCGGTCTCGTCGAGCGCCACGGCCAAAGTGCCCCCCGCGAGGGCGGCCGCGCCAAACGCGACGCCTTGCGCGGTGCCGGTCAGCGCGCCCGCGACACCCACCGCGGTCGCGCCGAGCGCCACGGCCGTCACCGGCGAACAGATGATCCCGACCAGGGCCACCGCGGGCAGGCCCCACAGCACGAACGGGGCGGCGATGGCCCACGCCTCCGGCCACAGCGGCGCGACGACGCGCAGCAGCACCCAGCCCAGCGCCAGCGCGGCGTAGGGGCGCGCGCCCCGGGCCGCCAGCACCGCGACGAGGCCGACGCCCGCGGCGATGCCCAGCCAGCGCAGCTGCCAGAGGAGCGGCTCGGGCGCGTCTGGGGACCATGTGGGCAGCAGCGCGACGGCCAGCACCAGCAGCGCAGTACGCCGCCGTGGGGTCGCGAGCGCGGCCGCCGCCAGCAGGGGCGCGCTCAGGGCATCTAGAGAGCCGAACACGCGGCAGACATCGGTGCGAGACGACCGCACCGTCAAGGGAAATGCTGCGGACGCCGATCAGGGAGAGGAACAGGAGGAAGCCATGTCCGACCAGCGCCGTCAGGAGAAGCGGGTCTCGGCCGTCATCAAGGTCACCTACGAGTCGGCCGGCGCGATGCGCGCCGAGTACACCGAGAACATCTCCCGAGGCGGGCTCTTCGTCGTCACCGACGAGGAGTTCGAGATCGGCCAACGCCTGGAGCTCCACCTGTGTTGCGCAGGGGCGAGGCGCAGCATCCGGGTTCCGGGCGAGGTTCGCTGGATGGGCGACAAGGGGATGCCGCCCAAGCGCGGCGTGGGTGTGAAATTCCTGCTCGACGACCCGGTCGTGAAGGCGCGCATCGAGACGCTCGTCAGCGCCGTCTTCGACCCGCTGCCGCCGTCGGTCACCGGTGAGCGCCTGAACATCCTGCTCGTCGACCCGAACCGCCACGCATGCCACCTCTTCTCCGAAGGGTTGCAGGCGATGGCTGCGCGGCGCTTCGACATCAGGGACTACTTCGCGATCACCGAGACGGCCGACGGCGAGGCGGCCCTCAACTACCTTTCGACGTCACGGATCTCGCTGGCGATCATCGAGCTGAACACCCCGGACATCGATGGGCTCGAGCTCATCCGGCGCATCCGCACCGAGATCTCGCAGTCGCTCCCCGTCTGCGCGATGTCGCGGCCGTTCCCGGGGGCGAGGAGCGAGGCGCTCGCGAGTGGCGCCGACATGTTCCTCGAGAAGCCGGTCCAGCTGAAGGCGCTGTTCAACACCGTCTCGATGATGCTGAAGCTCGGCCTCGTCGACCCAGGCGGCGAAGAAGCCGCGTAGGGGTCAGGGCTCGCGGCAGCGAACGTTCGGCACCGTGAGCAACCACCCGTCGTTATTCGGGTTTCGCCGCATCACGACGAGGAAGTCGTCGTCGTAGACCCCCTGCGTCACGTGCCAGTCGAGCTGCGGAGCCTCACCCAGCGACGGCGCGCCGAGCGTGAGCGTGGGCTCGGTCGACCACAGGTCGATGCCGTTGTCGCCGCCCTCGATGTCGTTGATCCAGAAGGCCCAATTGCCCGCGTCGACCGGCCGCCCGGTCACCGTGCGCAGCGCGCCGCCGGCGTAGAAGCTACGGGCGGGATCCTCGGTCGTCAGCACGCTCTGCCAGCGGAAGCCGGCGTCGTCTCGGGTGCGGATGCGCACGCTCCGGTCGGCGCGGACCTGGACCGGCGGCCGCGTGCGGTTGCGGCTGAGCTGGATCGGCTCGATGAGGTCCTCCTGCGGGAGGTTCTCCAACGCGCTCGAGATCTCGAGAGTCGACAGCGCCTCCTCCACCGCGGGCACGAGGCGGAAGTAGCCGAGCAGCCGCAAGCCGCCGGCCTCGTATCCGAGCAGAACCTCCGCGACGCCGCGGGTGCCGGCCGGGTGGGTGATGGTCGCCCAGTCGGCGACGATGCCGTCGGGGAACATGTAGGTCACGTCTGGCGCAGTGCTCTGGCCGTTGACCTTGATGAACCGGTCGGTGCACACCAGCAAGGCGCCGGCATCCGAGGCCGGGAGCATCCCGCCTTCGGCGACCTGGTCGTGAACGAGCGTGCCGACCGCGAGCACGTCGGCGCAGCCCTCGATGACGTGGAGATCCTTCGGCGGCGGCTCGCGGTTGGCCGACGGGTGGTGCCAATGCGCGACGATCTCGTCGTCGCCGTTGCGCCCCACGAAGCCCGTGAAGCCGCCCGCGGTGACGAGGGCGATGCCTTCGAGGTCGGCGTCGAACGACGGCGGGCTACCGTTGCTCTGGCTCTCGAGTTCGATGCCGTCTTCGCGCAGGGACAGCAGGAACACGTCCCAGCCGTCGGGGGTGCGCACCACGAGGCGATACGCGTTGGTGGCGTCGACGTCGGCGATCATGAACTCGGGCAGCGCGTCGTCGGGCGCGTCGACGTTGATGTTGCCGTCGAAGAAGACGCCGCGGTCGCAGCACAGCCCGTTGTCGGCCCGCGCGTCGCAGTCCTGGTCCGCGTCGTCGCAGACCTCGGCCGTCGGCGTGCAGCCATCGATGGGGGTGAATCCGTACGGGTTGTCGCCGAACTCACGCTCGGAGAGGCGCAGCGAGACGAGGCGCGGATCGTTCTCGGTGAAGTCGACGATCTCGCCGCGGGCGCCCTGCCGGAACGCAGCTCGGGCGTTGGGGAGCGGCCAGGTGGGGAACGTGGTCGATGACTCCCAGAGCGCCTCTGCTTCGATGAACCCGAGCTGGAACTCGCCCGCGTTCGCCAGCAGGTTGGTGCCGATGATCGGGTGCGCGCCATCGACCGGGAGCTTGGGCAGGGCGGTGCCCACGGCGACGTTCATCGGGTGGAAGGGCGACTCGCGGCTCGCGCCGAAGAGCGGCAGGACCGTGTGCCGGCGCACCTGCTCATTGGCCGGGCGCAGCTCGAAGCTCAACACCGCCGCTGCTGCGTCTCCGACGAGCTTGCCGGCGCCGGTGTTGCACGGGAAGTTTCCGAGGGGCTCACCGGTCGGCGCGACGTAGAGGCATTGCCCGGCTCCCGAGAAGCGCAGCACGGCACCGCCGTCGACCTCGACCGCGCCGTCGACCTGCGGCAGCCCGCCGCTCGTGTCGACCAGCGGCTGCAGCACCGTCTCGGGCGTGGTGTCGCGGGGCACGAGGACCCACGTGGTGCGACCGTTCGCGTCCTGGCCGGCGACGAAGAGCGACTGGCCGATGGCGGCGACCTCCGGGACGCCCTGCATCGGCAGGATGATCGGCTCGGCGAGCGCGACGTCCGCCGTCTGGAGATGAATCGCGCCGCCCGCGACCGACCAGACCACCCACGGCACATCGGTGACCGCGACTGCGCGCAGCTCGGTGATGTCGCCGACCGCTTCCGCCAGCTCGACGGCGTCGGTGGCGAACTCACCGTCGGCGCCGACGAGGCGCACCATCACGGACGCACCGTCGGCCCAGAGCACGTAGGTCTGACCGGCGACCGTGGCGGTACCGACCTGGCCCACCTGGGGGGCGTCGGGGTTCGGTTCGGTCGGCTCGATGTCGTCCGGCGGCGCCATGTCGGGCGGCGGCAGCATATCGGTCGGCTCGGCCATGTCAGCGACAGGGCCGTCGGGCAGCGGTCCGTCTACCGGGACGGCGCCGTCGATCGGCACTTCGGAGTCGTCCCCACCTTCGCCGCCGTCGGTCGCTCCCGGGCCCATGTCGTCCACGCCGGTCTCCGGCACGGTGGCGACCAGGTCGTCGTCGCAGGCAAAGGTGAGCAGCGCGATGAGCGCAACCAGGGTCCAGCGTTGCATGGGTCTCTCCCCAGATCCGGCAAACGGCGAGAGACTAAACCGCGTCGCGGGTTGAAGTCATCCGACCCATAACCGCGCTCTCCGATCGGTTCGGTCGCCGCTCGCTTGCCCAGCGGCCCGATGCCTGCGTCAGTCCTTCTCGACGTGCCTCTAGCACGCCTTCGTCGTCCTTTCTTGCCCTCGAGCCGCTGGTCTGCGCGATCAGCGCCCAACCCGATCGGAGTGCGCGGTGAGCCACCACGCCGGTAGGGCGAAGACAGCGGCGAAGGCGAGCGTGACGAGCTGGGTGAACAGCCCGGAGGTGACGGCGTCCGTCAGCCCGACACCGAGCGCGACGAAGGCGAGGGTCCAGCCGGACTCGTGGGTGCCGACGCTGCCGACCGTGAGCACGGGCAGCGCACCGGCGACCTGGGCCGCGGTGGCGCCGACGATCAGCTGCAACGGGTGCAAATCGAGGCCGCACGCCTTCACGAGGCAGCCGTAGAGCACGAATTGCAGCGCCACGACGATGACGGTGCCTACGCCGGTGCCCCAACGCTGAGCAGAGGTGAGGCGGGCGTTCTCCGAGACGGCTTGCTCCAGCTGGTCGAAGCCGCGGCGCACGACGTCGACGCGGTCGAGGCCGGTGCGCGCCGCGATGCGTTGGGCGACGGCAGTCCCGGCCCGGAGCCAGGTCCGGAACGCGAACAGGGCCGTCGTCAACACGAGCAAGACCCCGACGGCCGCGGCCTGCCCGGAGGTGTCGCCGAACCAGGCCACCGCCGACGCGATGGCGGCGACCAGCAGCAGCCACAACTCGAGGACGCGCACGAGCAGGAGCGAGACGAGCGCCTCACCCGCCGGCTCGTCGGCTTCGCGATGGAGCAGATAGGGCAAGCTGAGCTCGCCGAGCCGGAACGGGGTGACGCGGACGAGGAAGTTCTGCAGCGCCACCGCGGTCGTGACCTGGACGGCGTTCGCGCGGCTCGTGAGCACCCGGAAGCGCAGCCCACGGGCGATCAGCACGACGAAGGAGACGCCGAAGGAGGCGAGCAGCCAGCGGGGGTCGGCGCCGGTGATGCGCGCCCAGGCCGCGGAGGTGTCGACACCCCACAGCACCGCCGCGAGCAACCCGCCGGACACCAGGAGCGCCAGGAGGGCACGGCCCCAGATGTTCACGTCCGGATGTGCAGCACGAAGGTGGGCGACAGGACCCCGACGAGGCCGGGTCGCGTCAGCGTGCGCTTCACCCACAGGTACGGGAAGTAGCCGTACAGCTCGGCGTCGGGCGCGAGGCGTCGCACGTCGCGCAGGTCGAAGAAGTGCAGGTGGTCGTCGCGCTGGATGCGCTCGGGGGTCAGGCCGACCACCGAGATGGCGCGGAAGAGCCACATATAACTGTTGGGCGTCGTCAGGATGATGTCGCCGCCGGGCGCGGTGATGCGCCGCAGCTCGGCGAGGCTGCGCGCGGGCTCGGCGAGGTGCTCGATCACCTCCGAGGACCAGATGAGGTCGAAGGCGTCGTCGTCGAAGGGGAGCCGGGCGTTCGCGTCCACCTTCATGCACGTGTCGAAGCACGGATCGACGTCGACGGGCGTCACCGAGTAGCCGCGACCCTGCAACCAGCGCGTCTGGTGGCCATCGCGCGCGCCGAGGTCGAGGGCGCGCCGTTCATCGCCCGGAGGGACGAGGCGCAGTGCGATCTGTTTGCCTTCCGTGCGCTCCGCGACCGCGCCCTGGCCCAGGTCGATCGGCACGCGCTTGAGCAGGTCGATGAGCCTACCCATCGTCTTCGTCGCCGCCGTTGATCAGGCGCCGGACCGTGTAGGGCCGCTTGTTCTGCGCCTCGTGGTAGGTGCGCCCCACCACGTCGGCCACCAGCCCCAGCGAGATGAGCTGCACCCCGAGCAGGATCAGCAGCACCCCGAACAGCAGCAACGGGCGGTCGGCGAGCGGGTGGCCGAAGACGAGCTTCTCTACCGCGAGCCACGCGCAGACGAGAAAGCCGGCGCCGCCGGAGATGATCCCCCACAGCCCGAAGACCTGCATCGGCTTGACGAGGTAGCTCTGGATGAAGCGCACCACCAGCAGGTCGAGCACGACGCGGACGGTGCGGCCGATGCCGTAGCTCGTCTCGCCGAACTGGCGCGCGCGGTGGTTGACCTTCACCTCGAGGATGCGCGCCCCGAACCAGTCGGCGATGGCGGGGATGAACCGGTGCATCTCGCCGTAGAGCCGCAGCGAGCGGGCGACGTCGCGGGTCATGACCTTCAGCGTGCAGCCGTAGTCGTGCAGCCGGACGCCGGTGACGCGGCCGATGATGCGGTTGGCGACGATCGAAGGCAGGCGCCGGTTGATGAAGGTGTCCTTCCGGTCGGCGCGCCAGCCCGCCACGAGGTCGTAATCCTCCTCGCGCAGGCGCTTCACCATCATCGGGATGTCCGCCGGATCGTTCTGCAGGTCGGCGTCGAGCAGCGCGACGACTTCGCCCCGCGCGTGGTCGAGCCCGGCCTGCATCGCGGCGGTCTGGCCGAAGTTGCGGCGGAACTGCACGACGACCAGGCGGGGGTCCTCCGCGGCGAGGCCCTTGAGCACCTCGAAGCTGGTGTCACGCGAGCCGTCGTCGACGCAAACGACCTCGTAATCCATGCCGGTCGGATCGAGCGCAGCGTGGATCTCTTCGAGGAGCCGCGGGAGGCTCTCCTCCTCGTTGTAGACGGGGATGACGAGGGACAAGTCCACGGGGCCGGCAAGCTACACCAGAGCGCCGATTGGATAAACTCCCGTCGTGCGTGGACCCCCACACCAGCGTGGGCTGCGTTGCTCGTCGTCGACGTGCGGCCGGCACGCCTCCTCCTCGCGCCTTGCCCCCGCCGGCGTGGGAATCCACGCGCTCGGTCCGTTTATCCGCCCGGCGCTCGGCCCCGCGCTTGACACAAACCCGGCTCACGGCTAGTTCCGCGCGGTGCGACGCCACCGCGAAACGCTGCTCGAAGCCGCATGGCTGCTGGCCCTGACGGGGCTGGCGATCTGGTTGCGCTGGCCGGCCCTCGGGACCGAGGGCTTTCACAACGAAGACGCGGCCGGG
>PVBE012332909.1_pt1 | contig 15625 bp, 13 predicted proteins | sample 1631181 | NCBI WGS metagenome assembly PVBE01 (sample SAMN08397723, study PRJNA350692) | Marine metagenome, whole genome shotgun sequencing project. | isolation source: water | place: Pacific Ocean | collected 2012-04 | reverse complement strand
TGCATCTGCTGTACTCCCGATTTTTCACGAAGGCACTGAGGGATCGCGGCCTGATCTCGATCAACGAGCCTTTTGAGCGGCTGTTGACTCAGGGAATGGTGCAGGGGGTGACCTACCGAAATCCGCGCACCGGGAAATATGTCGCACCTGCTCAGGTGGCTGATCAGGGTGCTCCCACTGACCCCGAAGACGGCGGGGAACTTGAGGTGCTGTTCGAAAAAATGTCCAAGTCGAAGCACAACGGAGTGGATCCGGCAGTGGTGATTGACCGCTACGGAGCGGACACAGCACGGATGTTCATTCTCTTCAAAGCACCACCGGAAAAGGATCTTGAGTGGGATGACGCCGATGTGGAAGGTCAGTTCCGCTTCCTTCAACGTCTCTGGCGTCTGGTTGACAGCGTCAGGACTGTGACAGCTCCGGATTCACTGCTATTCACAGTCTCCCCGTCCATTCCCGAAGTGCTGACGGAATCCGAAACCGCGATCCGACGCGCTGTGCATCTCGCCATTCAGGCTGTGGGTGAGGATCTCAGCGGAGAGTTCCAGTTCAACACCGCAATTTCGGAGTTGATGAAACTGTCGAACAGTCTTTCAGGGGCTGTGCTTGAGGCATCAAGACCCATCCAGGTGGAAGCGATGGGTGCGCTGGTCAGACTGCTTGCCCCTTTTGCTCCGCACCTTGCAGAAGAGTTCTGGTCACGGCTCGGAGGCCAGGGCAGTGTTCATGGCCAGAGCTGGCCTCAGCATGATCCTCAGGCCCTGATCCAGGACAGTGTCGAACTGGTGATTCAGATCAAGGGAAAAGTCCGTGGAACCATTCAGGTCCCGGCGGACTGCGACAAGGAAACTCTCGAGGCCCTTGCACTGGCCAGCGAAGTGGCGAAGAGGTGGCTGGAGGGCAAACCGCCAAGAAGGGTGATCGTGGTGCCTGGAAAGCTGGTGAATCTTGTTCCGTCCTGAACGCGGATCACAATTTGCTGAAACGCAGAGTGGCCGGTTTGTTCCAGTCACCCTGCGCTTGATAGCCACGGTTGTTTCCGGTGAGATGACGCACAATCCAGAAAACGGCTTCAACTGATCCTTCGCCGATGGCCTGCTGAATCTCCACAACCGAACGGGACACTCCATCGCTGAGCACCTCCTCCACCTGGCCCTGGAGTTTGAGAATCGCTGCTGCTGCTTTCTTACCAGCCTCCACTCCTGGCTGGTGATAGGCATTGATATTGACCAGTTCTCCATAAAGGCCCACGGCACGCTCGAACAGTGCAATCAACGCACCGAGTCGGCGGGGATCGAACTGACGCATGCTGATACTCAGACTCTGGCGTCCTCCCTCTGTGAGTGCCGAGCGGGTTCCCTGAAGGAAGCCGTCAAGGAAGTCTCCGGGGCGCTCGCCGTTGATCTCAGGAATCGCCTCTACATCACGAAGCACTTCGATGAACGTCACAAAAAAATTGTCGACGCCGTCCCGGAGTTGTTGAACGTAGGCGTGTTGATCCGTTGACCCTTTGTTGCCGTAGACGGCGATGCCCTGGTGGGCAACGTCACCATTGCGATCAAGGCGCTTGCCGAGCGATTCCATCACGAGCTGCTGCAGGTAACGGCTGAACACCTCCAGACGATCGCGATAGGGAAGCACCACCATGTCGCGCTTGCCCTTGCCATCCCCGGCCGCATACCAGGAAGCTGCCATCAACGCTGCAGGGTTGCGGCGCACATCACTTTCACGAGTGACCTCATCCATCTGTGAAGCACCTGCCAGGAAGCTGCGGATATCAGTTCCGATCAACGCCCCAGGAACCAGGCCAACGGCGCTGGTGATGCTGGTGCGCCCTCCGACCCAGTCGAACATGTCGAAACGCTGAAGCCAGTTTTCCCGAACAGCCTGTTGATCCAGCTTGCTGTCGGCCATGGTGATCGCCACAGCCTGAGCTGACCACTGGCCTCCGACCGCTTCCAGGCGATGACGCGCCTGTTCCATACCGAGATGGGGCTCGGGTGTGCCTCCGGATTTGCTCACCGTCACGACCAGAGTGGTGCGCAGGGCATCACCAATCCCATCAAGGACCCGACTCATTCCGTTGGGATCCACATTGTCGAAAAAATGGAAAGGAAGACCGGCATCCTTGTCCTGCAGGGCACGGATCATCAAGAGGGGGCCAAGCCCACTGCCACCGATGCCGATCCACAGCACATCGGTGAACGGTTGACCTGTCGGAGACTTGATCGTTCCGTTGATCACCGCCTTGCCGAACTGCTCGATCTCATCAATTTCCGAAGCAATGTGCTGACCGACGTCCGGATCGGGTGCCAGTTGAGGATGTCTCAGCCAGTAATGACCAACCTGACGATTTTCATCGGCATTGGCGATGGCACCGTTCTCAAGAGCCTTCATGGCCTCAAAGGCCTTCTCCAGCCTGGGAGTCAGCTCTTCAAGCTGGGCATTGTTCAGGTGCATGCGACTGATATCAAGCCACATTCCGAGGTCCTCGTGATGCCAGAGAAGATCACAGAATCTCTGCCATTGAATCTGGGCATCCGTGGCACTGAAATCCGGGAAACTCATCTAGTGGAGAGAACTCTCTGTGCCGAAGTTATCCAGGATCCAGCGGAATGCCCATGAACTGAGACGACACGGCTAGTCTCCGTCAATACTTCCTGACAGGCTCAGTTTCTGCACCGCAATGGTCCCCAGAGCAATCAAAAGCCTGACAACTCTGGCAGTCGTGGCGATTGCCATATCAGGGTCGTTTCGGCAACCACTGGATGGGATCAATTCCCAGGGCGGTGCTGCGCAGTCTTCCTCACCCCTTTCTCAGGAGAATGACCCTGACCCAACCGATTTCAGCGCGGAAGAGCTTGAACTGCTTCAACGCCGATTCGGTGTTCATGGTCCCCAGACCCAACTGGCCCAGCTGTTCACCAGGGGGGTCGATCAATTCCAGCCTCTGCGTGCCAACACCCTGTCAAGACTCAACAGGCTGAAACCCTCAATCCAGAGGGAAGCCGCTCGCCACCGGATCAATCCGATGCTGATCACGGCCATCCTGTTCGACGAAATTCAGCACTCGAAACCGGGGGAGGACCTTCCTTTCGTCGTGCATTCAGGACTCGTGGAGACCCATGGCCCTGCACAACTGGGAATCAGTGAGCTGATTCATCAAGGTCGATTGCCTGCTGATCCCACCTATCAGCAGATCGCTGCCGCCCGGGACCTGCTGATGGATCCCGATGCCAACATTGAACTGCTTGCGGCGAAGCTCTCACGCTTGAAAGGGGAGCTTGGACTGGAGCGTGATTCAATCCTGATTGCCAGTCGTTCCTACGTCGACGCCAAAGCGATCGCCACCCTTGCTTACCTGCATAACGGCAAACTTGACTACCCCGCCAGGGTCCTGCGCTACATGCAGGACCCGGCACTGCACGGGCTGATCTACTCAAGAATCCGTCCAAAGCCGCTTCCTTTGATCTGAGCAGGAATCACTCGTGACTACGAGTGGCACATCGTTCCTAGAGCAGCGAGCCGCTGCTGCAGATCGGACCAGGAGAAACTCCGGGGATCAGCCCTTGCACCGCCAAGATCCACATGACGATGCGTGGTGATCGCAGCAGGATCAATTTCAAAACGTTCCAGCCAGCCATCAAGAACCAGAGCAAGGGCGTCGTACTGAGCGGCTGTGTAGCCGCTGTGGTTGCCGGTGCGACCCTGCCCATCATCCGGCGTTTCCAGACTGAGATGGAGAGCAAAATTGTTGACAGAACCATCAAACTCGGAGTTGGTGACGGCCCACTCTCCGAGGAACGCCGAATATCCGGCGCCATAGGCCCTCTTAAGAGGGTCGACAACATCAACGATCGATCCATCCAGGCCAACCAGAGTGTGGTAACTGACCTGATCCTCATCACGGGGATGGGGTGTGAGAAATGTGTTCAGCGCTGAAGTGAGGGAATAGACCGTTTCATGCAGAACCACAACCCGTGGAGCGGGGTCGATGGCCTGACCCCAGGGATTGCTGCGGAACCGGTCTCCATAGTTGGTGGGATCGGCTGGGATTGATTGACGCACCTGAGCGAGTTTGCGCCGTTTCGAAAGCAGCCGCTTGCGCATCGACTGATCAATTCCGGAACATTGCCGGGCTAGAGGTGAAGACCAGGAAGCAGCTTTTGGAACCTCCGGCGGCAGTCCTGGAGGAGCCTCTTTCTGCTCGGCGTCGCGAGCGACTTCATCCAGCAGATCGAGCAGGGAAGGCTTGCGGGCGTCCTGTTCAGTCGACTTCTCCGCTGTGAAGCCGACGAGCGACAGAACAAGCAACAGCGTGGAGGTTGTCCCCAGCAGAATTCCAGCTCCCGGACGGCGCAGCCGATCACGAGCCTTCAGCCAGACACGGTTCAGATGATCTGGAACCATTGATCGCGGAGCAAACGAGCCTCCCTGGGTGCACCAGGGTCCCAGGCCAATCGGTGACGTTCCACCCCGGCCTTTTTAAGGGATAGCTGCGTGTTGGCGATCCGTCCACGACGGCTGTAGATCACCTGACAATGATCAGAACCCTGCAGCAGCTGTTGGCTTCGTTTCAGAGTCCGGCAGCGCCAGTTTCTGATTGCCATCAGCTCATCGCCGGCAACCAGACCTGCTGACTCAGCGGGCCCGGAGGAGGTCGTGCGATCGATCCACACACTTCCATCTCCTTCACGCAACGTCCAACCAGCATCGGGATGAGCCGCCATCACCGGCTCAAGCTCGAGACCCAGTGCGTTCAGGCAGGGCTCAATCGGTATCGAGCCGCAGTCATCCAGCCAGTCGGGCAGTTGTGCGGCCAGTTGAGCTGAACTGGCTCCGATGGCTTCCATCAAGGCAACACGCGTGTAACCCCTTCCGCTGACGCCCAGTTGGTTCCAGAGCAGACGCAGCGTTTCAGCCAGTGATCCCCCGACCTGCCGCAGGCGCACATCAAGACAGAAGGCCAATGCGGTGCCAAGCCGGTAGTAGCTGATCTGGCTGCGAGCGTTGGCGGGAGATTGTTTATACAGGCGAACCCAGGCCTCCCTTGAACTGTCGGCGAGGGACTGGATGCCCGTACCGGGATTCAACAGCACGTGGGAGAGATCGGCAGCCAGATCCTCGAGAAGATCCAGACGGCTGGAAAAACCGGAAAGCAGAGGCAGAGCCAGATCGAAATAACTGGTGATGCCTTCAGCGAACCAGAGCCCCTCACTGATCACAGGCCGGTCATAGCGATAGGGAACGTATTCACTCGGACGGAGTCGTCTGACGTTCCACTGATGAAGATATTCATGGCCGATCAGCTGAAGCAAACTGCGGGTTCCCCCCTCTTCGAGCAGCCGCGTCCAGGGGAACTGCATGACCGAGGAGTTGTCGTGCTCCAGCCCTCCGTAGCCCTGATCCAGCAATTGCAACACAAGCTGATAAGGCTCTCGAGAAGGTGGGTCCGAATCCATCAGATCGCAGACGGACGAACAGATCGCTTCAATCTCCTGCGGCAAGGTTTTCGACCAGCCCGACGGTGGAGTGCCGATCAAGACCAGTTCATGGGCCACCTTTCTCACGTTCAACGTCTCAACCTGGAGCTCGCCGGCATGAACCGGAGCGTCAACAAGATGGTCGAAGTCCTCGGCCAGAAAGGAACCGTTGGTCCGTGGCAACGGACAGACCACAGACCAGGAAGCCGGAAGCAACACGTCAAGAACATGTGGATTCCAGCGCTGCCCCTCCACCAACATCACCACTGCTGAAAGGCAGAGAGAGGCAAAGACGGGATCGAGGTGGTTGGTGCGGACTGTCAGCTGCCTTGCTTCCAGCGCGTACCGCAGTGTGATCGGCTCTGAAACTCGGCATTCCAGGTCCCATGTCTCCGGAGATCGTCGACGAGGGACCAGGACTTGACCTGCCTGCTCAACGGTGAGGCTGTGAAGATGCTGCGAGGGATCCCTGACGGTGTAGGACCCAGGCGTCCAGACAGGCAAGGTCCATGTCTGCTGGGGTTGTGTGGGACTCCACCGCAGCTCGACCCAGAGAAGCTGTGATGCAGGTGAACCAAGGTCGAGCGCAACGTGAACGTCGGCCATCAGCTGCCGGCTGTGACCGTCTCGGCATCAAGAATCTCCGCATGCTGCATGGCCTGATTCATGGCGTAACGACGCAGCACACGTCGCAGAGCTGATTCGGTCTGTCCTGAGCCCTCAGGTGCGGCCAGATCCGCCACCAGATCGAAATGGGGCTGATCGTCACTTTGTCTCCAGCCCAATTGCAGACCGGAGGGGTGAACAGCGGCAAGGTCCACCGACTGATGAGTGTCGAAGGAGCTGACGATCCCTCGTCGAAAGACCTTGAATCCTTCGCTGCGTAGAGCGATCTCAAGCAGATCGAGATCCGTCACCAATGTGGGCAGGATGGACAAATGGGACATGGATTCGGAATGCCCGCGCAATCTGACCCTAGCCAGATGGACAGCGGGTGCTATTCCGCATTGATCGTTCCAGCCATCGGGACATGGCCCAGGTTCGATTCACCCTTGCGGCTGGGGGTGATGGCCTCAGGAGCAGGTACGAATTTCGAAGCACTGCACAACGCCATCAGCTGCGGCGACCTGGATGCCCGGATTCATCTGCTGGTGGTGAACAACCCCGGTTGTGAAGCGATTCAGAGAGCCAGTCGACTGAATATTCCCTGTGAACTCAGAGATCACCGCCAGTTTGCGAGCAGAGAGGCCATGGATGAAGACCTGGTGACCACATTCAGGAACGAAGGTGTTGAAGCTGTGGTGATGGCCGGTTGGATGCGCATCGTCACACCTGTGCTGATCGACGCATTTCCAGGCAGGTTGATCAACATCCATCCATCACTGCTGCCGGCCTTCCGAGGAATGGATGCCATCGGTCAGTGTCTGACATCAGGAGTCACCATCGCCGGCTGCACGGTGCATGAGGTGCAGAAGGATGTGGATACCGGACCGGTGCTTGCTCAGGCCGCCGTTCCAATCCTTGAGGGCGACGACCGGGAGCAACTTGCCCGCCGCATTCAGAAACAGGAACACCAGCTGCTTCCCTGGGCAACGGCTCTCGCGGGTCAACGCTGGAGATCAGCGGCGGGAACTCAGGGATAGAAGGGTGCCAGTGGTAGCCCCTCACTCACCGGGAGGCCCGCCATCAGGTTGAGACACTGCACTCCCTGGCCTGCCTGCCCCTTCATCAGATTGTCCACGGCGCTCATCAACACGAGACGTCCGGTGCGACCGTCCACCTGGACAGACAGAAGAGCCAGATTGGTGTGCCTGGCCCATTTTGTGGCGGGATAGATGCCCACAGGCAACACGCGGACACAGGGGTGATGGCGATACACAGCCTCGAGAACCGTCGTGCAGTCTTCCGCGGTGAGACCGGGATCACGCAAACGTGCATAAACCGTGGACAACAGCCCTCTGACCATGGGAACGAGATGGGGAGTGAACTGGATCTGGATAGGGCATCCCGCCACGCTGCTGGCAAGCTGTTCAATTTCCGATGTGTGGCGATGTCCCACCACGCCGTAGGGACTGATCGACTCGGATGCCTCGGCCAGCAGTAAGTGCTCCTTGGCAGCCCGACCTCCACCGGAGGTGCCGGTTTTGGCATCGATGATCAAGCCTTCGGTCTCAATCAGCCCCTGCTTGAGAAATGGCAGCAACGGCAGAAGGCTTGTGGTGGGGAAACAACCAGGAGCAGCCACCAGCAAAGCGTCGGCGATTTCAGCGCCATGCCATTCAGGAAGGCCATAAACCGCCTTCCGGCAGAGATCAGCATCCGTGCGCTGGTGAGTTCTGGCCTCATGGACGTAGACCGCAGCCCATTGATCCAGGCTGCGGTAGCGGTAATCAGCGGAGAGATCCACCACCCGCACTCCTTTGTCAAGAAGAGGAGGCACCAGCTGACTCGCCAGACCGTTGGGAAGACTCAGCACCGCAAAGTCGGCAGCGGCGGCGATGCGATCCGGATCCGGACTGTCCACAGTGAGGTCATCACCAAGCGGAAGAAAGGGGCAGATCTCGCTCCATGAGCGACCTGCTGATCTTTCACCACCCAGGTAAGTGATTTCAAACGCTGGATGGGCGTTCAGGAGGCGAAGGGTCTGCAGACCTCCGTACCCGGAGGCACCCACCACAGCAACCCGTTGAATCCCCATTCCGGCGACGGCACATGAATCGATCGTACCGACGTCGATAATGGCTAAAGCTTTAAGGGCACCTGGAATGGTGTCCGATTCCGTTGTTCATACCGAGGGGACTGGCCCATGTTCGATTCGATTCCCGATGCACTTGCCGCCATCAGAAATGGGGAGTGCATCGTGGTCGTGGACGATGAACGCCGGGAAAACGAAGGTGATCTGATCTGCGCAGCTCAGTTCGCCACGCCTGAACAGATCAATTTCATGGCCACTGAGGCGCGTGGTCTGATCTGTCTTGCCATGGAGGGTGAGCGCCTTGATGCGCTTGATCTGCCTCTGATGGTTGATCGCAACACCGACTCCAATCAGACGGCTTTCACCGTGAGCATCGATGCCGGCCCCGAAAATGGAGTGTCCACAGGGATTTCTGCAGACGACCGATCGCGCACGATCCAGGTGGCGATCCAACCGGGTTCCAAACCGTCGGATCTGCGCAGGCCCGGTCACATCTTCCCGCTCAGAGCTCGACCGGGAGGTGTTCTTAAGCGTGCAGGGCACACCGAGGCTGCCGTTGATCTCGCCCAGATGTCGGGCCTCTATCCATCCGGTGTGATCTGTGAGATTCAGAGCCCCGACGGCTCCATGGCACGACTTCCGGAACTGAAGATCTACGCGCGTGAACGCGGATTGAAGCTGATCAGCATCGAAGACCTCATTCGTTACCGGCTCGATAACGAACGTTTTGTGGTGCGATCGGCCCAGTGTTCACTGCCAACGGAATTCGGCTCCTTCCTGGCCATCGGATACTCCAATGAACTGGATGGCAGTGAACATGTCGCTCTGGTCAAGGGCGACCCCAACAATCTGAACGAACCCGTGCTGGTACGGATGCATTCCGAATGCCTCACAGGTGATGCCTTCGGATCAATGCGTTGCGACTGTCGTGCCCAGCTGCACACGGCAATGAAGCACATTGAAAAAGAAGGAGAAGGAGTTGTTGTCTATCTGCGCCAGGAAGGCCGGGGCATCGGTCTGATCAACAAGTTCAAGGCCTACAGCCTCCAGGAGGGAGGACTCGACACCGTTGAAGCCAACGAAAAGCTGGGATTTGCTCCTGACCTGCGCAATTACGGAGTCGGAGCACAGATTCTCAGTGACCTTGGGATTCACAGGCTCAATCTGCTCACCAACAACCCAAGAAAAATTGCAGGACTCGGTGGCTATGGCCTTGAAGTGGTGAAGCGTGTGCCGATGAAGCCTCCTGTCGGTGATTTCAATGCCAGATATCTGGCCACCAAGAAAGAAAAGCTTGGCCATCTGCTGGATGCCATCTAATTCAGTTCCCACTGGGTGCTGTGTCTCGACAGCAACTCAACCGATGACGGAGTTCTTTCCGACCTGCTGCATCGGGTTGAACTGCTGAGCGAAGCAAACGGACTTCAGCTGCAGGCTGAACAGGGGCCTCGCCTGCTGGCACTGTGGGAACGCCCACGCTTTGTCTGGTCCCTGCACGACTCGAATCCTGATTCGAATTCAATTCAGGCAATACTCAGGGCCATGGCGGCCTGGCCGGAAACATCACGACTTGGTCTTCTGCACACGGTGAATGAGCAGCAGATCACTCACCCACCCCAGACGCTGGAGCGCAGGGAACTGAAACGCAGTTCACTCGTCGGGGAGCAGGAGGGGAGCGCCTGGTTCCCCGATGGAAACCAGGCTGCCTTGATTCACTGGTCCTGAACCGTGACCTTCTGAATCCTTGTGCCGTTCTTGATGGCCATCACCACATCCATGTCACCGGTCAGGCCGAAAACGGTGTGCACACCATCGAGATGAGGCTGGGCTTCATGAACGATGAAGAACTGGCTGCCGCCCGTGTTGCGACCGGCATGTGCCATCGACAGCGCGCCCGGTACATGCTTTTTGCTGTTGATTTCGCAATCGATCATGTAACCGGGGCCGCCGGTGCCAGGAGTTCCTCGTGATCCCTCGCGGCTGTTGGGGCATCCGCCCTGAGCCATGAAACCGTTGATCACCCTGTGGAAGGCAAGTCCGTCATAGAAGCCGTCGCGAGCAAGCTTGACGAAGTTGGCAACGGTGTTTGGAGCGTCCTGTTCGAACATCTCCAGCTTGATGTCGCCGGCGTCCGTGGACATGAGAACGGTCGTCAAGGCGTCAATCCGAAAACACCATGCTAGGCAGATGATTGTGAAGGACGACCTCAACCACTCCATGCCTCAGACAGCCTCAGATCCACAGCTCGATTCCGCCCGGGTGGGGGTGATTGGTGGCAGCGGTCTTTACTCCATCAACAGCCTTGAATCGATCCGGGAGGTTCAGATCGAGACTCCATTCGGCAGTCCATCGGATGCCCTGAGGATCGGAACCCTGAACGGGGTGGAAGTGGTTTTTCTGGCTCGCCATGGACGACAGCACCATCTGCTGCCCAGTGAGGTCCCCTATCGGGCCAATGTCTGGGCCCTGCGCAGTCTTGGCGTGCGCTGGCTGATTTCAGTGTCCGCCGTGGGCTCGCTGAGAGAACATCTGAGACCGCGCGACATGGTGGTTCCTCATCAGTTCATCGACCGGACCAGGCAACGTCCTCAGTCCTTTTTCGGAAATGGATGCGTCGCTCACGTCAGCCTGGCAGACCCGTTCTGCCCCACTCTGAGTGAATGGCTGGCAGCAGCTGCAGCGGGCGAGATGCCCGTTGGACATCATCTTCATCAAGGCGGGACCTATCTCTGCATGGAAGGTCCCGCCTTTTCAACCCGCGCTGAAAGCGAGCTTTACCGCAGCTGGGGTTGCGATGTGATCGGCATGACCAATCACACGGAAGCACGACTGGCCAGAGAAGCGGAAATCGCTTATGCCTCACTCAGCATGGTGACTGATTTCGACTGCTGGCACGATGACCATGACGCGGTCACCGTGGAGATGGTGGTGGGCAACCTCAAGGCCAATGCAACCGCCACTGGCCCGATCCTGGAACGGTTGATGGACAGCTTCAGAAAGGAAAGGCCAGGATCTCCTGCCCACAACGCCCTGGAACATGCTCTGATGACATCTCCTGCTGCAGTGCCTGCAGAGACCCGAAAGCGTCTTGACCTCTTCACCAGTCCTTACTGGGGAAGCATTCAATCCTGAACCGGGAGAGATTGATCCTGGCTGTTCAGTGCTGCTCTGAGATCAGCTGAGTGAGCTTCAAGGAGAGCATCAGCTTCATCCGTTTCAAGACCACAGCTGCCCATCAACAGAGCACGTTTCACAGATCCCTGGGCGCGTTCCAAAAGCAGCAGAGCAAGCTTTCGATCCAGACCGAGAAGATCCCCGAGAATTCTGATGGAACGGTCGACAAGCTTGCTGTTGCTGGCGGCAACATCAACCATTCTGTTGCCGTAGACCTTGCCCAGCTTCACCATCACTCCGGTTGAGAGAATGTTGAGAGCCATTTTTGTTGCCGTTCCTGCTTTCAGACGCGTTGAGCCTGTCAGCAGCTCGGGGCCAGTGAGCAATCGAATGTCGATTGCGCAAGGTAGAGGAGCCTGGTCTGAGGGCACACAGGCCATGGCGATCGTCAGTGCACCGAGATCCTTGGCATGGCCCAGTCCACCTCGAACGTAGGGGGTCGTTCCTCCTGCGGCGATACCGACCAGGCAGTCATCCGAGTTGAAGCCTCGTTGCTGAAGATCATTCACCGCCGCGGATTCAAGATCCTCAAGGCCTTCGGAACTGCGCAACAGAGCCGGAGCACCCCCGGCAAGAATCCCCTGCACGAGCTCCGGAGGGCTGCAGAAGGTTGGCGGACATTCAGCTGCATCCAGCACACCGAGTCGGCCCGACGTCCCGGCACCCAGATAGAACAGTCGACCGCTTCTTTTCAGACGTTCCGCGATGGCATCGACGGCCTGACTCAAAGCTGTTCTGGCCCCGAAGACCGCTTGCTGTGGTTTGAGATCCTCTTCGATAAACAGCCCGACAAGTGCATCGGTTGAAAGCTGATCGAGCTGAGCACTCGCAGGGTTCACCTGTTCGGTCAGCAGATAACCACGGTCGCCGGAAGGAGCAACCAGGGAGGAAGATCCGCAATCAGGGGATGGGGAGTCAGCCATGCCTAGAGAAGGCCCTCGAGACGACGACGCACATCATCGAGGTCCTTAACCACGGAATCGCTTTCTTTTGATGATGCTTCCCCAGCCTGCGATTGATCGGGCTCCGACTCCTGCCAGTTCGTCACGTCGCGGTTGGCACTTGGAGGAGCAAGCATCAAGCGCTCATCATCGGTCTTGGGAACAAACCCATCGGATACGAATCTGGCCTCGTACCCGGCTTCACGGCAGAACAATTCAATCTCCTCACGATCGAGAGCCTCAACGCTGGGAGTCGGAAAGTCCTGAGCCTCCAACAATCCGGCGTAGCGATCTGCGTCGTCGCGGTTCTCAAACATCAGCACCACGGTCTGACCTGAGAGCTCAAGGGAGTGGATCCCTTCGCTGTCCTGTCCTGCGTCGTACAGGAGCACGTGAACCAACATGCTGATCAATCGTCAGATGCAGTCTCTCATCGAAACTGCGACTTAGAAACCGTTTGCGCGCTCGAGACTGAGCTCCTGCAGTCGTTGATAAAGCGCACGTTCATCGTCATCGAGCGCCGCTGGAATCACAATCACAATCTCCACAAGCTGATCGCCGCAATCGTCTCCGAACCGCAGACCACGCCCGCGCAATCTCAGCAAACGTCCGCTGGATGAGCCCGGTGGCACCTGAAGCGTCACAGGACCGGAAAGGGTGGGCACGTCAACGGCACAACCCAACGCTGCATCCGGTGGAAGCAATTCGAGTCGGTAATGCACCCGAAGCCCATCGATGCGAAGGCCGTCATCCGTCATCACCCGCAGATGCAGGAAGTGATCACGCCCACCGGGGGCAACACCTTCAAGTCGTAGGCGCCAGCCATCCCCGGCCCTGGGCGGAGTGCCGACCTCCACCAAGGTGCCATCGCCCAGTTCCAGCTCCACGGTTGTGCCCTGCAGAGCCTGGTCAGGGGTGAGATCAACAACCGTCTCAAGATCATCATCAGTGCGGACCGGAGGAGGTGGCTGCGGCGAAGCCTCAGGCCAGTGAGATCCATAGGCATGATCAGAACCCTCGCTGTGGTCAAACGACCGTTCCTGTTCTTCCTGATCCTTCGACGCCTGCTCTCTCCGCACAGGTTCACGCTCGAGACCCAGAACGACAGCGAGGTAGTCCTCAAAATCGGGAAAGCCAGTGCTGAAGGGGTCAGTTGCCGCGACACCTCCGCGTTGTCGCAACTGCCATTCCTTTCGCCTGTCAGGGTTGCTGAGAACGGCGTAGGCCTCATTGACGAGCTTGAAACGTTCCTCGGCATGACGATCATTCCCGTTCAGATCGGGATGCCAGCGCCTGGCCTCACGCCGGAAAGCCAGCTTCAGAGCATCGGGAGCGGCACCGGGCTCCAGACCAAGCAATGACCAGTAGTCCGGGTCAGCGGAAGTTGTCATCGTCCCAGGGGTCAATCCCTCTTCGGCCGCCTCTCATCGGTCCGTCATAGCGGGACTGTGGCGATGCCCAGGGGTCATCATCCCAGTCGTCCTCGGCGAACAGCTCGTCCTTGAGGGTTCCGAGAGTGCTTTTCAGACCCTGCAGGGGACCGTTGTCATTCTGTCGCTCAGCCGTAAGCCGGCGGTTCAGACCGAACAGCGCTTCCTGAAGGCCGCTCACGGCCATCTCAAGTTCCTGAAGGTCGTCCTGCTGCAGAAGATCCTGGACGTCGCGAACCGACATCTCAACCGCTCTCTGCTGGCGTTCTGCTCCGTAGGGGCCAAGTTCCAGAGCGGCGTCGCGAAGACGACGCTCCGCCTGTGCAACCAGGGTCATCGCCGAATTGCGACGCTCGATCGTGGAGCGCTTGCGACGGTCTTCATCAGCACGAGCCTCTGCTTCGGCAAGAAGGCCCTGAATCTCATCCTCGCTGAGGGTTGAGCCTCCTTGAATCGTGACCGACTGCTTGCGACCGGTTGTGCGGTCTGTGGCGCTGACCTGAAGAATACCGTTGGCATCGATGTCAAAGGCAACCTGAATCTGAGGCACTCCACGAGGTGCGGGGGGAATTCCCGAAAGGCGGAAACGTCCGAGCGATTTGTTGTCTGTCGCCATCTGGCGTTCTCCCTGCCAGACATGAATCTCGACTGAAGACTGGTTGGGCTCCGAGGTGCTGAACACATCGGACTGACGCACAGGAATCTGCGTATTGCGCGGAATCAACACCTTCATCAGTCCTCCGATGGTTTCCAGCCCCAGCGAGAGCGGTGTGACGTCGTTAAGAAGCAGATCGCGCAATTCGCCGGTGATGATTCCCGCCTGAACGGCAGCTCCCACTGCGACCACCTCATCGGGATTGACCGACTGGCATGGATCATTGGGAATCAGGGTTCTGACCAACTGCTGCACCATCGGCATGCGGGTGCTTCCGCCAACAAGCACCACGTCATCGATGTCTTCAGCCGCCCAACCGGAATCCCTGAGTGCCGTCTGAACCGGAACCAGCAAACGATCGAGAAGATCGGGGCACAAAGCTTCGAACGTTTCGCGGTCCAGGGTTGTCTCGATGTGAAGAGGTCCATCTGTGCCCGTGGCGATGAAGGGCAGGGAAATTGGTGTGGAGGTCACCCCGGAGAGCTCCTGCTTGGCTTTTTCAGCAGCTTCGGTGAGCCGTTGGAGTGCCTGTCGATCACGCCTCAGGTCGACCCCGTGCTGCTTGAGAAAGGCTTCCGCAAGCCAGTCAACAATGCGTTGATCGAAGTCGTTCCCACCCAGCTGGGTATCGCCGTTGGTGGCTTTGACATCAAAGACACCGTTGGCGATCCTCAGCAACGAAACATCAAAGGTTCCGCCTCCGAGATCAAAAACGAGAGCACGGCGGACCGCACTGCGATCGAAGCCGTAGGCGAGGGCGGCTGCGGTCGGTTCATTGAGAATCCGTTCAACACTGATCCCAGCCAGTCGACCGGCATCACGCGTGGCCTGACGCTGAGCATCGTTGAAGTAGGCCGGCACGGTGATCACCGCGGATACGACCTCCTCTCCGAGATAGGTGGAAGCGTCATCCACAAGCTTGCGCAGGATGCTGGCCACGAGCTCTTCCGGTGCATACTCACGCTCGGTCTGCGGACAGGCCACACGGACGTTGCCCTGACTGTTGGAACGGACCGTGTATGGAACGGTGAGTGATCCTTCGTCGAGCTCATCCCAGGCACGACCGACAAAGCGCTTGAGATTGGAAAAGGTGTTGCGGGGATTGAGAACGAGCTGACGACGTGCCGGTTGACCCACCAGCAGTTCATTGTCCTTGGTGTAGCCCAGCACGGAAGGGGTCGTCCGGTTGCCCTCCGCATTGGCAATCACCAGGGGCCGCCCGGCCTCGAGAACAGCCACGACGGAGT
>PVBE011890795.1_pt1 | contig 15629 bp, 7 predicted proteins | sample 1631181 | NCBI WGS metagenome assembly PVBE01 (sample SAMN08397723, study PRJNA350692) | Marine metagenome, whole genome shotgun sequencing project. | isolation source: water | place: Pacific Ocean | collected 2012-04 | reverse complement strand
TCGCAAATTTTCTGCTGGGCCTTTTCGTGAGCTCTAAGTTCTGTAGGGGCGTCACCATCGCCAATTTTCCGCCGGGCCTTTCTGTGAGCTGCTGTAAGGGCGTCACCATCGCCAATTTTTTGCCGGGCCCTTTTCCTATGATTATTTGTTTGTGATGTGAATTTTCTACAATCACATATGCTTGTATAGTCGTCAACTTTTTCTCATCTTTTATATCTTCCACAACTACCGCCGTTCTGTAGGGCACTTCTTCATAATAATTATTAAAAATTTTTTCTCTTATAATTTCAGAAAGATAAAATTTTTCTGGTTGATTGGTGAAATAATCATCCGGCAATATCCTACCGCTATTTGGGAGCAGATTAGTAATTTCATTAATCAGAACACCAAGACCGTCCTTGCTGAGAGCGCTTATAGGTATGAAGTGCTCTATGAATGAGAATTTACTCTTTAAAGAATCTACAATTTTAAGTATTTTCCCCTTCTTAATTAAATCAATCTTATTAATGACTACAAGTAGTTTTTTGTTTTTTGCTCTTGATATAGCCTCGTAGTCATTGTTCGTAATTGCCTTAGAGCCATCTACCAAAACCATGGTAATATCGGATTCGGTAATTGCCTGAAAGGAAGACTGTACCATTATTCGATTTACGAATTTGTTGGATTTTTGTATGCCCGGTGTATCTAAAAATAATATTTGGCACTTTGAAGTGTTTAGCACTCCTAAAATCTTATTTCTGGTAGTATTTGGTTTTTCCGAAACAGCAGAAACCTTTCTACCTATTAAAGCATTAATCAGAGTTGATTTGCCGGTATTAGGTTTGCCCAATATAGAAATTGTTCCTGATTTTATCTCGTTCATTTTATCAAATCATTATACTTTTCTTGTGATGTTTAATAAATAAAGTTAAGATTAATTTCCGACAATGAAAACCGCTTACAGGTCAGCTTACTGTGGACAATATAACGAGAAGAATGAAGGCGAAACTGTGATTTTGTCCGGATGGTCCTCATCTATACGAGATCATGGCGGGATAATCTTTATAGATTTAAGGGACAAGTCGGGCATTATTCAAGTCATATCAGACCCAAAGAACTCCAAGAAATTTCACTCCGTAACAGAAGAAGTTAGAAATGAATACATAATCAAAATTACTGGGATAATAAGACTCAGATCTGAAGAGACAATCAACAACGGCATACCCACTGGAAAAATTGAAGTACTTTTGAATGAAATAGAAATATTAAACCCATCTATTCCTGCTCCCTTTCAAATTGAAGAAAATGTGGATGCCGATGAGAATACAAGGCTAAAATATAGATATCTAGATCTAAGAAGACCAAATATTTCTAACAACTTTATTCTTAAAAGTGATACCACGATGATGATAAGAAAATTTTTTCATAATAGAAACTTCGTAGACATTGAAACACCATATCTTTCTAAATCCACACCAGAAGGCGCAAGGGATTACTTGGTCCCAAGTCGGATAAACAAACAACATTTTTATGCACTTCCCCAATCTCCCCAAATATTAAAACAAATACTGATGACATCAGGATTTGATAGATATTATCAAATTGTCAGATGCTTTCGAGATGAAGATTTAAGGTCGGACAGGCAACCAGAATTTACACAAATTGATTTTGAAATGTCGTTTGTCAATCAAGATGATGTCATGAGCACCGTAGAAGAATTGTTGGAAATAATTTTTGATAATATTAAAGGTATTAAACTATCAAGACCGTTCAAGCAAATTACGTTCAAAGAAAGCATGGACAAGTATGGCAATGATAGGCCCGATGTTAGATTCGGACTTGAGTTCAATGATGTCACGGATTTGTTTAGGCAAACAAAATTTAAAGTCTTCAAGGACGTGATTGACAAAAATGGAACAATCAAGTGTATCAAAGTCGAAAATGATAGTTTGTCGAGAAAAGATATTGATATACTTACAGAATATGCTCAGGAAAACGGTGCAAAAGGATTAGCATGGATTAAGGTTCAAGAGAAGGAAATGCAATCTCCTATATTAAAATTCTTTTCCGAAGATGAAATTTCTTCACTAAAAACAAAGTTAGATTTAAAACCTGGGAATGTTATTTTCTTCGGTGCTGGAGAAAAAACAACGGTTAACAAATATATGTCAGCCGTAAGAATCAAATTAGGAGAAGATTTAAAACTGATTGATCCAAATGCCTTTGATTTTATCTGGATTACCGATTTTCCACTTTTCACAATGGATGACAATACAATAACATCATCTCATCACCCATTCACGATGCCCTTAGAAGGAAAAATCGATGAGTCGCAACCATTAGAAGCCAAATCATGCGCTTACGATATTGTACTAAATGGAACTGAAATCGGAGGCGGTAGCATTAGAATACATCAAAGGTCATTACAAGAAAAAGTTTTTAAGATATTAGGGATGAAGAAGAAAGAATATACAGAAAATTTCGGATTCCTTCTAGATGCATTAGAATCAGGAACTCCGCCACATGGTGGTCTAGCAATAGGATTAGACAGGCTTATGATGTTGTTGACTAATTCCGAATCTATAAGGGATGTAATCGCATTTCCAAAAACACAAAAAGCTTCCTGCTTACTAACTTCGGCCCCCTCCAAAGTTTATTCCGAGAAACAATTGGAAGAGCTAGGTATTGACCTTATTGATGAATAGTTGACCTCTTAATAAAAAACTAAAATTAGATTATAGAGCCATAAGCTTTTGTATTTTTTACATCTTTAATTAACAAGTTTACTGAGGAACCTGGAACTAGGCCTTGGTCATCCAAACTTACATCAATATAGTTTCGAGTTCTAGCCTTATTATTTTTTTCAACAATCGCTTCCAATTCTTTTCCAATAAATCTTGAATAGAATTCTTCTTGCTTGTTATCGCTTAAACTTCTAAGTAATTTTGATCTTTTGGACTTAACAACAGTAGAAATCTTGTCATCTCTTTGTGTTGCCCTAGTTCCTTTCCTGTCAGAATAGGGAAAGACATGAAAATAATTTAATTCTGATTTTTCCAAGAAATTAAATGTTTCATTAAAAGATTCCTCGGATTCCCCAGGAAACCCTGCGATTATGTCTGTTCCGATACACGAATCTGGAATTTTAAATCTTATATCATTTATTATTTCTTCGAATTCACCCACTTTATATCGTCTTCTCATTTCTCTTAAGACACCATCTTCTGCGCTTTGTAGGGATATATGAAAAGAAGGACATACTTTGCTTGATTTCGAAATGAAATTGATAAGTTTTTTATCAGTATCAGCTGGGTCAATTGAACTTAGTCTTATATTTGGTATAGGCGACTTTAATTCTATTAATTCAAGTAAGCCGAGTAAGGTCTCCCCAATATCCTTACCGTAACTTGATAAATGTATGCCGGTCAATACGACCTCTTCGTAACCTAGTTCTTTGTATTTATTAATTTTTTGCAAAACAGATTCCTTGCTCATACTTCTAGATTTCCCTCTAGCAAAAGGAATTATGCAGAATGAGCACCGATAATTACATCCATCTTGTATTTTTAAAAAAGCTCTAGACCTTATATCTCTGCTATTTATCTCATAATCTTGAAATTTATCAATGTCAAAAATATTAGAAATTATTTTTTTAGAACTACCTAAATTTTTCAAAAACTTTGGTATTAAATATTTATTGGCATTATCTACAACGTAATCTATTGTATTTATTTTCCCTAAAAGGACTGGGTCAGTTTGCGCTAAACAACCAGTAACTAAGACTTTACATGAAGGGTTGATTTTTTTTAGTTTTTTAATATCGCTAAGTATTTGGTTATCTGAATTGTTTGTTACAGTACAAGTATTTACTATACATAAATCGGCAGATATATAGTTATCTAGAATCTCATAATCTGACGATAATATTGAAATCATTCTTTCTGTATCTACTTGATTAACCTTACAGCCGTAGGTTAAGAAGCTAATTCTATTCACGAACTTCATCGATCCATCCTCCGCCAACCACTTTATCATCGTTATAAAAGACAATTGCTTGACCTGGCGTTATTGCCCTTTGTGGCTGATCAAAATGAACAGAAACTTTATCTTCAATAAAATGTATCTTTGCAAGCGACTCCGGACTTCTATATCGAATTTTAGCTTTTAGTTTATGGGTAGCTAACTCTTCTGGGTTCATAGACCAATTGAGATCTGTAGCTACAAGGTCGCTAGAATATAAATCTGCATCATCCCCTACTACAACATCGCCGCTTTTATAATTTATAGAAACCACATATAACGGCTTACTATTTGAAACTCCTAGCTTTTTTCTCTGCCCGATAGTGAAATTTTGAATACCTGAGTGTTGACCTAAAATCTCACCATCTACAGACTTAATATTGCCAATTTTAGGCTTACCTTCTTTGAAATTTTCTTTAATGAAGGTCCTATAGTCTTTTGCTATGAAACAAACATCTTGACTTTCTTTTTTTGAAGAGACTGTCAACTCAAAACCTCGTGATATTTCTCTAACTTGAGACTTCGAAAAACCACCTAGTGGAAACATAAGCCTGGAGAGCTCTTTCTGTTTTAGAGAAAAAAGGAAGTAGGACTGGTCTTTAAATTTATCTACTCCTTTTTCAAGAAAATATTTCCCATTCTCGTCTTGTGAAATTTTTGCGTAATGCCCTGTTGCTAGGTAATCCGCTCCCAAATCAAGTGCTTTATTAAGAAGAAAATTAAATTTCATATATTCATTGCACATTATGCATGGGTTTGGTGTCAGTCCATTGTAGTATTTGTCGATAAAATCGCTTACTACATAATTCTGAAAATCTTTTTTGTAATTTACTACAGTATGCTTGATGCCAATTTGATTAGCTGCCTGTCTTGCATCGAATACGTCACTTAGAGAACAACAACCCGTTTCTTTATCGGCATAGTCCCATAGTTGCATAGTTATTCCTGAGACGTCATATCCCTGCTCTTTTAGCAAAGCAGCGGTAGTTGAACTGTCTACCCCTCCACTCATTGCGACAATAACATTTTCTTTCATTCCCTTTACTTTACAGAAGGATGCAAAAAATTCAAAGTGTATTAACAATTTCGTTTATGTATTATTACAATCTATGGACAATCTGTCTTTTGCTATCGACAATGGATTAACAAAAGAAGAATACAAAACCATAACCACCAAACTAAATAGGCATCCCAACAAAAATGAAATTGGGGTTATCGCCGCTATGTGGTCGGAGCATTGTTCCTACAAAAGTTCCAAGCTATACTTGAAGCAGCTTCCAACAAGAGGTAAACGGGTCGTACAAGGACCAGGAGAAAATGCTGGGATAATTGACATAGGAGACAATGACTGTCTGGTTTTTAAAATTGAGAGCCACAATCATCCTTCTTTTATAGAGCCCTACCAAGGAGCCGCCACAGGGGTAGGAGGAATTTTAAGAGATGTCTTTACTATGGGCGCCAAACCAATCGCCTTGATGAATTCATTAAGATTTGGAAACCCTAAAAAAGCTATTACAAAAAGATTGTTAAATGGAGTAGTTGCTGGGATAGCGGGATATGGAAATTGTATGGGTATACCTACAGTTGGAGGAGAAGTTTATTTTGACAATTCATACAATGGAAACCCGCTAGTAAATGCTTTCGCCCTAGGTATAACAAAAAAGAATAGGATTTTTAAAGGTCGTGCGGATGGTCCAGGAAATCCGGTTTTTTATTTAGGAGCTAAGACAGGTAAGGATGGAGTTAAAGGCGCTATAATGGCCTCGGATATTTTTGAATCTGAAAGTAATCTTGATAGGCCAACCGTACAAATTGGAGATCCTTTTAAAGAAAAGCTCCTGTTAGAAGCATGCTTAGAACTGTTTACCACAAAAGGAGTAATAGGAATTCAAGATATGGGTGCAGCTGGGCTAACATCATCCGGTTCTGAAATGGCATCAAGATCTAAAAACGGTATTTCGCTTGACTTAGACAAAGTACCAAAAAGGGATATAAGCATATCTGCATATGAAATGTTATTGTCCGAATCACAGGAAAGGATGCTCGTGGTTCTGAACGAAAAAAACTCTAGTAATACAAATAAAATATTTAAAAAATGGAATTTAGACTCAACAAAAATTGGTGAAGTTATTTCTAAAAAGAATTTTATTGTTAAACACAATAAAAAAACGGTAGTAGACTTGCCAGTATCGTTGCTAACTGATGACTGTCCAATTTATAAAAGGCCTGTAAAAAAACCAAAAAAAATTAAAGGGATAAAGAAACTAGATTCAAAAAATATAAAAAAAATAAAATACGACCTTAAAAATTTATTTTTAAAATTACTTTCAGATGAAAATATCTGTTCTAGAGAATGGATATACAGACAATTCGATTATATGGTAGGTACAAATACTGTCACACCACCAGGATCAGATTCGGCAATTATTAGAATAAAAGGGACAAAAAAAGCTGTTTGTATGACTACAAATTGCAATTCTTCTTATTGCAAATTGAATCCCAAGATTGGAGCGTCGATAGCTGTAGCCGAATCGTACAGGAACATAATAGCATCAGGAGGTGAACCGTTAGCTATAACCAATTGTCTTAATTTTGGTAATCCAGAAAATCCTAAAATAATGTGGGAATTTTCTGAATCCATAAAAGGCTTATCTAGAGCCGCTAAAAAATTTAAGACTCCTATAGTAAGTGGGAATGTGAGTCTCTACAATGAGAATAAAAGGGAATCCATTTATCCAACCCCCGTTATTAGCATGGTGGGGCTAATCGACAATATAAGTTTTTTGAAAAATCAATGGTTCAAAGAACAGGGTGACGATATAATTTTTATAGGAAAGCTGAAGAATGATTATGGGGGGTCCCAAGTATACAAATATTTAGAGTCGAGACAAAAAATATTGTCTGCTCCTGATTTAAATATGGATAATCACCTAAGAATTGATAAATTTGTCTATAAAACAATAAGAAAATTCAATATCTCATCAGCTCATGATTTATCTGAGGGCGGATTTTTGATAGCGCTAGCCGAATCATGCTTTAATCCATCAGGGTTGGTTGGTGCGACAATAAAAAAAGAGCACTTAGGAATTACTAACGATCTTCAAATGTTTGCAGAAACTCAAGGATGTTATATCCTAAGTTGTAAGTCATCTGAATCAAAAGAAATAGAGTCTTTTGGAAAAAGAAACAATATTGATGTTAGAATAATTGGTAAAGTTGGGGGAAACAAAATTACAATTAAAAATATGTTTTCTTTAAGTGTAAGCTCATTGTTCAAAAGGTGGAATGACGCTTTTCCTAGATAAGATGGATAAACTCAAAGAAGAATGTGGAGTATTTGGGATATTTGGCACCGACGAGGCTGCCCTATTTACGACTTTAGGACTTCATTCTTTGCAGCATAGAGGAAAAGAAGCCGCAGGAATTGTTACATTTGATGGAAAGGGTTTTAACGGTGTTAGAGAAGAAGGTCTTGTTGGTAAGACTTTTAATAAACCTGAAGCTATAGCAAAACTTCCAGGTAGAAATGCCGTTGGTCACGTAAGATATTCAACAACCGGAGCTTCTACACCTGAAAACATACAACCTCTATTCGCTGAGCTAGCTGAGGGCGGTTTTGCTTGCGCCCATAATGGAAATCTTGTTAATGCATCTAGTATTAGAAAAGAGCTGATTAAAAATGGTGCGATTTTTCAATCTACATCCGATACAGAGATAATTCTTCAACTAGTAGCCCGTTCAAGAGAAAAAAAAATTAAAGAGAAGTTGATTGATGCCCTTTCGCAAATCAGGGGTGCATATTCTCTTGTAATACTTACAAATAAAAAATTAATAGGAGTTAAAGATCCCTATGGAATAAGGCCACTAGTCTTAGGTGAGCTTGATGGCTCCCCCGTTTTAGCATCAGAAACATGTGCGTTTGATATAATCGGCGCGAAGCATATTAGGGATATCAAAAATGGTGAAATTGTTATTATCACAAAAACAGGTGTTGAAAGTGTAAAGCCTTTTGCTAAGGTCAAGGAGAGACCTTGCATCTTTGAGAGAATCTATTTCGCAAGACCAGATAGTATAATCAACGGTAAGACAGTATATACATACAGAAAGAACCTTGGTGAGCAATTAGCTATTGAAAACAATATAAAAGCAGATGTTGTTGTCCCAGTATTAGACTCAGGAGTTTCAGCTGGTATAGGTTTCTCTCAGAAATCAGGAATACCTTTAGAATTAGGAATTATAAGAAGTCATTATGTTGGACGAACATTCATTGAGCCTACACAAAGCATCCGTCAGCTTGGAGTGAAATTAAAACTTAGTGTTAATAGATCATGCATTGAGGGTAAAAGAGTCGTGTTAATAGACGATTCAATTGTAAGGGGCACCACAGCAAATAAAATAGTTCGAATGATTTTTGATGCCGGAGCTAAAGAAGTTCATGTAGGAATTAGTTGTCCTCCAATAACTCATCCTGATTTTTATGGAATAGACACTCCGGACTATAACGAGCTTATAGCATCAAAAAATAATATTAAAGCTATGACAAAAATTATCGGGGCAACTTCAATATTCTTTTTGTCCCTTGATGGCACTTATAAAGCAATGGGTCATAAGAAAAGAAACAACAAAACTCCTCAGTTCACTGATCATTGTTTTACAGGCGAATATCCGATTTCACCTGAGACATAAGATTCAGCTCTGAAGCTGAAATATTAAATCTCTAATATCTTTAATGGAAGCAGAAATAGTAACTTTTTTATCTTTTTCTTCCTTGATTATATTATCGGGAGCTGACTCAAGAAAACCTTTATTGTTTAGTTTTGATACCGATAAATTTAATGCTTTTTCTAATGATACAAGATCCTTATTTAATTTAGAGATTTGATTTGTAAAATCTAAATCATCTCTTTTCTCAAACGATATCGTTCCAGAAGGAGTTAAATTTGATATTAAATTAATATTAATATTTTTTTCTAATAAATTTAAACTTTCTAAGTTGCATAAATTTTCAACTATAAATTTATTATCCTCCAAGAACTTATTGTTCTTATCGTTAGTTGAATAATAGGCAACAATTTTCTCACTAGGAGATATCAGCAGGTTTTTTCTCAGTGATCTGATTCCGATAGTAAAATCTTTAATTAATTGTATTTCAGAATCAAAGTCTCCTTTATATGAAATATGTAGGCTCTGAGGTAGCTTTGTAAATAATTTATCAACAATTTCTGGTTCAAGCTTTTCTTTTAGCTCTAAAGAAATAAAAGGACAAAAAGGATAAAGTATATTAAGAAATGATTTAAATATATTCTTCATTACAAATTTAGTTCTAATACGAGATGCTGGGCTTAATTTGGTTAATGAAATTTTAGATATTTCTATGTACCAATCACAAAACTCATCCCAAAAAAAGTGATATAGGCTATACGCGGCTTTCTCCACTTCGCAACCTTCTAAATATAAATTGTACTTACCTAGTAAACTATCAAATTCACTAATAATCCATGCATCACAGAATGTATCCTTATCGGAACTTTCTTTAACCTTTTCATCATCATTAATAATTACGTATTTTCCGGCATTCCATACCTTGTTCATAAAATTCTTATATGGTTCCAACGATGAATTTGATAATTTTATGTCACTATGAGGAGAAATGTTTGAAGCTAAATAAAATCTCAATGAATCGGTTCCATATTTATCGATTAACGACAACGGATCTATAACATTTCCTTTTGTTTTACTCATTTTGTGTCCTTTCCCATCTCTAATAAGATTGTGTATATATATTGTTTTGAAAGGAATTTGCTGTGTAAGCTCTAATGACATCATAATCATTCTCGCCACCCAAAAGAAAATAATATCAAATCCAGTTACCAGAATCGATGTCGGGAAATACTTAGAAAACTCTTTTGTTTTTTTGGGCCACCCTAGAGTCGAAAATGGCCACAACCCTGATGAAAACCATGTATCTAATACATCATTTTCTTGTTGCAAATTTCCTTCTTCTCCATATTTGATTTTGAATTTTTTCTTTGCTTCTTGAATATTGTTTGCAGCTATAGACTTACCATCTTCAGAGAACCAAATAGGAATCCTGTGCCCCCATATAATCTGTCTAGATATGCACCAAGGCTGTATCTTCTCCATCCACTCAAAGAAGGTATTTTCCCAGAACTTAGGTTTAAAAGTTATATCTCCCTTTTTGACAGCCTGAATAGATTTCGACGCCATTTCTTTGACATCAAGAAACCATTGGTTTTTCAAAAGAGGTTCTATAATGGCTCCAGATCTATCACCAATAGGAATGGCATGCTGAATGTCTTCTTCATCAACATGAAGATTAAGTTCCTTCATTAAATTTAAAACTTTTTCACGAGCATCTTGCACAGATAGGCCTCGAAAATCTAGTGGAACAGTATCATTTAAAGTGCCATTGTCATTCAAAATATTTATTAGTTGCAAATCATGATTTTTGGCTACTTTATAGTCGTTAAAATCGTGCCCAGGTGTAATTTTAACCGCACCAGACCCTTTTTCCATATCCGCATACTCATCTTCTATAACTAGTAATTCCATCTTATTAAATGGGCTAAGAATTTTCTTGCCTACATGTTTTTTGTTTTTTTTATCTTGCGGATTTACCGCCACGGCAACATCGCCAAAAACTGTTTCGGGCCTCGTTGTAGAAACAACTATAAAATTTTTACCATCTTCGAGAAAATATTTAAAATAGTAAAGCTTAGTCCTTCTATTCTCGGCTACAACTTCAAGGTCTGAAATCGCCGTTTGAAGGTTCGTATCCCAATTGACTAAAGTCTTTTCTCTATAAATAAGACCTTTATCAAACAATCTTATAAAAGCTTCGTTAACCGAAGCAGATAGATTTTCATCTAAAGTAAATTTAATATCATTCCATGAGCAACTAAGGCCTAATCTTTTAAGTTGTTCCAAGATTTTATTTCCATTTTCATTTTTCCATTCCCATATATGGCTTAAAAACTCCTCCCTGGAAAGAGACTTTGTATCAATTTTCTTTGAGTTAAGAGATCTCTCGACAAGAAGTTGGGTTGCTATGCCAGCATGATCTGTACCGGTAGTCCACAATGTATCAATTTCGTTTAAGACATTGTACTTAACAAGAATGTCTTGGATTGTTGTATTCAAGGCATGTCCAAGATGCAGATTTCCAGTTACATTCGGAGGTGGAATTGCTACTGAGAAATAGTTTTTTGAATCAGAATTTACTTCTCTAGATTCCGTAATTAAGTCAACCCACTTAGGTTCAATATCTTTATGCGAATAAGGTTTGTTAGAAATGGTATTTTTTTGATTCATCACGCCGAATCAGAAGTAGGTGGAACCTCTATTTCTGGAGCATTGACTTCTATATCCGTATTAGAGTACACGGGCAGACCTGTTCCGGCAGGTATCAGTCTTCCCATTATAATATTTTCCTTAAGTCCGGAAAGATGATCAACTCTGCCTTCACACGATGCATCGGTTAGTACTTTGGTTGTTTCTTGAAAAGAAGCAGCCGAGAGCCAACTGCTCGTACTTAGTGAAGCCCTTGTTATGCCTAACAATAATGGCTCCGCCTGGGCTGGTTTTCCACCTTCAGCTATTACCTTTTGATTAACTCGAATAAATTCATTTTTTTCAATAGCTTCACCTATTAAAAGAGTTGTATCCCCACTGTCAACTATCTTTACTCTTTTTAACATTTGCTTGGTAACGGTTTCGATATGTTTATCGTTTATTCTAACTCCTTGGAGTCGATACACATCTTGAATTTCATCTACAATATATCTTGCAAGTTCCCTCTCTCCTTTGATTCGTAATATATCATGAGGATCAGGGGCTCCGTCGACTATTTGATCACCTGCATTAATCCTTTCTCCTTCTCTAACAAGGATGTGCTTGGCTTTTGGGACTAAGTATTCCCTGGGATCTCCAACATCAGGCGTAATAATAATTCTCTTTTTTGCTTTTATGTCCTTACCGAAACTGACAACGCCTTCAATTTCTGAAATAACAGCAGGATCCTTAGGGGGTCTAGCTTCAAAAAGTTCCGCTACTCTTGGAAGACCACCGGTTATATCTTTGGTTTGAGCCCTCTGTGTAGCCAGTGTTGCAAGAAAATCTCCAGGTTTAACTTTTTCGCCATTGTCTTTTCTTATCTCGGCTCCTCTCGGCATTGGATATTGTAGCCTCTCACCCTTTTTTGTGACAAGTATCAAAGTAGGATTAAGTTTCTGATTTTTATATGGTATCACTTCTTTGTTGGAAAGCCCGGTAAAACGATCTACTGTTTCTCGAATTGTAACATTCGCATCAAGATCCTTATATTCAATATGTCCAGCATCTTCAGCTATAAAGGGGTAAATTGTCGGATCCCATTCGGCAAGCAAACTACCTTTTTTGTCTTTCGTAGGACCCTTGACCGTATCTCCATCGTTAAAATAGATTTTAGCTCCAACGGTCATAGGATATCTTTCTATTTCAAGCGAAGTTTTAGAGTCCTCTATAACAAGTTCTGCAGCCTTGCTGGTGCAAATATTAAATTCTTCACCCTTAACATAATTCATATCTATATATCGAATTTTCCCATTGTGTTTAGCCTCGTGCCTTGATTCCTCAACTTTGGCGACTCCCCCAATATGAAAAGTTCTCATCGTCAATTGAGTTCCTGGTTCACCTATTGATTGCGAGGCAATAATTCCAACAGCCTCACCAATGTCAACCAACTGACCACTTGCTAAATTTCTACCATAACACAATGAGCAAACACCGGTTTTGGATTCACAAGTAAGTACAGATCTTATTTTGATTCTTAAAGATCCTGGTATGGAATCGATTCGTTTAGCAATTGCCTCATCAATCTCTTGGTTTTTAGAAACAATCAGTTCCCCGTTTAGCGGGTCTAGTACATCTTCGGCTACAATCCTTCCTAACGTTCTGTCGCCTACACTTGCAACAACCTCTCCGCTTTCAACCAATTGGCTGACATCTAGTCCTTCGGATGTACCACAATCCAACTTAGTAACCATCACATCTTGTGTTACATCAACAAGTCTTCTTGTTAAATAACCAGCATTGGCAGTTTTAAGAGCCGTATCCGCCAATCCTTTTCTTGCTCCATGTGTCGAGATAAAATACTGAAGAACCGACAGACCTTCTCTAAAATTAGAGGTTATCGGAGTTTCTATAATTTCTCCGGATGGCTTAGCCATTAGCCCTCTCATTCCAGCGAGTTGTCTGACCTGGGATTGGCTACCTCGAGCACCAGACTCAACCATCATAAAAATAGGATTGCTACTTGGAGAAGGCTGACCATTTTTGTTATCAACATCTGATTCAGATATTTTTTTCATTAGTATCTCAGCAATGACATCACCCGTTCTTGCCCAAATATCAATTACTTTGTTATATCTCTCACCATCCGTTATAAGTCCTTCGAGGTATTGGTTCTGCACATTTTGAACTTCTTCGTTTGCTTCTTTAATTTTTCCATCTTTTTCTTCTGGAATTGCCATATCTGAAATAGAAACAGAGATGCCTGAAGTTGTTGAGTGTTTAAATCCAAGCGTTCTTAGTCTGTCTGCTAATAAAACGGTACTTTTTCCACCAGATACTCTAAATGTAGTATCAATCAATTCTTCTATTGCCTTCTTGGTCATCAATTTGTTTACTAGATGGAATGGAACTTCTTTAGGCATGACCTCGAATATGAGAGCACGGCCTACGGTTGCATCCTCAACTTCTCCGTTGACCTTAATTTTAATTTTTGCATGAATATCGATTTGATTTAAATCAAATACGGATCTTAATTCATCAATTGAGCCAAAAATTTTGCCTTCGCCTCTTGATCCAGGCACGGCTATACTCATATAATAAACCCCTAAAACAATATCTTGTGAAGGTAATATTATTGGCTTTCCATGGGCTGGAGATAGAATATTATTCGTGGACATAACAAGCGTCCTACATTCGGTTTGAGCTTCCACGGACAAGGGTACGTGTACCGCCATTTGGTCTCCATCGAAATCAGCATTAAATGCTGGACAAACCAACGGATGCAGCTGAATGGCTTTATCCTCGACTAAAATTGGTTCAAAAGCCTGTATGCTAAGCCTATGAAGCGTCGGGGCCCTATTCAACATAACGGGATGTTCTTTAATGACATTATCTAGTGCTTCCCATACAATTGGTGCTTGTTGTTCAACCAAATTCTTAGCAATTTTGATGGTAGCAGCATGTCCCCAAAGTTCAAGTTTTTGGTATATAAAAGGCCTAAAAAGCTCTAATGCCATTTTTTTTGGCAATCCACACTGGTGCAGCTTGAGCTGTGGCCCAACAACGATAACGGACCTACCCGAATAATCAACTCTTTTACCAAGTAAATTTTGACGAAATCTCCCTTGCTTACCTTTTATTATGTCGCTTAGGCTTTTTAAAGGTCGATGATTGTGCCCCAAAACAGGTCTACCTCTTCGACCATTTTCGAATAAAGCGTCCACGGATTCTTGAAGCATTCTTTTTTCATTTCTAACAATTATATCTGGCGCGCCTAATTCCATTAATTTTCTCAATCTATTATTTCTATTAATTACCCTTCTATAAAGATCATTAAGGTCTGAAGTTGCAAATCTACCTCCATCCAATGGGACCAAAGGTCTTAAATCCGGTGGGAGAACCGGTAGTCTTTTAAGAATCATCCATTCCGGCTTATTACCAGAGTGCCTAAAGGCTTCGACGGTTCTAAGTCTTTTTGACAGCTTAGCTTTTTTAAGAGGAGAAGTTGTTGCTTTTAATTCATCTTTAAGTTCAGTGGATAATTTTTCCAAATCCAACACTTCGAGCATCGCTCGTATACTCTCAGCGCCCATTCCAACCAACAGAAAAAAATTATCATCAATTAATTCTTTATATGTGTCTTCAGAAAGTACTTGGCCTACCTTAAGACCTGTATCACCTGAATCGGTTATGACATAAGATTCAAAATAAAGCACTTTCTCAAGCTCCTTTAAAGACATATCAAGCAAGGCTCCTATTCTACTCGGAACACTTTTCAAGAACCATATATGCGCAACTGGAGAAGCAAGCTCTATGTGAGCCATTCTAATTCGTCGCACTTTGCTAGAAATAACTTCAACTCCGCATTTTTCACAAGTATGGTTTCTATGTTTTAATCTCTTATATTTTCCGCAAAGACATTCGAAATCTTTAACCGGTCCAAAGATTTTTGCACAAAAAAGGCCATATTTTTCCGGTTTAAATGTTCTATAATTAATCGTTTCTGGTTTTTTTATTTCACCATAGGACCATTCTTTAATTTGTTCTGGTGAAGCAACGCTGATTTTTATTGCGCTAAAATCCGCTGGATTTTTTGGTTTATCAAAAAGCACTCCCATGTCAATCATTTTTATCACCCTCCAAAGCAGTACCTTTATCTTTTTCGGTCTCCACCATGTCTATGCTGAGACCAAGAGATTTTAATTCGTGCCGTAAAACATTAAATGATTCTGGTATACCTGGCTCAAAGGTTAATTTGTTTTTCACTATAGAATCAAAAAGTCTTGTTCTTCCAATGACATCATCAGATTTAACTGTAAGAAATTCTTGTAAAGTATTCG
>PVBE010979808.1_pt1 | contig 15631 bp, 12 predicted proteins | sample 1631181 | NCBI WGS metagenome assembly PVBE01 (sample SAMN08397723, study PRJNA350692) | Marine metagenome, whole genome shotgun sequencing project. | isolation source: water | place: Pacific Ocean | collected 2012-04 | reverse complement strand
TGGGGTCAGTTTCCGTACCTGCAAACCTTTTCGTTGTTGTCGGGGTGACGGTCGGGGGGCACAGAAACAAACGGCGGCGCTCCTGGCGCCGCCTCTTTTTTACGTTTCTAGTTGCCGGCGAGCTCAGGAAATTGTGGGGGCACCGGTCAGGTCCAGCACATCCTGTTCGATCTTTTCCTTCTTGTCGAGCTGCATGCCCAGGTATTTCTTATAGATCTTCCAGTCCGGGCTCACGACGAAAGTGGTCGGAAATCCGATCAGACCTCCAAAACCGGTAACAACGTCATCGTCTCCCATCACGAGGGGATATTCGATGCCAAGCTCTTCGAGGTAGGGTTCCACATCGTCGAAGGATCCGGATTCGACCGTGATCCCGAGCATGACAAACTTGTCGCTGTCCTGTTCGGCATTGAGCGTGTTGTAGTTCGGAATCTCTTGAATGCAGGGCTGGCACCAGGTAGCCCAGAAGTCGACAACCAGGACCTTACCCTTGAGGTCCGTTGAATTGACCGTTCCGCCCGTCAGAGACACCAGGTCAAACTCCGGAGCCGCCTTCAATTCGTCTACTGGTTCGGCGACTGCGGCAGCCTCGCCGACTCCGACTTCCGTGCCCGGTTCGGTGGCGGCACAAGCTACCAGTGTGAAAGACAGGAGAATAAGGAACAGAACTCTTTTCATGTGTGTCCTCTCAAGGAGTTGTGAAGAAAAACTATATCATATTCAGCCCGGCCAAACGTAAGCAGGCCCACAGAGACAAATATTTACGAAAGCGGCGTCTCGCCGTCAATTTAGAGAGCCTGTCACCGTTCTCCTTCAATACGGCTTCCCGGTTGCCATATAATTCGGGGGCTATGAAGCAGACAAAGCGATTCCAGAGTTTTCTCGAGGAAAAGAAACTCAAGAAGACTTCCCAGCGTGCCGTCGTATGGGAAACGCTTCTGGAATCGGACGACCACCCGTCGGTAGAAGAGATCCGGGATCGCTTGCGGGAAGGGGGACACCGCGTTGGCTTGTCAACCATCTACCGGACCTTGAAGATCCTGCTCGATTCGGGAATGATTCGCCAGGCCAGGCTCGAAGGCACTACTCGATACGAGCCGCTCATCGGTCAGCCGAACCACATCCACTTCATCTGCAACGGGTGCGGGAAGACCGAGGAATTCCCGTCTCGCACGCTTGAGCGATTGATTCGTGAGGAGACCACACGACACCTGTTCCAGCAGCGTTACAGCCGATATGCTATTTTTGGCCTCTGTCGGGAATGCGCCGGCAAGGAAGCTCGGGAATCAGGCTTGAGCGAACGCCGGCGCGAGCAGACAATTCTGGCCCGTGACGCTCTGGAGCTGACGCTGGCTGTGGAGCGCAGGGGTTATAGCTTCTACACGAATGCGGCGAAGAAGACGAGTGACCGCCACGGGCGAATGATGTTCAAGGAACTGGCCGAGGAAGAGGCCGGCCACATGGCTCGCCTGCGGAGTGAATATGAGGATTTGATCGCAGACAATCGTTGGCTCCGGCGGGAACCGACAAGGCTTCCTGTCAGCCGGAAGATCGCCGAACAGATCTTTCCTCAGAGAACGCTGCTCCGAGCAGAGGTGCAGGACGCCACCTCGCACCTGGAAGCACTCAAGATCGCGATTGATCTGGAGCGTCGTTCACACCTTTTCTTCAACAATTTTGCCCGAAAGCTCGAAGATCCACGGGCCAGGAAAATATTCCGGGAGTTTGCCTGCGAGGAACAGTCCCACTTCGAGAGCCTGACCGAGGAGTACGAGAGGCTGAGCGAGGACTGACGAACACGATGCGTTCTTTCTTATGCGTTCTTCTGTGGGCGCCTTTCGCGTTTTCCCAATCCCAGATGTCGTCGGGAAACGTCAACGGGACGGTCCGGGATCCTGCCGGCGCGGTGTTGCCGTCGGTTTCGGTCGCCGTGACGAACGTGGATACTGGGATCGCTCGCCAGACAGTGACAGACCGGGTAGGCGACTACCGATTCTTCCTTTTGTCTCCGGGCTCGTACGAACTGCGATTCGAGTTGCCGGGTTTTGCAATCCTGACGCGAAGGCCCATCCAGGTGATGGTCGGTGGGGCGATCGAGGTCGATGCGGAGCTCGGCCCCGCTGCACTGCAACAAGAGGTCCTGGTGATCGAGGAGGCTCCGGTCGTCGAACCGGGCAAGACCCAACAGTCGAACACGATCGACCAGCTCCGAATCGAGAACCTGCCGATCAACAAACGCGACTTTCTAGATTTTTCCCTTCTGACGCCGGGTGTAACGGATGCGAATGCGCTGATCACCTTCAGACTGCCCCAGACACCGACGTCCGGTCTTTCGTTCGCAGGACAGGGTGGCCGATCCAACGGGGTGACAATCGACGGAGTCGACAACAACGACAATGCCGTTGCGGCGGTGCGGTCGACGATCAGTCAGGAAGCCGTCCAGGAGTTCCAGATCAATCGCTCGAACTATTCGGCCGAGTTCGGTCGTGCATCGGGCGGTTTCATCAACATCGTTTCGAAATCCGGCACGAACGCCTTTAGAGGTACCGTCTTTGCATTTGTACGCGACCAGGCTCTGGATGCGCGCAACCCATTCGCGTTTGGACCGGGCGGAACCGACATTGATCCTCCGTTTTCGCGCTTACAGACCGGGTTCGCCGTCGGGGGACCGATCAGGCGGAACCGTAGCTTCTTCTTCGCGTCCTACGAGGGTCTGCGACGGCGCGAGTCGAGCTTTTCGACGTTTCTGGAGAACGAAGAGGTTTTCAAGCCGACACCCTCCCAGGCCACTTTGATTGGTGTTCTCGGTGCCGCGCCGGATCCGTCTCTAAACTTTCTGGGCGCGGCTCTCGCGGGTTCGTTGACAACTGCGGAGTCGACGTTTCCCGCCACTGTAGACCTCTTGCGATCCAACAGTGGTGTCTTTCCCTTCAGGAGCAACAACAACACGGCATCGTTACGAATCGATCACCAGGCGGCATCGAGCAACCAGATGTTCACGAGAATGGCGTTCACGGACATCGATACCGTCGGAGGGTCGTTCGGAGGCTTGAAGGGACCTTCCCGGGGAGCGAACTTCCAGATCCAGGACTTCTCCCTTGTTTTCGGGGACTCCCATTTTCTCGGACCGCAGAGCGTAAACGAGTTCCGATTTCAGTTCGCAGATCGTGACTTTAATTCGTTTTCCGCGGATGCCTTCGGCCCCGAGATCAACATCAACGGAACAGCATTGCTGGGTCGTGATTTCTTCCTGCCGTCGGTTCGAAACGAGAAGCGTTTCCAATGGATCGATAATTTTACGACTGTTCTCGGGGCACATGAGATCAAGTTTGGCGGCGATTTTCACTACCTGCCGCTCAAGACCGAAACAGAGGTGTTTTTCGGGGGGCGGTTCGGGTTCGGCGAAGGTGTCCCGCTTGGCTTGCTGATCGATAGCGTTGGGGGCCCTGGCTCGGCTGCCGGTGTGGGCGCCGCACTCGCCTCGTTGGGCCAAGCTGCGCTGATTCCCTCCCTGTCGGAACCCATTAGCTCTCTACAGGCTTTCAATCTGGGATTGCCCTTGTTCTACCAGCAAGGTTTCGGGAACCCGAAGGCCGATGTGACGAACAAACTGATTGCCGGATATATTCAGGACAAGTTCAGCGTCACACCCGGACTGACTGTTGATCTCGGGTTGAGATACGACGTGGAACTGCAGGAAAAACCTCTCCATCGTGATACGAACAACGTCGCGCCACGAATCGGGTTTGCGTACCAGGCGGGGCAGGGCACAGTCTTGCGGGGTGCATACGGCGTGTTCTACTCCCCGATCTTCCAGGCGGTCGCATTCATCGACAAGGTACTCGACGGGACGCAGATATCTCAGTTGTTCGTTCCACTGACCGGGCTTCCGCAGTTGGGGATCACCGCGACGTCCGCCGAGGTTTGGGGACTCCTCAAACAACAGGGCGTCATCGGCAAGCGGCAAATCACCGAATCGGATATTGCACCTCTGGGTTTAAGCCCTGGCACCACACCGCCGATCCTGTTGCGTGCAGCTCAAGACGTAATCAATCCATACAGCCAGCAGGCAAGTGTCGGAATCGAACGTGAGCTGACAAGCCACCTCAGCGCCGGTGTCAGCTACCTCATGAACCGGGGTTCCAAGCTTCTCCGGGCGCGGAACACGAACCTTCGTATCGTGGGCGAAAACGAGTTTGGACCCGCTTTCGGACCGATTGATCCGAGAATTCTACAGAATAATCAGGTCGAATCTTCCGGTAGCTCGATCTATCACGGCATGACCGCGACGCTGTCAAAGCGCTTCAGCGACTTTCATCAGTTTCAGGTGTCCTACACACTGTCGAAGGCAATCGACGACACCGTCGACTTTATTACCGATCTTGAAGCGGCCAACCAGCTGGATCTCCGGGCGGAGAGATCTCTGTCGGCGTTTGACCAGAGGCAGCGTCTCGTGGTGAGCGGAGTGTTCGTCTCCCCGTTCGACCGCGGCTTTGGTGCGGGTAAAGCGCTGGCCGACCTGACAGTCTCACCTATTCTGACCGTTTCAAGCGGCCATCCCTTCAACCTGTTGCTGGGCTTCGATGCCAATGGCGACACGAACGCAAACACGGACCGTCCTTCCTTTGCCGGTCGGAACACGGGCCGGGGACCCTCGTTTACGAGCCTGGACGTGAGGGTCACGAAGGCCTTTGTCTTTGGGGATCGTGATTACCGATTTGAGGCAACGGCCGAGGCGTTCAACCTGTTTAATACCGTCAATTTTTCCGGAGTGAATAACATCGTCGGCAGGACACGCCTATCCACGTTCGATGTGGAGGGCAGTCGGGATCTAGGCCCAACCGACCCGCTTGGGTTTACCTCGGCCTTTGCACCACGACAGATCCAGTTGGGACTAAAATTCCGATTCTAGCGAGAATGTTGAAACTGCCGGGGACTGACCCCTGTGTCCCTGGCCAGGTTGTTCAGGGTCTGCACTGGCGTCTCACCGTGGACACAGGGGTCTGTCCCCTTTCTGTGGAAATGAGATGAACATCGTCGAGCGCATATTCCACCTCTCCGACGCCGGCACCAACGTCCGGATCGAGGTGCTGGGCGGTCTGACGACGTTCATGACGATGTCCTACATCATCTTCGTCCAGCCGGCCGTGATGAGCACGACCGGAATGGATTTCGATGCGGTTCTTGCGACAACCTGCCTGATCAGTGCTTTCGGCACCATCCTGATGGCTCTGCTGGCGAATTATCCGATCGCCGTCGCTCCCGCAATGGGGCACAACTTCTTCTTCGTTTTTACGGTCGTCGGCACCATGGGCTATACATGGCAGGTGGCCCTGGGCGCCGTGTTCGTCTCAGGGGTACTTTTCCTGGTCCTCTCGATCTGGGGACTGAGGGAGGCCTTGATCCAGGCTATCCCGAATTCCCTGAAGCATGCCATCGCGGTCGGGATCGGGCTCTTGATCACGCTGGTCGGCCTGGAGTGGGGCGGCTTTGTCGCCTCGAACCCGGCAACCCTAGTGACTCTGGGAGATCTGGGTCAGCCTGCCGTCTGGATGTCTACGGCTGGGATTCTTGTCACGACAGCGATGCTTGTGCGTCGGATGCGGGGTGCCATTCTCTTCGGCATATTGACGAGTACGGTCCTTGGCCTGTTTCTTGATGTGGTGAATTTTCATGGTCTTGTTGCCAGTCCGCCGTCACCCGCCGCTGTCGCCTTCAAGATGGACCTGTCTGGTGCCTTGAGTCTTGGCGCCGTTCCGGTGATCTTCACTTTCTTTTTCCTGGACCTGTTCGACAGCATCGGATCCTTGATTGGCATCACCCAGCAGGGCGGCTTCATGCGTGAAGGACGCCTGCCACGCGCACGAGAAGCGCTGATGGCCGACGCGATCGGTACGACGGCGGCGGGAGTGATTGGGAATTCCACAGTCGTGAGCTATATCGAGAGCGCAACCGGGGTTGCCGAAGGCGCCCGAACCGGTTTGGCCAACATTGTCACCGCGGGCCTGTTCCTGCTGGCTCTCTTCTTTGCGCCCCTCGCCCGTATGATCGGTGAGGGACATGTCGCCGAATCCGGCATGACTCTCTATCCGACCGTTGCTCCTGCCTTGATTATCGTGGGGGCGTTCATGATGCGCAACGTCGGCCAGATCGCCTGGGATGACCCGCGCGAATACATCCCTGCTTTCATCACGATCACGGTGATCCCATTCACCTTCAGCATCACCGACGGCATCGCGTTCGGCTTCATCAGCTACGTGGCGCTGAGCATTTCATCAGGCAGGTACCGGGAACTCCATTGGATCATCTGGTTGTTTACGGCGTTGTTTCTGATTCGATACATCGCAGTCGGATAGTAATCGAGACAACCTTCCGGACCCACAGAGCGTCTATGAAATAGAGGGCCGGGCACGCGGCGTCGCGCTACCAGGACGTCGGGGAAAGACGGCCAGGAGGAGCATGCCGATGACGAAACCGCCGATGTGGGCCCACCAGGCGACACCCCCGGCGGACGGGTCCGTGCGGGCGAGGGAACCGGCTCCCGATAGAAACTGCATGATGAACCAGATCCCGAGCACGATGATGGCTGGAATCTCGATGATCTGCCAGAAGACGAAGATTGGAATCAGAGTCAGAACACGGGCGAAGGGATAGAGTATGAGGTAGGCTCCCAGCACCCCGGCGATTGCTCCGCTGGCGCCGACGGTGGGAATGGCCACATAATAATTGAGTATTGTGTGGACGACACCCGCTCCGAGGCCGGCGAGAAGATAGAAGAGGGCGAATCGGCCATGGCCGAGCCTGTCTTCGACGTTGTCGCCAAAGATCCAGAGGTACCACATGTTTCCGATCAAGTGAAACCAACCGCCGTGCAGAAACATCGAAGTGAAGTAGGGCACGGTGACCGACGAGAGTGTTTGGCCCGAACCTGGCCACTGGACTACATTGGTGGGTACGACTCCGAAGTCGTAGAAAAACGATTGGAGATTCTGGCCGAGCGATAGTTCGTAGAAGAACACAAGCGAATTGATGACGATGAGTGAAACGGTAACGACCGGGAAGGTACGGGACTGGATGTTGTCTCGAAACGGGATCATTGTGCCTCGCCTCGTGTGGGTGATGCTCCTGACTGTTTCGTTTGGATTGGTCGATGCCGGACAGGCGATGGGCCAAACGATCGATCCAGAGGCCCTCGAAGCATTGTACAACCTCGACTTTGACGTGGCAGAGGGAAAGTTCCAGCAACTGACCCTGGACGATCCCGACAACCCCACCTACTGGAACCTCCTGGCTTCGTCCATCTGGCTGAGAATCGTCTACGAGCAGGAGAAGATGAACCTGGATTCCTTTTCCGGTACGCGGCTTGGCAGTCGGGATTCCACCGACGCTGTCGATGAGCAACGCGAAACCAGGCTCAGAGAGGTGATCGGCCGTGCGATTGAGGCGGGAGAGGCCGCGGTCGAGAAGGACCCGAACGATATCGAGGCCCTGTATGCACTCGGGTCATCTCACGGCACCCTGGCCAGCTTCGAAGCCACCATTAAACGTGCCTATCTGAAAGCGAACGGGGAAGCGAAACAGGCACGAGAGCTACACATCAGGGTTCTTGAACTCGACCCATCCTACGCCGATGCCCGCCTGACGATAGGGACCTACGATTATGCCCTGGGTGTGATTCCGGGTTTTGTTCGATTCCTTCTCGGCTTCGGCGGTATCCGCGGGGGAAACAAAGAAGGCGGCATCGAGCAGTTGGAGTATGCGGCCGAACTGGGCGACCGCGCGAGTGCAAATGCCAAGATGGTGCTGGTGGTTGTCTACAACCGCGAGAAGGAGTATGAGAAGGCCCTGACTCTGTTAGAGGACCTTCACGCGAGGTACCCGCGGAACTTTCTGCTCGAGTTGGCAAAGGCCTCTGTCTATGAACGGATGAAGGCTTGGAGTCGTTCCATCGAGGTCTATGAATTCGTTCTTGGCAAGGTCACTACCGGTGAAGACGATTACGATCGTCTCGAACCCGAGTCCGTCCTGTTTAAGATCGGAGAAGCCAGCGTTCATAGCTCGCGAAACGATCGGGCTCTGGAGGCCTTTGCCGGGGTGGTCGGAAGTGAAACCGCTGGGGATGATCTGAAAGGCCGGGCCTTCCTGTGGATGGGCAAGATCTATGACTCTCGCCAGCAGCGTGCCGAAGCCATTCGGCAGTACAACGCGATCCTGATGCTGGATTGTTCAGAAGATCTGAAGCGCGAGGCGAGAGACTTCAGAAAGACCCCCTTCGAAGGCTGAACAGCCCGCGCTTGTCGTCTAACTTCGCTCCCGCGCGGTCTTTAAGAACGCTCGAGCCGCATCCAGGCTTGGAATTCCGGCCCTGGCCCCCAGCTCCATGCATTTCATCGCCGCAACGGCGTGGGCGAAGCGGATCGTTTCCTCTAATTGCCACTCTTCCAGGATGCCGAAGATGAATGCGCCGTGAAACACGTCACCGGCGCCGGTCGTGTCCGCCACAGGCACTTCGAATGCAGAGGATCGCAGGATGCGATCTTCGTCGAGGAAGACGGCCCCGCGCCGGCCGAGGGTCACGCCGGTGACCGGGGATCCATAGCGGGCCGCAAGAGCGCGCACCCCTTCCTCCGGATCGGTCTGGCCCGTGACACGTGCGGTAAAATCTTCGGCGGCGACCAGGTAGTCCACCAGGGCGAGAAGCTTTTCTGTCGAAGGATCGTAGATCCGGTCGATGTCGATGACGATGGGTATTCCCAGCTCCTTTGCCCACTGGGCGGCCTGGAGTGCGGCCTCACTGTCCCGGCCGTCCAGATGAAGCAGCCGTGCTGTCGAAATAGAGTCGCGCGACAGGTCGGAGGCCGGAAACTGAAGGCGGGGATCGCGGTGCCAGAGGATCGTCCGCTCGCCGATGGCTTCTTCAACGAGTATGAACGCGATCTGGCTCGTCGCCCCCTCAACCACCCTGACGAATTCCATGTCCAGGCCTTCGGCACGCAAGCTCTCCATCTGGATGCGCCCGAGATCATCGGAGCCAACCGACCCGATGTATCGGGCCCCGAGACCGAGACGTCGGCAGGTGGTCAGGGCGGTAGCGACCTGGCCGCCGGGTTCGAGCCGCAGTTCCCGAATCTCCAGTTTTGAATTCGGGCGGGGGAATTCGCCCACCACCGAGATGTAATCCATCGCGTTCAACCCCACTCCGACGACATCGACCCTCGGACAGGGAATGGGTGTGGAATTGGTCTGCCTCGGCATGTTTAAATCAGGAGTTTGATGGATGTCGTTGGCCCCATTCTGACGATTGTTCGTGCCATCATCAGGCTGCGTTATGCCTCTTCATGAGAGCGACTCCATCATACTAAAGACCTATCCGCTTGCAGAGGCTGATCGCATTGTTGTCTTTTTCAGCAGGGAACACGGCAAAATGCGGGGAGTTGCCAACGGCGTACGGCGCATCAAAAGCCGATTCGGAGCCTCCCTGGAACCGTTGGCCCGATCAAGAGTAGCCTTCTTCCAGAAGGAAAACCGGGAATTGGTTCGTATCCGTTCTTCGGAGCTGATCGACTCCCCGATGAAACTCTTCGAGGACTACGATCGGGCTGTGATCGCCGGTTACGTGGCCGAACTGGTCGATCGGTTCTTGCCCGACCATGAGGTCCACGACGCCGTCTTCCGGCTGTTTGAGCTGGCTCGACGATCCCTGGTCTCCGGTAGCGAGCTGGAACTGGTTCGGTGTTATTTCGAAGTGTGGATGTTGCGTCTTGCCGGCGTGTTCCCTGATTTGTTCACTTGTGCGACCTGTGCCGACAAATTGGGTGTCGGGGAACACCGTGTTCTGCTGCCCGGGTTGACCTCGGTGGCCTGCGGTCGCTGTCAGGTGCGGGAGGCAACCGAGGTGCCCCTGACGACGATCGCCGCACTGCACTGGATTCTGACGACACCTCTCGACAGGGATGTCTCCGGTCCGGCGAGTGCGGGGCTTGGGCACATACGACAATTAAACAAGATCTGGATCGAACGTTATTTCGAGAGATGAATTTGACGGAGGGTTTCCGGGATGAGCAAGTACGTCTATTTTTTTGGTGATGGTCAGGCCGAAGGTGCCGGCACGATGCGGGAGATCCTCGGAGGAAAGGGCTCCGGGCTGGCCGAAATGACTGGCGCCGGGTTGCCCGTGCCCCCGGGCTTTACGATCAGTACCGAAGTCTGCCGTCTCTATTACGATTCCGACAACCAGGTCAGTCCGGAAGCGTCTGGGCAGATCGACTCCTGCCTCGATCGCCTCGAAACACTGACCGACCAGAAACTTGGCGATCAGGAACGACCTTTACTCGTATCGGTCCGTTCGGGGGCGAAGTATTCCATGCCCGGCATGATGGACACCATCCTCAACCTGGGCCTGAACCCGACGACGGTCAAGGCTCTATCGGAAAGGACAAACAACCCGCGTTTCGCCTGGGACAGCTATCGTCGTTTTATCCAGATGTTCGGCAACGTCGTCATGCGCGTTCCGAAGGAAACCTTCGATGACATCTTCGACGACTCCAAAGAGACTGCAGGGACCAGCCTTGATACCGACCTTGGAGCGGATGTTCTCGAACAGGTTGCCGTGGATTTCAAGAAGGCCGTCAAAGAGGAGACCGGGAATGATTTTCCCGACGACCCACACGAACAACTCCGCCTGGCCATCAACGCTGTCTTCGACTCCTGGAACAATCCCCGAGCCAGTCATTATCGGCGCATGAACGGAATTCCGAGTGATGCCGGCACAGCGGTCAATGTGCAGGCGATGGTGTTTGGCAACATGGGAGAGAGTTCCGGAACGGGAGTGGGCTTCACAAGGAATCCGTCTACGGGAGCCCGTGAATTTTACGGTGAATTCCTGATGAACGCACAGGGCGAGGATGTCGTGGCGGGAATCCGAACACCGGTCCCGATCGGGGAACTCGCCAAGGTGATGCCTGACGTGTATGGTCAACTGCGCGACATCACCAACCGGCTGGAGAAGCACTATCGGGACATCCAGGATTTTGAGTTCACGATTCAGACGGGCAAGCTGTACATGCTCCAGACCCGCAACGGGAAGCGAACCGGCCCGGCCGCTATCCGGATTGCCGCCGAGATGCTCCGGGAAGGCCTGATCGACGAGAAAGAAGTCATCATGCGGGTAGAACCTGCCCCAATTGGATCAATTGCTCCATCCTCAACTCGATCCGAATGCGGAATACCGTGTGCTGGCCAGGGGCCTGCCCGCATCACCCGGTGCAGCGACGGGGAGAATCGTCTTTTCGGCAGATGAGGCCGCCGAACGCGGAAAGACGGAAAAGGTGATCCTCGTCCGAAAGGAAACCGTGCCCGACGACATCCACGGTATGGAGGTCGCAGCCGGTATCTTGACGGCCCGAGGTGGTATGACCAGTCATGCCGCAGTCGTCGCGCGCGGCATGGGCAAGTGCTGCATCGTCGGAGTCGAAACGTTGGAAATCGATGAAAGAAAGGGCGTCTTGCGGATGGATGGAGAGGAGTTCGGCGCTGAGGATTATATTACCCTGGATGGTTCGTCAGGACGCGTCATCGAAGGCAGGGTCGAGACCGTGGAGCCAGACCCGAGCACCGGAGATTTCGCAGAGTTCATGGCGATTGCCGATCGCATACGCCGCCTCAAGGTGCGGACTAACGCCGATGTCCCGCGCGATGCGGCGGTGGCCCGCAAGTTCGGCGCCGAGGGAATCGGCCTGTGCCGGACCGAGCACATGTTCTTCGCGGAGGACCGCCTGGCTATCGTTCAGGAGATGATCCTGGCATTGACCGTGGCCGAGCGCCGCGAAGCCGTTTCGAAATTACTCCCGTTCCAACGTGAGGACTTCGAAAGCCTCTTTCGCGTCATGGATGGTCTCCCGGTCACAATCCGGCTCCTGGATCCTCCCCTGCACGAGTTCCTGCCAAAGCGGGAGGAGTTGATGGTCGAGGTGGCGTTGCTTCGTGAGCGGAACGCTCCGGCCGATCAGATCGATGCCCGGGAAGCCATCTTGTCCAGGGTGGAGGATCTGTTCGAGTTCAACCCGATGCTGGGACACCGGGGCTGTCGTCTCGGAATAACCCATCCCGAGATTTCGGAGATGCAGGTCCGCGCGATTATCGAAGCGGCTTGCGCCGTAAAAAAGGACGGCGTCGTTGTCGAGCCCGAAATAATGATCCCGCTGGTCGGCCTCGAGCGCGAATTGGAAGAACAGAAGACGATCATCGACCGGGTGGCGGGTGAAGTGTTCACCGAGCAGGGCATGGAAGTGAAATACATGGTCGGAACGATGATCGAACTGCCTCGAGCGGCAGTCGTTGCAGACCGCATCGCGGAGTCGGCGGAATTCTTCTCGTTCGGAACGAACGACCTGACCCAGACTGCTTTCGGATTCTCGCGCGACGACGCAGGCAAGTTCATCGATACTTACATCCGGCGGGGTATCCTCACGGCTGATCCGTTTCAGGAACTGGACCAATCCGGAGTCGGCGAACTCGTCCGCACCGCCTGCGAAAAAGGAAGGAGCAGCCGCCCCGGCATCAAGTTGGGCATCTGCGGCGAACACGGCGGCGACCCCTCGTCGGTCGAATTCTTCCACAATCTCGGACTCGACTACGTGAGCTGCTCCCCATACCGTGTCCCCATAGCCCGCCTTGCGGCCGCCCAAGCCGCCATAGCCGATCAATCTGAACGTTCCCGGACAGTGTAAGAGGGGATTTTTTACCGCAGAGGTGCAGAGAGGATATATCTTTTCGGAGCAAGTCGGGTGGTCAGGTTGTCCTCCCACCTCTCCTCCAGGTCAAGGGGATTCCTCCGACCCACAAAAGTCCCCTCTGCGCCTCTGCGGTAAAAATTCCCTTCCTCTCCTACTTGACGCAGTCAGTCGCGTCTGGATTTCTCAAGGGCATCCACGCGTCTCAATAGTTCGGGGAGGCGTTTGAAGACCGCGGAGCATTTGAGCCAGAGGCGGTTGTCTATGGCGGGGTAGCCGGAGATCATCTTGCCGGCTTCGACCGAGTTTGGGATGCCGGTCTGGGCCGTTGCGACGACGCCGTCGCCGATCTCGAGGTGGCCGGCGACGCCCACTTGTCCTGTCAGGACGCAGTCGCGGCCTATTTTCGAACTGCCTCCAAGTCCGACCTGGGCGCAGAGCAGCGTGTTTTCTCCGACTGTAGATGCATGGGCGACCTGAACCAGGTTGTCGATCTTCACGCCGCGTTTTATCCGCGTTTCGCCGACTGTGGCCCGGTCGATCGTTGAGTTGGCCCCTACTTCTACGTCGTCTTCGAGAACGACGATGCCCGACTGCACTATTTTGTAATAGCTGCCGTCATCCTGTTTGGCATAGCCGTAACCATCTGACCCGATCCGTGCGCCATCATGGAGGATGACGTTGTTTCCGATGACCGCGTACTCCCGTACAGAAACATGCGAGTGAGTCCTGAAGTCGTTGCCGATCCGAGCCCCTTTCGCAATGTGAGTGAAGGCCTGGATCGTGGCGTTGTCGCCGATGGAAACGTCGTCTTCGATGACGACATAGGCTCCGATGGCAGCTCCTTCGCCAATGCGGGCGGTCGTTGCTATTCGAGCGGTTTCATCGATCTCTCTTCGGGGCTCGGGAGATCGATAGAACAACTCGATTGAGCGCGCGAAGGCCAGATAGGGATTTGGGGTGCGAAGTGTCGGCGTTTCGATTTCGGGGAAGTCCTCGGCGACTAGAATCGCGCCAGCTCGGGTGGTTCGTACTCTGGCTGCGTATTTTCGATTCGAAACGAACGTCAGTTGGTTCGGGGCGGCTTCTTCAATGCCGGACACACCCTCGATGTCGGTGTCGCCCTTCCCCCGGAGCGTGCATCCGAGTTTCTCTGCAATCAACCTCAGTTCCACGGGTTTACTCTCCTTTCGGCTCTCTTAAGCCTCTGTGCCCCTTGGCTTTACATGCTAGTATAACCGTCTTAACGCCATGAGCGAACACCGCACCCTCCTGAGGTCCGCATCCCTCATCACCGTCATCACGCTGCTCAGCCGGGTTTTGGGCTATGTCCGGGATCTTCGCTTCGCATTCCTGCTGGGAACGGGCGTCGGCTTCGATGCCTTTGTCGTTGCCTACAGGATCCCCAATCTGCTTCGCCGCCTGGTGGGAGAAGGCGCCGTCAGCGCTGCGTTTGTCCCGATTTTTTCGAAGTATCTGGTCTCGGAGAACAGGAAGGAGGCCTGGGCCTTTGCGAACACGATGATCACGATCGCAACCTGCATCATGTCGGTTGTCGTGGTTATCGGTGTTGTCCTGTCCCCGTGGCTCGTGAGGCTTCTGGCGTTCGGTTTCGTGGATACACCCGGCAAGATCGAATTGACGGCACTCCTGAACCGCATCATTTTTCCCTACGTCCTCTTCATCAGTCTGTCGGCTCTGGCGATGGGGATTTTGAACAGCTTCAACAAATTTGCGGCTCCGGCCTTCGCGCCGGTTCTGCTCAACCTGAGCATCATCGGCTTTTCGTTTGCGACCGAATTGTTTCCTCTGCCTGAGATGGCTCTTGCAGCGGGTGTCGTTGTCGGAGGCATTACGCAGATTCTGATCCAGGTGCCACAGTTAAGGCAGGTTGGTTGGAGGTTTCGGCCGCGCCTGGATTTCTCCCATCCCGGGGTGCGCCAGGCCGGCCGGCTCATGGCGCCGGTCGTCCTGGGTGTCGGTGTCGTCCAGGTGAATGTCGTCGTTGACTTCCTGTTCGCATCGTTTCAGGGTGACGGCGCGGTTACGGCACTCCACCTGTCCGACCGCGTCATGGAACTCGTCCTGGGAGGGTACGCGATCGCAATCGCAACGGTCATCCTTCCGATGATGTCGCGCCAGGCTGCAGAGAAGCGTACCGACGAAATGAAGTCGACCTTGAACTTCGCTGCCCGCATCATCCTGTTCATCACGGTGCCGTCGACGGTTGGCCTTGTGGTCCTGCGGCGGCCGATCATCCAGGTGCTGTTCGAACACGGAGAGTTCGATGCGGCATCCACTGAACTGACGGCCTGGCCATTGATTTTCTTTGCCATCGGTCTGTCCGCGTTTTCGATGGTGAAGGTGATCGTGCCGGCCTTCTATTCCCTTGAGGACACGAGGACACCCGTCAAGGTGGCCTTCGTCGCCATGTTCCTGAACGTTGCCTTGAATTTTGCCTTCTTTCGGCCCCTCCAGGTTGGGGGACCGGCCCTGGCGACAAGTCTCTCCGGGTTTTTCAACGCAATCACGTTGATGTTTCTCTTCGCCAAACGCAAGGGGTCCTTTGGGGTGCGTTCGATACTGGATTCGCTGGCGCGTTTTGTCCTGGCCGCGATACCTCTTGGTTTCGTGGCGTCGACTCTGATCAACCGGCCCGGTTTCTATCTTGATCAACCGTTGCCCCAGCGCGTATTTGCACTGGGAGCAACGATTGGGCTTTCAGCCGTTGTATACTTTGTGGCGGTCTTTGTACTGAGATGCCGCGAAGTCAGGGAAGTTCGCGAGATCTTTCTGAAAAAGAGGACTGGTGGCTAGAAAGGCTCTCTGGGCGTGGTCAAGGGACGAACCGTGCCGATGACGAACGATGAATGGATGGATCGGTTTCTTCAATATCTTCG
>PVBE012605211.1_pt1 | contig 15632 bp, 12 predicted proteins | sample 1631181 | NCBI WGS metagenome assembly PVBE01 (sample SAMN08397723, study PRJNA350692) | Marine metagenome, whole genome shotgun sequencing project. | isolation source: water | place: Pacific Ocean | collected 2012-04 | reverse complement strand
TGTTTGTGTAATAATGATACAATACATGGTGTAGGCATGTGTTTACGTATTTTTTCATATTTTTTCCTTATAAGGATATAGGTTTATGGTCTCCAAAAGACAACAACTTTCACTTATAACTGGTATCGACATAGGGTCTACCGGTATTCGTGTTGCTGTTGGGCAATACAACCAAGAGGATTCGGTTGAGGCGTCTATTAAGATTATTGCTACAGGAGAGGTAAGTTCAGAAGGAATAGTCAAAGGCAGTATCACAAGCATAGAAGATGCTGTTTCTGCTATTTCTTGTGCACTCGAAGAGGTAGATAGGTTGGTAGGGGTTCCAATAGAAAATGCATGGGTAGGTATTTCTGGAACACAAATATTGTCCAAAGATAATAGAGGAGTCATAGCAGTAGCAAAAAGTGACGGTGAAATAGGGTATGAGGATGTTTCGCGAGTATTAGAATCGACACAAAATATCGCATCACCATTAAATTATGAGGTGCTCCATGTATTACCAAGAGCATTCACGGTTGACGGACAAACAGGTATACGAGATCCTATCGGCATGACAGGGCTTCGTCTAGAGGTTGATGCGCAAATGATTTATGGCGCAACACCGCACATGAAGAATATTACAAAAGCTATTTATAGAACGGGTATAGAAATAGACGACCTCGTTCTTGGTATTGTAGCAACGGCAGATGCGGTGCTGACACAAAAACAAAAAGACATTGGGGTTGTTATTGTAGATATTGGCGGCTCAACCACAACTATTGCCGCATACGAAGACGGAACACTTATTCATACTGCAGTGATTCCAATTGGGTCAAATCATATTACCAATGACATTGCTCTTGGTTTGCAAACGTCAATTGACATTGCCGAAAGAGTAAAGTTGGCTCACGGTTCTTGTGCCCAAAGAAGGTATACGGTAAAAGATGGGATTAACTTAATTGATTTTGGCGGAGAAGACCAGGCGGTAAGAAAAAAGTTTTTAGCAGAAATTATTTCTGCAAGAGTCGTTGAGTTATTAGAAAAAATAGACCAAGAGCTTGCTGTGGTACAACGTCAGGCCTTGCTACCTGCTGGTATTATTTTTACCGGTGGAGGTGCAAAGTTAGATGGTATTGTAGAGATAACAAAAAAAGTGTTACAAATGAATGCAGGGTATGGGTATATTCGAGGTATTCAAAGTGCAACAGATAAAATTAATGACTTGGCGTTTACTGGTGCCATTGCATTGGTTCGGTGGGGTGCGGTGATGCAGCAAGCACAACAAAAAAAGTTTTCATTTTTTATTCCAGGATCAAAAAAAGCACTAACGCAAATGAGAAACGTATTTAAATTTTTAATCCCATAGCTTTCTGCTGTTTTGTATTTTTTTTTGCTTGACATTTAGAATGTTTGTTTGTACACTATAAGTAATAAATTCTGCCAGATTTAGCTTAATATGAGCACAGAATTTACTCAAACCTATACATTAGGAGCAGTAGGTGTACACAAAAAGTATAACAGGAGATTGTTTTACACTATTGACCCTATGTTGTATCAAGAATTTATACGAAATATGACTTATACAATAATATGCCCCAAGTAAAACCAGAAATAGAGACATTTGCTAAAATTAAAGTGATAGGTGTGGGCGGTGGTGGAGGTTCTGCAGTACACAGAATGGTAAATGCCGGGATACGCGGTGTTGATTTTTGTGTTATGAACACAGACGTGCAGGCGTTGCACCATAATAGTGCAGAACAAAAGCTTCATATAGGAAAAACAATCACAAGAGGTTTGGGTGCTGGCATGGATCCTGAAATGGGAAAAAAGAGCGCAGAGGAAGCGCAAAACGAGATACGAGAAATCCTGCAAGGGACAGATATGGTATTTATTACCTGTGGTTTGGGTGGCGGAACTGGTTCTGGGGCCGCGCCTATTATAGCCGAAATAGCCAAAGAAATGGGTGCACTAACTGTTGCGGTAGTAACGAAACCATTTACGTTTGAAGGTCCACAGCGTTCAAAGATCGCCGGTGGGGCATATGACGCACTATCCGAACATGTGGATACTATTATTACCATTCCAAATGACAGGGTACTACAAATTATAGACAAAAAAACACCCATGCTTGACGCCTTTAAGATACTCGACGATGTGTTGCGTCAAGGTGTACAGGGGATATCAGAGCTTATCACGGTTCCTGGTTTGATTAATGTGGATTTTGCTGATGTGAAAACAATCATGAAGGAGCAGGGTTCGGCACTAATGGGTATAGGTATAGCTTCTGGAGAAAACAGGGCGGTAGACGCGGCTAAGGCAGCAATTTCTAGCCCTCTTTTAGAGTTGTCCATAGAAGGTGCAAGAGGTATTCTGTTCACAATTACTGGTGGAACAAGTTTGAGCATGCAAGAAGTGTCTGAGGCTGCTGACATTATTACAGGTTCAGCTGATGATGATGTTCGTGTGATATTTGGTTCTGTTATTGATGAATCTATGGGCGATGACTTACGGGTGACGGTTGTGGCGACTGGGTTTGATGAAAATGACGACCTTCCTTTACTTATCAAGACTGCCAAAGATACTATTGAAGATGAGTATGAAGAAGAGGAAGAAGATGTTCCTGTATTTAGAAAAAAACCTGCAGTATATACAAAACCAAAATTTTCTCGTTCTCCGGTGGAACAAAAACAACAAAACACAATAATAAGAGATGAGGCAGAAGAAGACCTAGGGGATCACGGGTTTGTGAGTAAGCCAATAACTCATACGCCGGATGAGTATAGAGATAGCACCAGGAAACCGAGTGCGGCAGCTACAAGCTTTGAGGAAGAAGATGAAGACGATGAAGAAGATTTAGAAATCCCGGCATTTATAAGAAAAAAAATGGGCCTCTAGAAAAACACACCCAATTGGGTGTGTTTTTTTTGTAGATGTGCTATACTACGTACATAATATAACACTGTATGCATTGTCCGGTTTGTGCCTCAAAAGAAACAAAAGTTACTGATTCTCGTGTAACCACAGAAGGTTTGTCTATAAAGCGACGACGCGAGTGTATGGTGTGTAAGTATCGGTTTTCTACTATAGAAGAAATGGAATTACTTGGTATAGTAGTTATTAAGGCTGATGGAAGAAGAGAGTCGTATGACAAAGAAAAACTCAAAAAAGGTATTTTACGCTCACTCGCAAAAAGAGGTATTACACAAGAGCGGTTTAATAAACTTATTCATAGAATAGAGCGAGATATACAGAAAAAAAAGACAAGAGAAATACGAGCAAAAGACATAGGTGCTATAGTTATGAAGTGTCTAAAAACATTTGATAAAATATCATATATACGGTTTGCCTCTATCTATCGTTCGTTTGAGGATGTGGATATGCTTAAAAAAGAGATTTCTGTATTAGAAAAGAAAAAGAAAAATAAATAATATATATGGAAAAGCATCTTTCCAAGAAAAAAAAAGTACTACAAGAAAGTGATCCACATAAAGAAATCATGGCGCAACTACATGCGCTAAAAAAGAGTACACAAGAACAAAAAAAATATCTGACACAAGTCGCAAAAGAAGTGCATAAGATTAATCGACGCACACATATGTTTGTTATAATGGGGTATGTAAAAGTTGCGCTAGTACTACTTCCTATTGTACTAGGTCTAGTATATCTACCAGCATTTGTTCAAAAACTTTATTCCACCTATAGTCCTTTGTTCCAAGGGGTTAGTAATTTATCCAAGATTCAGCAACTAAACCCTGGAGTTTCTCGCACAGATCTTGAACGTATTATTAAAACTCTCCCAAGATAACGGGGGTGTATGAAAAAAAATATGAAAAAAAGAACAAAAATTGTTTGCACACTTGGGCCAGCAACAGAAACCGAAGAAACAATAGCGGCACTTGTTGATGCTGGAATGAACGTTGCGCGGTTAAACTTTTCTCATGGGAGTTATGAAAACCATGCCATGATTATTGAGAGGATTCGTAATGTGGCAAAACAAAAAGGAGCTACAGTCTCTATTTTACAAGATTTGCAAGGACCAAAAATTCGTGTGGGTGTGCTACCAGAAGAAGGTTTTGTTCTTGAGGATGGAGTAGACGTGGTTTTTGATACATCTTTGGACACATTCACCGATGGTCGCATACCAATAGACTATCATGAACTGCACAAGTTTATAAAAGAAGGGGAGCGGATTTTGCTCAATGACGGAAGAAGTGAGGTGCTTGTCAAAGAGGTTGACGACACAAAAATTCATGGGACAGTGGTAGTTGGTGGAAAAATTTCTTCACACAAGGGAATGAATGTTCCTGATTCAACACTAGACATGCGTGTTATGACCGAAAAAGACAAGAAAGATGCACGTTTTGGTGTTGAACATAATGTTGATTTCATTGCACTCTCTTTTGTAATGAAACCAGAAGATATAGTAGATTTGCGCTATACGATTAAAGACTTTGAGAAGGAGTTAGGTATTGTGCCAGAGCAACCAATACGTATTATAGCAAAAATAGAAAGACGTGAGGCGGTGGATAGGATTGAGCAGATTATGGAGACGGTAGATGGAATAATGGTGGCTAGAGGAGATTTGGGTATAGAAATTCCTGCCCAAGAAGTGCCGCTTGTACAAAAACGACTGATAGATACTGCACTATCTTATGCCAAGCCTGTGATAGTGGCTACACAAATGCTTGACTCAATGCAAGAAAACCCAAGACCAACACGTGCCGAGGTGTCTGATGTGGCAAATGCCGTTATTGACCATACTGACGCAGTGATGTTATCAAATGAAACCGCGGTAGGTAAGTTTCCAGTTGAGACAGTTCAAACCATGTCAGATATTATTATAGAGACCGAAAAATCCTCATACGATGATCTTCCATTCAAGAGAATGCATACAGGGAAACATGAGTCGGTAGACAACGTGGTAAGTCAACTTGCCAGAGACTTGGCAGAATCTGTTGACGTAAAAATTATACTAGCATCTTCCATGTCTGGTGATACCGCAAGATTAATAAGCAGAAACAGACCAGAACTACCAATGCTTGTGGCAACTGATTGTGAGCGAGCAAAACAGCAAATGAACCTCTCTTGGGGTGTGGCACCTTTTATGCTTCCACCTTGCAGAAGTATTGAGGAATTGGTCGATCGCTCTGTTATTGTACTAAAAGAGCAAGGATATGTAGTTTCTGGAGATAAAATGGTTGTGATAGCCGGAGAACCTATAGGGTATTCTGGGAATGTTAATCTTTTAGAGGTAAGAGATATTGCATAGTGTGCTACAAAAAGGAGTATGAGTAAGCTACCATTTACAAAAACACAAAAGAAAGAACCATCTGTTCTTTGGTTTTCTGATATATCAAAAAAAGATGGACATGTGGTAGGTGGAAAGAATGCTTCTCTTGGAGAGATGTATAATGTATTACAAAAAAAAGGTGTTGCAATACCAAACGGGTTTGCCGTTCCAGCGTATGTATATACACAGATGCTTAAAAAAGGGGGTGCTGATAACCACATAAAGCAGCTACTTAAACACTTGGACACACAAGATATTCGACAGCTCCAAAAAGTTGGAAAAAAAATCCGACAACTTATACTTGGGCAGGATTTACCAGAAAAGGTTAATAGCGCTATTGTAGAAGCATACGAAACATTAAAAAATAACTCTACAGACCCGCGCGCATTTTCTGTCGCTGTGCGATCTTCAGCAACCGCCGAAGATTTGCCCGAAGCCAGTTTTGCGGGGCAGCAAGAAACTTATGTACGTGTTTCAGGAAAAAAAGCCTTGCTTTTGGCGGTAAAAAAATGCATGGCATCCTTGTTCACGGATCGTGCTATCTCGTATCGCGAGGGGAGAGGGTATGACCACATGAGCGTGGCACTTTCTGTTTGTATTCAAGAGATGGTTCGTAGCGATAAGGGTGCGAGTGGGGTGTTGTTTACCATGGACACAGAGTCGGGGTTTCGAGGAGTAACACTTATAACAGCGTCTTATGGTTTGGGCGAATATATCGTAAAAGGTCGGGTAACGCCAGACCAATTTTATGTATTTAAGGCGGGGGCTCAAAAAGGAAAAAAGGCGATAATAAGTAAAACATTGGGAAAAAAACAAGTAAAATTGGTGTACGGAAAGACAAAGGGTGTGCGACAAGAAAAAGTAGCGTTAGCAAAAACAAAGCAATTTTCCATATCTGACGATGATATAATGACACTTACTCGTTGGGCAGATAGTATTGAAAAACATTATGGCGTACCCCAGGACATAGAGTGGGCAAAAGATGGAAAGACGGGGGCGTTGTATATTGTGCAAGCAAGACCAGAGACGGTACAAACACAGCAGCGTGGACACAAGATCGAGAGATATGTATTAAAAAAAGAAGGTGAGGCAATACTCAAAGGTATTGCAGTTGGGTCAAAAATAGGAGCTGGACCTGTGGTGCATCTTGCGTCACCAAAAGATGCAAAAAAATTTATTGCAGGAGGTGTGCTGGTAACAAAAATTACAGACCCGGACTGGGAGCCAGTTATGCGGAAGGCGAGTGCGATTATTACCGAACAAGGAGGAAAAACAAGCCATGCTGCGATTGTTTCCCGTGAGCTTGGGTTACCATGTGTGGTAGGTGCGGTTGGTGCAAGAAGTATCTTAAAGAATACAAAAAAAGTAACTGTGAGTTGTGCCAAAGGTGATGAGGGTGTTATTTACAAAGGAGTGGTTCCGTTTGAAATAAAAACGGTTAATATAAAAAATATTCCTAGTACAAAAACTAAGGTCATGATGAATATAGGAGACCCCGATCACGCATTCGACTTATCTTCTCTTCCGCACGATGGTATTGGTTTGGCACGTCTTGAATTTATCTTTTCAAATTTTATTCGTATTCATCCGCTTGCATTGGTACATTATGGCTCCCTGAAAGACAAGAAAGCAAAAAAACACATAAAAGAATTAACAGTAGGCTACACCAGAAAAACAGAATATGGCATACAGAAGTTGGCCGAAGGTATTGGGCGAATTGCTGCTTCGGCTTATCCTCGTCCAGTGGTTGTGCGTATGAGTGATTTTAAAACAAATGAGTATGCGACACTTATAGGTGGTAAGGAGTTTGAACCAGAAGAAGAAAATCCCATGCTTGGGTGGCGTGGAGCAAGTAGGTATTATGCAAAAGAATATACACAGGCATTTGGTATAGAATGCAAAGCCCTGTTGCGTGCAAGAGAGGAGTGGGGATTAGATAATATTATAGTGATGATTCCATTTTGTCGCACTCCAGAAGAAGGAAAGAAGGTTTTGCAGGTTATGAGTCAGTTTGGTCTTAGTAAGGGGAAGAATGGTTTACAAGTGTATGTAATGTGTGAGATACCTTCAAATGTCGTGTTGGCTGAAGAGTTTGCAGCACTGTTTGATGGGTTTTCTATAGGAACAAATGACCTTACGCAGCTCACACTTGGGGTTGATCGAGACACAAGTACACTTGCTCATATTGGCAATGCAAATGACCCGTCCGTAAAGCGGCTTATAAAAGACGTCATTGCTGTGGCAAAAAAACATAAAAAACAGATTGGAGTTTGTGGGCAGGCCCCAAGTGATTACCCAAAATTTACCGAATTCCTCATAAAAGAGGGTATAGATAGTATTTCGCTCAATCCCGACACCCTTGTGCAGACAAAAAGACGGATACACGCGTATGAAAAAAAACTAGGACTACATGGTGTATCAAAACACCGTCGGTATGCTGGTCTCCTTCTTTCTACAAGTGTGTGTGCGGGGAGTATACTGGTAGGTTCTGGGTGTACACCGTTTACACATATGAAAAATACGTACAATGAGGGATATATTCCGCCACAGCAGATACGCCTAAAAGCTGAAGAAAAAACAAAAAAAGAATTCATTGCGCAGTATCAAGAAAAACAACAAGAGCAAGATAGGATGCTTTTGCCAAAATGTAACATGTCTTTGCCAAGTGGCTGGGTTTCTTCATATAGCCCCTCACAAATTACCGTCACACACAATGAATCAGATGATTACTTTGCACTAACAATAGAGAAAGAAGCAATGTTTGTACGCAATACTTCAAGCACGTTTGTTAGTGGGTATGAGTGGTTGCTTTCAGAAGAGGTTGTGCCAGGGTCAACAACAACTACTTATGCAAGAGCAGTGCTACATGATGGGCGCACGCTTATGGTGAAAAGTCGTATAGTAACACAGCCAGAATCTATTGAGGATGTTCTGTCAATGCTTTCGATTGCAGAGTAGGTCTATACTTTTTTGTTATAGCCAAGCTTGACAAAGAGGTTCGTATGGTGTATAGTTTCAAGAATTATATTCATTTATAATGTGTTCTTTAAAAAGAAAGGGGTATCATCATGGTACAAAAGCATCGAGGTGAGCCACATGTACATGACACGGCCAAAATGTTTTTTGAAGTATGTACTACATTTTTATGTTGGCATAAAATCAAATTTCATCTTTCTTGTTCACACAATGCCGTGTGTAGAGGAAAAAAAATGTATCTTGAGGCGCAGGAATTATTCGAAGAAAGAGACCAAACACTGTTACGTAAGTTTCGCAAAAAGAAAATACAGACATTTACATGTCTTTACGAATACCAAAAGAAAGAGCTATTTGCACGAAAGAGACTGTATAAAAACGTGTTCAATTTGTTTTTACCTCTTATGAGACGCTTTCGTACTTTTGTGAGTGTGTATGAAGAATTAAATACCTTGATCAAAGAGTGGTCAGGTGCTGTGCATCATTATTCTATTGCCGTAAAACATTTAAATAAGGCGCACAAAAGATTATTACATGGAGCAGCGTACGACATGCTTATACGAGGTGATGGTATAAAAGAACGTGATCTAGTAAATTTTGTAGATAATATGCGTTTTGTCAGACACAAAGAGGAAGATATACAAGAGGTTCATGATAAAATGGTAGTACTGTTCTACAAAATTATAGAATGTCTACCAGAAGAGTATGTTATTGATATGCGAAGTGTGTGGTCACCTTTTTCTGTATTTCTTGATACACTTTTCCCTATTGTTCTAAAAGAAGCACAGCAGAGGGATGAAGAGATGGTTGAACAGCTTCTAAGTGTTAGAGAGAGTATCGCTCAACTAGAGGTAACATGTATAACAGACACTACACCTGTGTTTTGTAGTGGTGGTATGTGCGTAGATTATTTTCCACTAGCGTACCAAGAGCATGTGCGTAAGTTGTTTCTTGAATCACACAAAGGCCAGGGGTTTTCTATAAATATGGGATATCTTTTGGCCGATATGTTGCCTGCTTCTGAGGAAACGTAATTGCTCAAACTGACTACATTTAGTCAGTTTTTTTGTTGCAAAAAAAGGATTTCTTTGGTACGCTATATACTATCTAATTAAGATATATTTTATGTTTAGAACACACACATGCGGCGTGCTCACAAAAGAGGAGTCAGGGAAATCTGTTGTATTATCTGGGTGGGTACATAAACACCGAAATTTTGGCGGGCTTGTTTTTTTGGATCTGCGCGATAGATATGGTATAACACAAATTGTGTGTAATCCAGAGAACATTACTGATTTTACTGTTGTTGAGTCTCTGAAATATGAACATATTATTACTGTAGAAGGAACGGTTGAGCTGCGCACAGAAGGAACACAAAACACTACACTTGCTACTGGTGAGGTAGAGGTTGTTGCGACGAGTGTTTCTATATTGAGCAACACGAAGCCTTTGCCTTTTGAAATTTTTGATGCAAAAAAAGGTGAGGAAGATGAAGAGTTGCGTCTGAAGTATAGATTTTTAGAATTACGAAGACAGAAGTTGCGAGATAACATACTGTTTCGTGCAAAAGTAGAGGCGCATATTCGGCAGTTTATGAATTCTCGGGATTTTGTAGATATTGCTACACCAATTCTTACCGTAAGCTCTCCTGAGGGGTCACGCGACTATTTGGTGCCAAGCAGAATCCATCCAGGCAAGTTTTATGCACTCCCTCAGGCACCGCAACAATACAAACAATTACTTATGGTTGCAGGTTTCGATAGATATTACCAGATTGCTCCGTGCATGCGAGATGAAGATCCGCGAGCAGATAGAGCGCCAGGAGAATTTTACCAACTAGATTGTGAGACAAGTTTTATGACCTCTGAGGAGTTTTTTACCCTCATGGAGCCATTGTGGATAGAATTAACAGAAAAGGTCGCCGGAAAAAAAGTACAACAAAACCCTCTTCCACGTATTCCTTTTAGAGAGTGTATGGAAAAGTACGGAACCGACAAGCCAGACTTGCGGTTTGGTATGGAGATTCAAGAAGTTACTTCATGGGCAAAAAAGGGTTCATTTGAGCTATTTGATACTACAGAAGTGGTCCGCGTATTGGTAGTTCCTGGTGGCGCAGATTTTTCTCGGAAAGATATTGACGGAAAATTTACCCAAGCAGCTAAACAGGGAAATGCACAGGGATTACCATGGATGAAAGTAGTGGACGGAACGTGTGAGAGTGGTATAGCAAAATTCTTTTCACATGAGCAATTACAGGAAATTATACAACAGGTTGGAGCTGAAGATGGAAGTATATTGTTTTTTGGTATAGGAAGTTGGGAAAAGAGCGCAACAGCTCTTGGAACTGTTCGAAGTCTTGCAGGTGATATATTGGAACTAAAAGACCCAAATGTTGTGGCGTGGGCATGGATTGTTGACTTTCCTATGTATGAGTGGGATGAAGAAAATGAAAAAGTTGACTTTGGTCACAATCCGTTTTCTATGCCAAAAGGTGGGCTTGAGGCGCTCAACACGAAAGATCCGCTAGACATTATTGCAGATCAGTACGACATTATTGCCAACGGTTTAGAGTTAAGTTCTGGTGCGGTCAGAAATAAAGACCCAGAAATAATGTATAAAGCTTTTGAGGTTGCTGGATACACAAAAGCTGATGTTGATGAAAAATTTGGTCACATGATTCAGGCCTTTGAATTTGGTGCCCCGCCACACTGTGGGTTTGCTCCTGGAATTGAACGGATTATTATGGTGCTCACCAATGAGGCAAGTATCCGTAATGTTGTAGCATTTCCAAAAAATCAAAAAGCTGAAGAGGTGATGATGGGAAGCCCGTCGGAGGTAAGCAAAGAGCAGTTAGACGAATTACATCTACAAATAAAAAAAGAAAAGGAATAAATATGTAAAAAAATAACCTGTCGTAATGACAGGTTTTTGGGTAAAAAAGAAATTCTATCTCAGGTTTTGTGCGTATTCTACGCGACCTACTTTAAGTAGTTGAAGAAATTTTGCCAATGCCTTTTGTCGTGCAATATTTCTTGCCTTTAGGTGTGCAAGTGCTTTTGACACCCGGTCTACATTTTTTTGCAGTTGCGCAACTTGTTTCTTGATAACAAGGATATTGTATTGCCGTGCTTCAAGTCGTTGCAGTACTTGTATAATGCGTTGTGCGTAAGCATACGAATTGCTAGTTTTTGCACACGACCCACCATTGTAAGCTGCAAGCACTTTACATAATGTTGGCTGGCGTTTGTGGTATGCCTGAAGTGCATCGAGTCCTGCACGTATCAGATTACACCTTCTGTGTTTTGGGCACCAGTAGTGTGTCATCACCTGAAGTGGTCCTTTGGCACCAGCGTCTGATATTGTTTTTTCAGTAAAACCAGTTTCGCGCCATGCAACCACAAGTGGCAAAAGGGGGTTATTTGTGTACCATCCTAATGCCTGGCCACGGTGTACGAGTTTCTCAATTTTTTTGCACACGGCAAGGCGTGTTCCTGTGCTTCGCCGGAGCTTCTTGTCATACGTTTTTCCTGACTTACGCAAGGTGCCATCGTATTTTTCGGTCATGTATACTTCTACAAGGAAGGCGCAGGGTGAAGAGGTGGAAATAGGGTTTGCAGAAGATGCAAGGAGCAATATGAGTGAGAACATGCTCAACCTTTCTTTTTTTGTGGATAATAGGAGCAAATAACACTGTACCATATAGTAGTAATTTTGTCAAGTCTCTTCTATACTTTTATATCCTTTTTTCTGATTCTTAGGTTGTGTTTCACCCTTGCTATGGTATACTTTCTAGTAACTATATAGGAAGTATGGTAAAAGGCACACAAAAAAAACAATGGTATATTGGCGGTATATATCTTGCTGTCACTACACTTGTGTATTATAAAACCATTTTTTTGGGCTTTTTTAGTGATGATTATCATTTTTTGTCTGTTATGTCTAATGCGGACAATGTTTGGCACTTTTTTCTTTCAAATAATGTTGGCGAGTCATTTGGTGGGTCATATGGGCCGGTGCTGGATGTGTTGTGGTTTTTCCAATACCACCTTTTTGGTATGCACGCATGGATGTATCATATTGTTGTGCTTTTGGCATATGCGGCTACCGCATATATGGTACACAAACTTGGTGAACTGTTTACAGGTAAACCAAGAGTAGGATATGTTGCGGGACTCCTCTTTTTGCTTATGCAAAATCACACGTCTGCAGTGGCGTGGATTGCTGTAATGCCACATCTTTGGGCAACGCTATTTTTTGTTATTGCACTCTATGGATATAGTATGTATAGCAAAGGAGCGAATTCTTGGTGGTATATATGTGCTTTGGTGGGTATTTCTCTTTCACTCTTTACTAAAGAGTCGGCAATTATGTTTCCGTTGGTGTTTTTTTGTGCTGATGTGTGTTTTTCTACAAGTGGCTCACTGAAACAAAAATGTATTACTGCAACAAAGAGAATACTTCCTTTTCTTCTGGTACTCTTTTTGTATCTTATTATTCGACAAAGTATTGTAGGATATGTCATAGGATATTATGGGGATCAAACAAGTACTAGGGAGACATATTCACATATTTTCTCACTTGCCTCATTATTGTTTTCGGGCGACCTTCTGTATGGTGAAAAAGTAACACAAATGATTCAATTGGTGCTTGTTTTTTTTGAAGGTATTGTAGTGTTTCATGTGGTAGCCAAACACATGCACATGTTCATTGAGCTTTCTGTAAGTATGTTATTTGGTTCACCATATAGACAATATGCGGTATCATTTATTTTAGGTAAAATATGGTGGGTATGTGTCGCTGGTATAGTTGGTGTGAGTGGGTTATTTTTTTTCTTACAAAAAAAAGAACGCGCTGTGTTTTCTTTTTTCTTTTTGTCTTATTGTATGATAAGTGTTCCATTTACCGCACTGCTATTTGACCAGACAAGTAACAATGGTGAACGGTATGGGTATGTGATGTCAGTATTTTTTTGTCTTTTGTTAGCACAGCTCATAACCTACTTCTTCTGGAAACATACGTACGTTTATGGAACTATTCTGTGTATACTTTGTGGAGGTCTTTTTTTGCAGCACAATACTAAATTGCTTGTGTGGCAGCAGAGTGCCGCTGTGCGAGAGCATATACTTGCAGATATCGTTGCAGCAAATATATCCCCAAAAGACTATGTAGTTTTTGTTGGGTTGCCAGACAATATTGCTGGTGCAGAACTTATGCGTAATGCGGTATTTGAAATGATGCATCTTGAAACAAGTAGACAAAAGATGAGTGGTGAAAGGGTGCCATTATATACCGAACCAAAAAGATTGGAAGCGGTGGGTCCTGTGGTGTATATGGAAGAGCTAAGGGATGGACAGTTTGTGATTTTACCACACAAAGAGGATAATCGATATTTTACTGGATTTCGAACGTTTAAGAGTGGTGTTGGGTTGTTTTACTTAGATAATTTTCGCCACAAAGATCACTCTGGTACGGCAATACGCTTTACGATAAATAAACACGTCCCGCAAGAAGAGGGGTATGATAGACTGATATTGGCATATTATGATGGCGAGTCACTTCGTTTTCATCCTATTGCACTTCACTAATCTGTGGTATACTTTGATCTGTTATATGAAACAATTTCTCCTTATTATTCCGGTGTACAATGGTGCACAGTATATTGACCAAACAGTAAAAGAATTAGAGGTGTTTTTTCGTACACATAACAAGATTTTTGATATTTTGTGGATAAATGATGGGAGCACTGATGCGACAAAGCGGTATATAGAGCGGAATATAGAAAAAAGTTTACTACCAATGCGCATGTTGTCATATGCCAAAAACAAAGGAAAAGGGGCGGCTATAGCATATGGCCTAGCACATATTAGGTGTAACAATTATGAGGGGATCGGGTTTACCGATGTTGAGCTTCCTTACGGCATAGATGCGGTGAATAAGGCATGCATGTATTTGCATGATCACTCGCACGTTGGTATGGTTGTGGGAAGTCGGGCGGTAAAAGAGGTGAGTGTGCCACAATATCATTGGTATCGTAAGTATACCCAGTGTCTTTTCCGTTTATGTATTCCACGGACTGTTCGAGATATTTCAGACACACAGTGTGGTATGAAAGTGTTTCGTACCACAGTAATGCAAGATATTTTTTCACGACTCCAAACACATCGCTGGATTTTTGATATAGAGATGTTTGTTATTGCACGGATTCTGGGTATTGGTGTACATGAAATGCCTGTACAAATAAAGCCAGAGTGTATAGAAAAAAGTGGCGGAGTTTCTTTGGTTCGCGATGGGTTTTCTGTGGCAAAAGATATTGTCCGCGTCTATTATTGTATGATAAGAAAAAGATATGAGTAATGTGCATATTACAAGCGCAACATTTGATGGACCTTTTGATTTGCTGGTCTCTCTTATTGAAGATAAAAAGATGGCAATTAGCGACGTGTCGTTGTCGGCGGTTACTGAACAGTATTTGCAGTATATTGAACAGCACACAGAAATATCAGCCGAGGATGTGTCAGATTTTTTGGTGGTAGCCACAAAATTAGTATTACACAAATCACGACAACTTATTCCACAGTTTTTTCCAGAAGAAGAAGATGGACCATCTCTTGAAAAACAATTGTCATTGTATAAGGCTTTTGTGGAAGCAAGCGCCCATATACAGCGCTATTGGGAAAAGCGCACAATTGGGTTTTTTCGTCACGAACCATTGCGTAAAAACGAAGAATTTGTTCCACCAAAAAATGCTACCCAAGACCATGTGCACAATGCGATGCTTCGTCTGGTAAAGCGTTTGGCCCCAAGAAAAGCATTGCCACAAGTACGTATGGAAAAAACACAATCGGTAAAAGAAAAGATCAGTGAAATTAGACAGGTATTGCGTCGTGCATCAACAATTCATTTTTCTCAGGTGGTAGGGAATACAAAAACAAAGAGCGATATTATTTTAGGGTTTTTGGCGGTACTAGAATTGGTCAAACAAAAAGATGTAACACTGCAACAAGACCGAACGTATGGGGATATAATTATTTCAACATAAACATATGTCATTATTATCACAACTTGAGTCACTTCTGTTTGTGGCAGAAAAGGCATTGTCACCAAAAGACATTGCGGCGATACTTGAAGCAAAAGAGGTGAGAGTGCAAGAGGTGCTTGAACTACTTGAAACAAAATATAATCACGATGAATCTGGTATACACATTTTTTTTCATGATGGGGCGATTAAAATGGGAACAAATCCGCAAAATAGTAAGATTGTAGAAAAAGTGGTAAAAGCAGAAATTAAAGGAGACCTAACAAAGGCACAGCTTGAGACGCTCACGGTTATTGCGTATAAAGGGCCCGTAACAAAACCGGAGTTGGAGCAGATTCGTGGAGTGAATTGTGC
>PVBE011443231.1_pt1 | contig 15633 bp, 12 predicted proteins | sample 1631181 | NCBI WGS metagenome assembly PVBE01 (sample SAMN08397723, study PRJNA350692) | Marine metagenome, whole genome shotgun sequencing project. | isolation source: water | place: Pacific Ocean | collected 2012-04 | reverse complement strand
TGCATTTTCTCCGGCACCTCAAGCGCATCGTCGGCGTCGCGGATCATTTGTTCGTCGAGGCTTTCCGGCACCTCGTTGCGGCCCTCGCGCGGCGAGGTACGTGGGAAGCCGCCGGGATCGGCCTGCACCAGAATCGGGTTGAGATCGAGATCGTCGAGATCGCGGCTACCACGGCTGACCTGGCGCAGGAGATCGCTGCGCCCGACGATCTCATCGAAGCTGCGCACACCGAGCGAGGCCAAAATCTCGCGCACTTCCTCGGCGATGAAGCTGAACAGATTGACGATCTTTTCCGGCGTGCCGGCGAACTTGGCTCTGAGCGCCTCGTCCTGGGTGCAGATGCCAACCGGGCAGGTGTTGGAATGGCATTGCCGTACCAGGATGCAGCCCATGGCGACCAGCGAGGCGGTGCCAATGCCGAATTCCTCGGCGCCGAGCATCGCGGCGATGACCACATCGCGCCCGGTCTTGATGCCGCCATCCACGCGAAGGGTGGTGGTGTGGCGCAGGCGGTTGAGGGTCAGCACCTGGTTGACTTCGGCCAGGCCCATTTCCCATGGCACGCCGGCATATTTGAGGCTCGATTGCGGCGACGCGGCGGTGCCGCCGTCATGGCCGGAAATCAGAATGACATCGGCCTTGGCCTTGGCCACGCCGGCCGAGATGGTGCCGATGCCGGCCTCGGCGACCAGCTTGACCGACACCCGCGCCTGTGGATTGATCTGCTTGAGGTCGTAAATCAGCTGGGCCAGGTCCTCGATCGAATAGATATCGTGATGCGGCGGCGGTGAGATCAGGGTCACGCCGGGCGTGGCGCAGCGCAGGCGGGCGATTTCTTCCGATACCTTGAAGCCCGGTAACTGGCCGCCTTCGCCCGGTTTGGCGCCCTGCGCCATCTTGATTTCGATCTCGCGGCAGCGGTTAAGATATTCCGCCGTGACGCCGAAGCGCCCCGAGGCAATTTGTTTGATTGCCGAGATGGCGTTGTCGCCGTTGGCGCGCGGCGTGTAGCGCGCCGGGTCCTCGCCGCCTTCGCCCGAGCACGAGGCGGCGCCGATACGGTTCATGGCGATGGCGAGTGTCTCATGCGCCTCGCGCGACAAGGCGCCGTGCGACATGCTGCCGGACATGAAGCGCTTGCGAATTTCGGTAATCGATTCGACCTCTTCCAGCGACACTGGCGCGACCTCGGACTTAAAGCCCAATAGGTCGCGCACATGCACCGGCGGCATATCGTTGACGCCGCTCGAGTATTTTTTGTAGGTGGCGAAGGAATCATTGGCCAGCGCGTGCTGCAACATGTGAATGAGGCGACCGTCGAAAGCGTGCACTTCGCCCGAGCTTCGCGCTTTGTAGAGGCCGCCGACCGGCAGCGTGGTGTGGATCGTCTCATGCGCCTTGGTATGGAGGCGTAGCACGCGCTGCTTAATGCCCGAAAGGCCGATACCGGATATGCGCGAACTCATGCCGGGGAAGAATTCGGCGACCAAAGCGCGCGACAGGCCGACCGCCTCGAAATTATAGGCGCCGCGATAGGAGCCGAGCACCGAGATGCCCATTTTCGAGAGAATTTTCAGGAGCCCGGCATCGACCGCGGTGCGGAAGCGCTGGCAGCATTGATCGAGGCTGAGATCGCCAAACAGACCACGCGCCTGGCGCTCAGCAATGCTCTCCTGGGCGAGATAGGCGTTGACCGTGGTCGAGCCGACGCCGATTAAGACGGCGAAATAATGCACATCCAGGCATTCGCCGGAGCGCACATTTATCGAGGTGAAGGTGCGCAGCTTATTTTCGACAAGATGGCTGTGCACGGCGCCGGCGGCGAGGATCATCGGCACCGGTGCGCGTTCGCGCGAGGTGTGTTCGTCGCTCAGCACGAGATGCACGGCGCCGCCGCGCACCGCGTCTTCGGCTTCGCGGCGAATCCGGTCCATCGCTTCGGTCAGCTCGCTGTGGCCTTCGCCGGCTTCGAAAGTACAGTCGATCCATGCCGCCTTATCGCCCATATAGCTCAGCATGGCGTCGAATTCGGCATTGGTGAGGACCGGCGAATTGAGCTGCAACAGATCGGTCTGGGTTTCGCTTTCGCCGAACATATTGCCGAGATTGCCGAGCCGGGTTTTCAGGCTCATCACGCCATATTCGCGCAGTGAATCGATCGGCGGGTTGGTCACCTGGCTGAAATTCTGGCGGAAGAAATGATGCAGGCCGCGATGATGTTTGGACAGCACCGCAAGCGGCGTGTCGTCGCCCATCGAGCCGGTCGGCTCCTTGCCGTCCGCGATCATCGGATGGAGGATCACTTCGAGCTCCTCCATGGTATGGCCGAAGATGCGCTGGCGGTGATGCAGCTCCTCGGGCGCGTAGATCACCGGCTCTTTTTCCGAGCCGATCAGGCTGTCGATCTCGACGATCTTCTTGACCCAGTCGCTATAGGGGTGGCGCGCCGCCAGCATGTCCTTCAGTTCGCGGTCGTGATAGAAGCGGCCCTCGGCGAGATGGACGCCGATCATTTCGCCCGGTCCGAGGCGGCCTTTTTCCATCACCTCTGCCTCGTCGATCGGCACCATGCCGGTTTCCGAGCCGACCACCAGCAGACCGTCTTCCGTCACCGTATAGCGTAACGGGCGCAGACCATTCCGATCCATGCCGGCAATCACCCAGCGGCCATCCGAGGCGGCGAGCGCGGCCGGGCCGTCCCACGGCTCGATCACACAATTGCAATAGGCGAAGAAATCGCGGTGCGCGTCGGGCATATGCGGGCGGTGCGACCAGGATTCAGGCACCACCATGCAATGCGCCGCCGGCATCGGCCGCCCGGCATGCACCAGTGCTTCGACCACCGAATCGAGGGCCATGGAATCGGAGGAGTCGGGTTCGATCAGGGGAAAAATCTCGTCATTGTAATCCTCGAATACCTCGCTCACCGCGCGTGTCTCGTGGCTTTTCATCCAATTGGCGTTGCCCTTGATGGTGTTGAACTCGCCATTGTGCGACATCATGCGGAACGGTTGAGCGAGGCGCCAGGTGGGGAAGGTGTTGGTCGAATAGCGCTGGTGAAAGATGGCGAAGCTCGAGATGAAACGCTCGTCGAGCAGGTCGGGATAGAAGGCGGTGAGCTGCTCGGCCAGGAACATGCCCTTATAGACCACCGTGCGGCAGCTCAGCGAGCAGATATAGAAATCCTTGATATGGTGCTCGAGCGCCTTTTTCTCGATCCGCCGGCGGATGATGTAGAGGTCGATCTCGAACTGGTCGTCGTCGACGCCGCGATCGTTCGAGATCATCACCTGTTCGATTTCGGGCCGGGTGGCGTTGGCCTTCTCGCCGATCACCGCATAGTCGATCGGCACCTGGCGCCAACCGTAAATGCCATGGCCGAAGCTGAGAATCTCGGTTTCGACAATACCGCGGCAGGTTTCCTGGGCGCCGAGATCGGTCTTGGGCAGAAAAACCATGCCGAGCGCGAGGCGGCCGGCTTTCGGCCGGTGGCCGGTATTCTCGGCATGTTGCTTGAAAAAGTCCTGCGGTATTTCGACATGAATGCCGGCGCCGTCGCCGGTCTTGCCGTCGGCATCGACAGCACCGCGGTGCCACACCGCTTTAAGGGCGGCAATACCGGCCTCGACCACGTCGCGGCGTGGCCTGCCGTCGAGCGCCGCGATCAGGCCGACACCGCAGGCATCATGTTCGTGCTCCGGGCGGTAGAGCCCGTCGCGCTCAAGCCGGGCGGCATTGTCGTGCCATTCGCTGGCGAAGCGCTCGCCGCTTTCAGGGGTGTTTTTTATTGTCATGCGATCGGCCTCAAACCACTTCGTCGAGCGGCACCGCGCGGGCGCCGATACAGCGGTGAATCGCCGCCGCCGCGTCGCGCCCATCGCCAATCGCCGAGACCACCAGCGAGGCGCCGCGCACAATGTCTCCGGCGGCGAAGACGCCATCGAGATTGGTCATCATCGAGTTCCAATCGATTTTAACCGTGCCCCAGCGGGTGACGTCCAGTTCCGGCGCATCGAACAGGGTGGGCAGGTCCTCCGGGTCGAAGCCGAGCGCCTTGATGGCGATATCGGCGGCGTGGGTGTGGCTCGAGCCGGCAATCGGCTGCGGTGTTTGGCGGCCCGACGCATCGGCCACGCCGAGATGGATATGCACCGCGCGCACGCCCTCTACATTGTTATTGCCGACAAACGCTTCCGGCGCCGAGAGCCAGGCGAAATTGACGCCTTCTTCCTCGGCATGAGTCACTTCCTGCAGCGAGCCCGGCATATTCACCCGGTCGCGGCGATAGAGGCAGGTGACGGATTTGGCTTTCTGGCGGATGGCGGTGCGCACACAGTCCATCGCCGTATCGCCGCCGCCAATAACCACAACATTTTTGCCCGCCGCATTAAGGCTGCCGTCTTCGAAGCGCGGCACCGTATCGCCGAGGCCCTTGCGGTTGCTCGCGGTGAGATATTCCATCGCCATAAAGATATTTTCGAGGCCGACGCCCGGAACCTTGATATCGCGCGATTTGTAGGCGCCGGTGGCGATCAGTATCGCTTCGTGGCGGGCGCGCAATTCACTCAGCGTGGCATCACGCCCGACCTCGAAATTGAGGTGAAATTTGATGCCACCCTCGACCAGCAGCTCGGCCCGGCGTTGGATGATTTTCTTGTCCAGTTTGAAATTGGGAATGCCGTAAACCAACAAGCCGCCGACGCGGTCATAGCGGTCATAAACATGTACCTCATAGCCCTGCCGGCGCAGCATTTCGGCCGCCGCCAGGCCGCCCGGGCCGGCGCCGATAATACCGATCGATTCGGGCCGTTCATGCGCCGGCTTGACCGGTTTGACCCAGCCATTTTCGAATGCCGTATCGGTGATATAGCGCTCGACCGCGCCGATGGTCACCGAATCGAAGCCTTTCTCGATGACGCAATTGCCTTCGCAGAGCAAATCCTGCGGGCAGATACGGCCGCAAATTTCGGGAAAATTATTGGTTGCCGAGGAGACCTCATAGGCTTCTTGCAGGCGCCCGGCGGCGGTCAGCATCAGCCAGTCGGGAATATTATTTTGCACAGGGCAGTGGATTTGGCAAAACGGCACACCGCATTGCGAGCAACGCGAGGCCTGCTCGCCGGCGCGCTCGGCGACGAAATTGCGGTAGACCTCGCCCCAATCGGCGCGGCGCTCCTTGGCTTCGCGTTTGTCCGGCCGTTTTGCAGCGATATCGACGAATTTAAGCATGGCTGCTTCCGCTTGCCCCTAGTCCTGCGGTTTTTGATTTTGCGACGGCTGCCGGTGAAATATTCGTGGGCGCCGAATGTGAAGAGGCAACTTAGCGGATAGATTTGCTAATTTCGAGGAAAATCCGCATCTATGTCAGAATTGCTGACATAGATGCGGGGCGGGCTTGCTGCAAGTTAAAAAGATCATCCTGAAAAATAAGGATAATCTTATAATTAGTCCGGTTTTAGGACTGTTTCATGTGATTCCAACCCACCCGGAAGTTCGCAAATATTACTTTTGCCGGCAGTGGTAAATTGCAAATTTTCCTGAATTGGCAATATGATACCTCCCACCTGTTCGAAAAACGCCGTCCCATTCCCATAACAAGCAGGCTATTGGCACATTGTTGTTGTTGCATATCGTAATCCTGGCGGCCGTCCAGGGCATCTCTGAGTTTCTACCCGTCAGCTCGTCCGGGCATCTTATCCTGCTGCCGAAAATTGCTGGCTGGCAGGATCAGGGCCTCAATATCGATATCGCCGTGCATGTCGGCACGCTGGGCGCGGTGCTGGTTTATTTCTGGCGCGATATCATCGCCATTATACTTGGCTTTTTTGGCGGCAAGCGGTGCGAGCGGCGCGCTGGGCGCCTGCTCGGCATCTATATTCTGGCCTCTTTGCCGCCGGTGGTCGTTGCCGGCGGCCTGCTCGCTTATTTCGCCCCCGATTTTTTCCGCTCCCCCCTGATCGTCGCCTACACCATGATTATTTTTGGCGTCATTCTATGGATCGCCGACCGTGTCGGCATGACGGTACGGCGCGTCGAGCACATGAATTTTTCGAGCGCCCTGTTTATCGGCCTGGCGCAAATATTGGCCTTGATACCGGGTACCAGCCGCTCCGGCATCACCATGACGGCGGCGCGTTTTCTTGGCTTTGAGCGCTCTGCGGCGGCGCGGTTCTCGATGCTGATGTCGATCCCGGTGATCATTGCCGCCGGCGCTGTCGCGGCGCGCGATCTGATGCAGGCGGGCGAGCCGATCATCACCGGCGATGCCGGTCTCGCCGTAGCACTTTCATTCGTCACCGCGCTCATTACCATTGCGGTGTTGATGCAATTGCTCAAACGGATGAGCTTTACGCCGTTCGTCCTCTACCGCTTGTCTTTAGGCGTGGTTCTGCTGGTGCTCTATTACGGCTTCGACTGAACGTTGGCAATTTAGCGCAGGATTTCTGCCGAATCCTATGGGGCGATTTAAGTTTGAGCGCGCGGTGTTGAATCCATGCGGGCGCGGCGGAAGCGGTGCATATATGTTGGCAAAATCATTTCCGCCGGCGTCGCGGCAATGCCGAGATCGCCCAGTTTAAGGGCGTGTTCGGCGACCACATTATCGGCGCGCAGCATCTTCGCCTGATCGGCGGTAAACATCGGCTCCGGCATAAATTGCATGAAGAAGCCCATCATATCGGCGGCAAAATAGGGCACCGGCACCAGCAGGCGCTTATATTGCGTTTCCTTGGCGATCAGCTCCATCAGTTCGCGGAAGCTGTAGACGTTGGGCCCGCCCAACTCATATGTTTTGCCGGCGCTGTCCTCCGCCGAATCGTCGAGGATGCCGGTGATAGCATCGGCTACATCGCCGACAAAGACCGGCTGCATGCGCGTCGTGCCGGCCTCGATCTCGGGCACCATGTAGAGGCCTTCCATATGGAATTTCGGCATTTGGCGGATGGCGAAGAACAGCGGCAGGATCGGCGAGATACGCGCGAGTGCGCCAAACTTGTTAAAAAAATCATCCTCCGTGCCGAACATCACGCCAGGCCTGAGGATCGTCGCCGCCGGATAGGCCTCGCGTAAGGCGCTCTCACCGGCCGCTTTGCTGCGTCCATAGGCCGAGACGGCCTCGGCCTTGGCGCCGATCGCCGATACATGGATCAGCCGTTTCACGCCGGCCTCGCTCGCCGCGCGGGCGATGCGCCCCACTGCCGTGGCGTGCACCTCAGAAAATATTTGCTGGCCGCGCTCACAAAGAATACCGGTCAAATTGACCACGGCGTCGGCGCCTTCGATGGCGCGTGTGACGGAGCCGAAATCGCGCACATTGGCCTGCATCAGGGTGACTTGGCCGACACTGCCCATGGGGCACAGAAAGCCGGCGAATTCGGGCCGCCGGACCGCGACCCGTATGCTTACGTCCTGACGCGCTAATTTGCTGATGACGTGGCGCCCGAGGAAACCGGAGCCGCCGAAAACCGTAACGATGCGCTTGCTCATAATATTGCCGCTTTGCCCGTTCGAGCTGTTGTGAAGCCTCTACTTAAGATACTTCAGGCGGGGCTTCTAGGGAAAATAATAAGGGCGAATGATGTTGACAGGGTTAAACCGCCCAGGCTACCCAGTCGGGTATGGCCAATCACCTGCATATTAACGACTTACCGCCGGGGCTCACCTTCGGCGATATCGTCGCCATCGATAGCGAGGCGATGGGGCTTCATCCGCATCGCGACCGGCTCTGCCTTGTGCAGTTGTCGCGCGGCGATGGCGATTGCCACATGGTGCATTTCCCGCCGCCCGGAGATTATTCGGCGCCCAATCTAAGGGCGGTGCTGGCCGATCCGTCGGTCTTGAAGCTGTTTCACTTCGCGCGTTTCGATTTGGCCGTGATCGAGCATTATCTCGGCGTGACTTGCGCGCCGGTCTATTGCACCAAAATAGCTTCCAAGCTGGCGCGCACCTTTACCGACCGCCATGGTCTCAAGGATTTGTGCCGCGATCTGGTTGGCGTTGATATTTCCAAGCAGCAGCAGTCTTCGGATTGGGGCGCGGCGGAATTGTCGCCCGAACAACAGGCCTATGCCGCCTCCGATGTGCTGCACCTGCACGGCATCAAGAAAATTCTCGATGAACGGCTGGCGCGCGAGGGCCGCGCCGAGATAGCCCAGGCGTGCTTCGACTTCCTGCCCCACCGGGCGCGGCTAGATCTCGCCGGCTGGGAAGAAGTCGATATTTTTCATCACTAGCGCGTCTCTTTAGATTCGCCCCCAAGCGCCGGGCGCGCGCATCCGCGCGCTTGGCACCTCGTATTAACTCGGGCGGGCGGTCGCCCTTGCCGGAATGCATGAGGCATTCCGGGGGGGGGGTGGTGCCGTTTGGGTCGATTTTAGTTTTTCTCGCTTTAGCGCGTCATTTCGATTCCGGCAGGCTCGATTTTGACGCTGCCCTTGGGGCCGTCCGTGACATAGCCGATGCGCTGGCAGGCCTTGCCATGGCCGCGCACGATGTCGATCACCTGGTTGGCGTCTCCGGGGCGCACCACCAGGCAAAAGCCGATCCCCATATTGAAGACATGATACATCTCCATATTGTCGCCGCCGGTGATCTCCTGAATGAGCGGGAACAGGGCCGGCATCTCGGGCAGGTCATCGATGACGAATCCGACATCGGCCTTGACCCGGCATAGATTGAGGAAGCCGTCGCCGGTGATATGGATCAGCGCGCCGATGTCTTTCACCCGCGCCAGAATTTCGAGCGCCTCGGCGACATAAATATAGGTCGGGCGCAGCAATTCCTCACCGATCGAATGGCCAAGCGCCTCGACATGGCTGTCCGCCTGATAATCGGCCAGTTCAAACAGGGCGCGGCGCGCCAGGCTGAGGCCGTTGCTGTGGATGCCGTTGCTGGCGATGCCGACGATAACGTCGCCGGGGCGAACGTCGGCGCCGAAATTGATCTTGTCGATATCGACCCGGCCGACGGCGCTGCCGGCGAGGTCGAAGCCAAGCCCCTCGCCATGGCCCTTGATGATGTCCTTGAGCTGGGCGATTTCACCGCCCGAAATGGAAATGTTGGATTGCCGCGCGCCTTCCGCCAGGCCGGCGCCGATCGCTTCCAGCATTGCCGGTTGCGCGCTCTCGACCGCGACGTAATCGACCATGCTCAAGGGCGTGGCGCCGACGCAGACAAGATCGTTGACGTTCATCGCCACGCAATCGATGCCGACGGTGTCGTATTTTCCCATCATCTGCGCGACCAGCGCCTTGGAGCCGATGCCATCGGTGCAAATGGCGATGCCGGTGCCAGCGAGATCAATGACGTTGGCGAAATAGCCGAGGTCGAGCTGGACCCGCGCCTCGCTCAACGACCAGGTCGATTTAATATGGCCGATCAGGCGGCCGAGCCCGTCTTCCGCCTGGTCCGTGTTAACGCCGGAGGCTTCGTAGCCGGGGGAAGTTGGGCCGGATTTTGAAGAATCGCTCGGGGCAGCCATTAATTTGTCCATTGGTTGTTAGAATCCCGACGTCACTATGGTTACTAGGCTTGCGGGAAAGGTGCAACAAATCGGCCCTATAGGGCGGCGTAAAAGGGCAATTAATTAGCCTTTTTTAAAAGGTTCGGACTATTACTGCGTCGCCGGAAGCGGAAATTAGGTTAATTTCCAACTGAAATCCTTGTGGAAGCGAGTATGTTAGCCGTATCGCGCGGATTCGCGCCGCTCGGCACGACAAGCGAAAAGCCCAACAACGATATTGCGAATGTCCAAAATGAATGCGCCAACGAATAAAGCGGCACCCCTCACAGGGGGCGGCGAATCGGCCGAAAATCACGATCTGGCTGCCGGGCGCCGGGTTCTGCAGTTGGAAGCGCGCGCGCTGGCCCGCCTGGCCGATGAGTTAGGCGACGACTTTACCAAAGCGGTCGGGATACTCGCTCAGGTCAAGGGCCGCATTGTCGTCTCCGGCATGGGCAAGAGCGGTCATATCGGCAATAAGATCGCCGCCACCATGGCGTCGACCGGCACGCTGGCGATCTTCGTTCATCCGGCCGAGGCGAGCCACGGCGATCTCGGCATGATCACCGACGAAGACGCGCTGCTGGTTCTGTCCAATTCGGGCGAGACCACCGAGCTCGGCGATATGCTGCATTTTTCCAAGCGCTACGAGATTCCGATGATCGCTATCGTCGGGCGTGCCGGCAGCACTTTGGCGGAAAGTGCCGACGTCGCCCTGATCATGGCGGATGAGCCCGAGGCCGGCACGCTCGGTCTCGCACCGACCACCTCGACGACCATGACACTGGCCCTTGGTGACGCGATCGCCGTTGCCCTGTTCGAACGCAAGGCGTTCTCCGAAAGCGATTTTCACGTCTTCCATCCGGGCGGCAAGCTTGGCCAAAGTCTGGTGCGGGTGCGCGATATCATGCACGGCGCCGATGACCTCCCCCTCGTTGCCCCCGATACCTTGATGTCGGAAGCGCTGATTATCATGACGGCCAAGCGCTTCGGTTGCGTTGGCGTGATTGACGGCGGCGGGGAATTGCTCGGCATCGTCACCGACGGCGATTTACGCCGTAATCTCACCGATGATTTGCTCGAGCGGACGGTGAGCGATTTGATGACGGCGGCGCCGACGGTCATTCGCGAAGACGCGCTCGCCGCCGAAGCGGTGCATGTCATGAACGAACGCCAGATCACCGGCCTGTTCGTTACCGATGGCGTGCGGCCGGTCGGTATTCTGCATATCCATGATTGCCTGAAGGCGGGCATCACGTGAACGCCAGCCAGAGATATGGCGGCACGCCGCCGCCGCACGGCCCGGCGCCGCCGCGCCTTGCCGGTTTGCAGGCGCGTGGTCGTGAGGGCGCCGCCGGGCACACCGTCGGCTACAGTAATTTCGTCGGCATCATGCGCTATGGCCTGCCTCTGGTGGCGCTGCTGCTGCTCGGCCTGGTCGTCGTCTGGCCGCTTGCCACCGGGCGCGAGGAAGGCTTTCGTATATCGTTCAGCGATGCGCCCGATCTCGATGGCTCGCTGCGCATGGTCAATGCGCGCTATCTCGGCGTCGATGACCGAAATCAGCCTTATACGGTGACCGCTGCGGAGGCCAGTCAGAGCGAGCCGAATTCGCCGCTGGTGGTGCTACAGGATATCTCTGCTGATGTATTCATAGACGATGGTGACGGGCAATGGTTTGCCCTGACGGCGCGCGAAGGGCTCTACGAGCGCGACGCACGGTTCTTGGATTTGGCTGGCGATGTTTCGATATTTTCCGATCAGGGGCACGAGTTTCATACCGACCGGGCGCATGTCGATCTTGGCGCGCGCACCGCTGACGGCGATGCGCCGGTGCAGGGCCAAAGCCCGCTCGGCCTGCTTGAAGCGGGTAATTTTCAAGTGGATGATGATAGGCAGATATTGTTGTTCGGAGGCGGCGTGAAGATGACAATTTTCCCAGGCGGGCGGGGCTGACATGCGGCGCGCCGCAATCGCTATTCTATTTACGCTGGCGCTTTTCATCTGCGCCGGCGGTTCCGGGCCGGCGCTGGCCCAGCTCGAGGATTTGAACGGCAATCATGACAGCCAAGCGCCGATCAAAATCACCGCCGATACGCTGGAGGTCAGGCAGTCGGACAATCTCGCGATCTTCCGCGGCGATGTCGATGCAATCCAAGGCAAGATGCTGCTCAAGGCAGATATGCTGGTCGTGCATTACAGCGAAAACAGCGAATCGCCGGATGCGCCGGGAATTTCGCAAATCGATGCCGAGGGCAATGTCTTTGTTTCATCGCCCAGCGAAACTGCGCAAGGCAAACGCGGCGTTTATGACGTCGACAAAAAGATGATTTGGCTAAGCGGAGATGTGATCCTGACGCAGGGCGATAATATCATCGAGGGCGAGGAACTTGAGCTCGATTTAGTCAGCGGTAAAAGCAAAGTCATGAGCGCGGCAAACGAAAACGGCGAACGAAAACGTGTGCGCGGGATGTTTGTGCCAAAAAAGGAAGAAAATTAACAATTTGAGGTATAATGAGGCTCATGTCTGACAGCGACGACATGCAGAGCCCAAATCAAGGTGGCGGCGGCGCCAACGCGTCGCCCCGTTTGGTGGCGGATAACAAGGGTCTGGCCGCGCATAATCTCGGCAAGCGCTTTAAAAAGCGCCCGGTTTTGCGCGATGTCAGCCTGCATGTCCGCCGTGGTGAAGCTGTTGGTCTTTTGGGCCCGAACGGCGCCGGAAAAACCACCTGTTTTTATATCATGACCGGGTTGATCGCTTCGGAATATGGCACCGTTCATATGGACGGGCACGATATTACCGACCTGCCGATGTATCGCCGGGCGCGTCTCGGCATCGGTTATTTGCCGCAGGAAGCGTCCATTTTTCGCGGCCTCTCGGTCGAAAATAATATCCGCGCGGTTCTCGAAGTGGTCGAGCCAGTGCGCGAAAAGCGTGAAAATCTGTTGGATGAGCTGCTCGCCGAATTCTCCATCACCCATCTGCGCCCCACCCCGGCCTTGGCCCTCTCGGGCGGCGAACGGCGGCGCGTTGAAATCGCCCGCGCCTTGGCCTCGAAGCCGAGTTTCATGCTGCTCGATGAACCGCTCGCCGGTATCGACCCGATCGCCGTGGCGGAAATTCGCGAATTGGTCGCGCACCTCAAGGACCGTGGTATCGGCGTCCTCCTGACCGATCACAATGTGCGCGAAACCCTGGAGATCGTCGACCGCGCCTATATTCTCTATGAAGGCGCGGTGCTGATGGAGGGCAAACCCTCCGATATCGTCAGCGACGAAGAAGTGCGCCGCGTCTATCTGGGCGACAGGTTCCAGCTCTAGGTTATTTGAATGGCGTTAACTCCCCGCCTTGACCTGCGTCAGGGCCAGTCCCTGGTGATGACGCCGCAATTGCAGCAGTCGATCAAACTGGTACAGCTCAACAATATTGAGCTTTCCACATTCATCGATGGCGAGCTTGAAAAGAACCCCCTGCTCGAGCGCAAGGATGGCGCCACATCCGAAAGCGAAACACCCGAGCGGCCTGACGGCGCGGCGCCAGAGGGCGAGCCGCTGGCGTCCGATTCGGCACTGACGCGCAACGCCGATATGCCGCATGGCGAGGAGCTCGCCGATATCGATTTAAGTTTAGATGATTATTGGTCCGGCGAAGGACGCGCGCCGGGCGGCGGCGCCAGTGATTCACGGCAAGGCGCCACCGTCTCCCTGCCCGTACGCGGCGCCAATCCCGATGCCAGCATGGATGGAATCGAGCAGGCGGAATCGGCGCCCGAGACGCTGCGCGAACATCTTCTCGCCCAGCTCGGCATCGAAATTTCCGAGCCGTCGGACCGGCTGATCGGCAGCGCTCTGATCGATATGGTCGATGGCGCCGGTTATTTGAGCGGCGATCTGGGCGGCGTGGCGGAAAGCTTCGCTTGTTCGCTTGAGCGCATCGACGCGGTTTTGCAAATGCTGCAAAGCTTCGATCCGCCGGGCGTGTTCGCGCGCGATTTGGGCGAGTGCCTGGCGATCCAGCTGAAAGATGTCGGCCGCTTCGATCCGGCGATGGCCGCGCTGATAGATAATTTGGATCGATTGGCGGCGGGAGATGCGGCTGGGTTGATGAAGCTATGCGGCGTCGACGCGGAAGACCTAACCGACATGGTGGCCGAGATCAGGTGCCTCAACCCCAAGCCCGGCTTGGCCTTCGATAATCTTGTCGCGCAAGCCGTCGTGCCCGACGTGTTCGTCCGTCCGGCGCCGGGCGGTGGCTGGAGCGTCGAGCTCAACAATGAAACGCTGCCGCGCGTCATGGTCGATAATCACTATCATGTCGAGCTGCGCGACCTCAGCACCGGCAGTGAGGAGCGCAGCTTCATTTCCAATTGTTTTCAGAACGCCAACTGGCTGGTGCGCGCCCTTGATCAGCGGGCGCGGACGATTTTGAAGGTGGCGACTGAACTGGTGCGCCAGCAGGAGGCGTTTTTTACCCTCGGTGTGCAGGAATTGCGGCCGCTTACCTTGAGTACGGTGGCCGATATCGTCGGTGTGCATGAAAGCACCGTCAGCCGCGTCAGCAACAATAAATATATCGGTACGCCGCGCGGCACCTACGAAATCAAATTTTTCTTTTCCGCCAGCTTGTCGAGCAGCGAAGGCGGCGAGGCGCACGCGGCGGAGGCGGTGCGCTACCGCATTCGCGAGCTGATCGACGGCGAATCGAACGGCAAGGTTCTGTCGGATGACCGCATCGCCAAGATTTTGAATGATTCCGGTGTTGATATTGCGCGCCGGACTGTCGCCAAATACCGCGAGGCGATGCATATCCCCTCGTCGGTGGGCCGGCGGCGGGAATTGGCTAAAGAAGCCCGTGGATTATAGTATAATTCGTTGAAGTGATTATATAATCATAGAGCGCCAGCGGCGCTCGAAAAGCCGCTATTGACTCGCTTTGGGTGTGGAACTATGTTGCTGCCGCCTTTCCGAACCGGGGCGGACAGTAGAATGTTTCCAACTACATTGCGCCGGGCCGCGTGAAGGGAATTTGCCATGCAGTTAACCGTTAATGGTAGACACGTCGGGGTCAGCGAAAGGCTGCGCGAACATGTGCGCGAGCGTCTTGATTCCGCCATCAGTAAGTATTTTACCGCTGCAATCGACGCCCATGTGGTGTTCGCCAGCGAAAGAAGAAATTTTGAGGCCAGTATCACCGTTCATGTGGGTTCGGGAATCACGCTTCAGGGCCAAGGCGAGGCGGATGAGATTTTCGCCTGTTTCGATATCGCGGCAACGCATGTTGAAAAGCGTCTCAGGCGCTATAAGCGGCGTCTGCGCGATCATCACAGAGGCCGCGATAACTCGGCCAACGGTTTGCCGGCGCAACAATATGTGATCGAAGCCGGTTCGGATAATGAGCACGCGGACGAATATGACGAACCGGACAATTTATCGCCGGTCATCGTCGCCGAGGCCAAAACTGAGATTGACGAACTGACGGTGGGCGAAGCGGTTATGCGTATGGATTTGGCGGAATCGCCGGCGCTGATGTTTTTTAATCGGAGCCATGGTGGGATAAATGTCGTTTATCGCCGGACCGATGGAAATATCGGCTGGATCGACCCGCAAATACCGGCTGCCAAATAGCTCGCCGGCAAGTATTCGGTTGGAGAAGTGTAGATGGAAATAGCCGAAATCCTGCCCCTGCAGGCTGTCCTCGCCAATCTCAAGGCAGGCAGTAAGAAGCAGCTGTTGCAGGAATTGGCCGCCGTGGCCGCCAAGGAGACCGGCGTTCACGAGCGTACGATTTTTGACGTCCTCTTGGAGCGCGAGCGACTTGGTTCGACCGGCGTCGGCAAGGGCATCGCCATTCCGCACGGCAAGCTCAGCGAAATCGATCGCCTCTATGGCGTCTTCGCCAGACTGCCTGCCGCCGTCGATTTTGAGGCGATCGATGAACAGCCGGTTGATCTTATTTTCCTGCTGCTCGCGCCGGAGACAGCCGGCGCGGATCATCTCAAGGCATTGGCCCGCATATCGCGCCTGTTGCGTGACGAAGACGCCTGCATCCGCCTGCGCGGTTCGGAAAGTGCCGAGGCGCTGTTCGCGTTGCTCACGCAAGCGGCTGAAGCCCCGGCCGCCTAAATAACTCT
>PVBE012839429.1_pt1 | contig 15636 bp, 9 predicted proteins | sample 1631181 | NCBI WGS metagenome assembly PVBE01 (sample SAMN08397723, study PRJNA350692) | Marine metagenome, whole genome shotgun sequencing project. | isolation source: water | place: Pacific Ocean | collected 2012-04 | reverse complement strand
GCCCGTTTGGATGGCTTTGCGGTATTTCTGTTCGATGCTGTCGAGGTAGTCGAACTTGTCGAGGCGTTTTTTGTCTTCGGCGCACGGGACGAAGCCCTTCATGTCGCAGCGCGGTTTGGCTTTCAGCGCCGTCGCTCCGGCCTGGATTATCGCGATCGCCTGCTTGTAGGCGTCGGACTCCTTGCCGGCTTTGATTCGCTTCAGGCACGGGCTCAATTCGGGTCGCTCAAACGACACCTGCGCCCGCTCGCCGCGCCCGTTGGATCGCAGCGAACCGTAGTTCATACCGGTCAGGCGACAGAGTTTCTGCATTTCGCGCGTGGGTATCGGCGATCGGCCGGACTGGCTGTTGGGGTACGCGCACGTGTAACTCGGGTAGTACGGCCCGTTCATATCCAGCCATGTGTAGATCCGCTCGTAGTCTTCTGTGCTGAGTTTCAGGTCCTTGTGCTTGCCGGGCTTGGTGCGAATGACCTTCGAGAGCTTTGACGGATGGGAGCCCCATGAAAACGCCTGCTGGACTTCAGCCGGTCCCCCGCCGACGAGTTTGACCAGCTTCCGCCGCCATATCCACAGGTCAATGTAAGATGCGTTGAAGTACGGGTTGCGGTCTCCGGCGAGGATCAGCTTTTCGCCGGCCTTCTTGCCGAAATCGTGACACTTGACGCAATGCTTGTCGAATACCGGCTGGATTTCTTGAGCGTAGCTGTAGGCCCGGGCCGGGCCGTACCAACCGGCGAGTTTGCTCGGCGCTCGCTTGCCGGCCAGTGTCACTCCCGCCGCAGCCGCCGCGTCGGTCTTCAGGCGATCTTCGTGACAGCCGATGCAGCTTTGCGTTTCGCCTGACTGGACCACGGTGCCGGATCGCATCGATTGGACCATCATCTTGTTTTCGTCGAGCGCCTGGAAGTAGATAAACGTATCTGAGGGGACCTGCAAATAAGCCGAACCGTCTTTCTCGATCGGAACGTCGCCGAGTATCCGCTTGGCCGTGAAATCGTGCCAGTTCATCCCGGGGGCCTGGTAGCCTTGCCCGTTCCAGGAACCGCCGGACCAGGTCTTCTTCGGCGGCGATTCGACGACGCGCAGCCACTTGATCGAACCGGGCTTAACGCCCTCCATGTGCGTTCCGCGGTAGACGTTCTGCAGGTGCACCAGTCCCGGAGCCCCTTTGAAATTGCTGCGTGACGGCTGGGTTGGCGGGCGTTTTCGCGTCTTGATCGGCATCGGATCGTAGCAACCGCCGGCCTCTGTGTGCAGCATGAATTCATTGCCCTTAAGATCGATCAGGAACAGTCCGGTCTGATCGCCCTTTCCGAACGTCCGCGAGCAGAGAAACTGCTTGTCGCTGAGAGCCCATGGGTCTTCGTATTTAGTGCGGAAACGTGCGAACGAATCGCAATCGAACCGCCCGCCTGAGCGGATAATATTGATCGCGCCCGCCGGCCAGGTGCGCACGACCGGCTTCTTGCCGTCGATGCCCAAACGGCGATCGATAATCGCCATCGCACCGCGGAGCTTGTCGTGGTGCGGGCCGAGAATACAGATCATCTGCTTCGTGCCTGGGATGATGTGCTGATTAAAGACCGCCCCGGGCGAGGCGGTGTTGTTGCCCCAGTAGATCGCCTGGTTCGTGCCGTCGGGATTGACCACCCACACGCCGTGTGCGTCGCCAAAGTTCCTGTCGACGTATTCCCAGCGAGCGTAGACGATGCGCCCGTCAGGGAGCAGGTCGGGATGATTGTCAAACAGCGTGTTTCGCGTGATGCGGCGAATGTTGGCGCCGTCGGCGTTCATGCGGTAAAGATTGGCCGCATGATCACGCGAGCACATGTTGTATTTCGGCTCTCGCGTCGAGGCGAACACGATCGAATCGTCGCCAAGATAGATCGGATCGAAATCGCTGACGCCCTTTAGCGAGGTAAGCTGCTTGAGGCCCTTGCCGTCAACGCCGATCTCCCAGATGTGGTAGTCTTCGGCCTTGTTGCGACGCATGGCGAAGACGATCCGCTTGGCGTCGAAATGCACGTCCGGATCGCGGATGAGGCCATCGCGGGTTTCCAACAGCGTGGTGACTTTCCCGGTCTTGAAATCGATCGTCTTCAACGCCCCGCCTGGCGAAAAACCGTCTGCGTGCATTCGCCTGCGGTCCCAGTTCAGTTCGCCCGTGTGGAACAGCGTGTCGATCGCGTGGTAGTGGCTGGAATACTGGCGGCGTGTAACGAACACGATCGGCTGGGCGGTAAGCAGCGGATAATCCTTGAAATTGAGCGTCGACTTGAACGCCTGTGCGGCCGCGGGGTCTGTCGGCAGCTTCCTTATGCAGCCGGCCAGTCTTGCGTGCTGTAAGATCATTTTCTCGTCGAGCGGATCGGCGTAGATCGCCAGTTCGTCGAACTTGCCGGACCAGCATTCCCAGTCCGGTTTGGCGTTGGGCGCGCCAAGATGGAATGTATGCTTGTCGGCGTCCTTGACCAGCGGCGCCCGCCCGTTGAGGGAGAGTTTGTTTCCGTCCAGATACGCACTGACAAATCCGCCGCCGCGGTAGACAACCGCGAGGTGATGCCACTGATTCTGCGACAGCAGCAGTTTGCCCTTGGCGAAGTTTTCCGTCGAGCCGCGCGAGACGACCCATATCTCGTTGAGTTTCGTCAGGCAGATTCCCTGCCGCATCGAGTTGGTCTCCCAGCCTTTTCTCTGGGCGAAAACGAAGTTCGTGCCGCCTTTGTATCCGCTGTGATTCAGCAGCACCTCGACGGTGCCCGAACCGTCCTTGAAGGCGAACTCGGGCACGTAACCGAACTCGACAAGTGCGGTCTTGGCGGTGAAATTGATCGCCTTTCCCGCCACGCCGGCGTCGAACTTCGCGCCCTTGCCGACAACCTTGCCGTGGTTCTTGGCGACAGTGTCCGCTGCGTCGCCGGCGTCGAACGTGTAGTAGCTGATCAGCGACTTCTCACCACGGACCGCCTTTTGATACTCAGCGGGTTTCGCGTCGGCGGCAAGCAAAGCTCCCGCAGCAACGGCGATAACCACACAACAGATCAGATTTCTCATGCGTTGTTCCTGTCTTATTGCACGTTGAATATTCCAAGCTCCCTGATCCCTGGCGAGCCGCCGTAACTGCCTGTTATCCGCAGTTCGAACGTCTCGCACTCGGTTTGCGGGATATTCATCGCCTCATAGTTCTTGACGTACTTCAAACCGACCGCCGAGGCGATGACCTTTCCGTCACAGACAATCTCGAAATCGCGCGGCGCGAAGTCGTAATGCTTCCATCCGACAATCGAGATCGCGTTGATGCTGGTGGGCTCTTCGAACTTCACTCGCAGCACGTACAGTTTGGCGTTGTCTTCATCGTCCCAGAACGAGCTGGTGTTCCCGTCAATGGCTGCAGACGGCGGACGCGGCCCCTGCGGCGAGATCTTGTCGGGACTCGTCGCTTCGGCGCCGATAGCGAAGTTCTTGGCCGTATCGTCGATGCCCCGGAGCATCGCGATGTTCACCAGTTTGGTCTTGACGAACACCGGCGCCTTCCTGACCGGGGGCGGGGGCGGAGTGTTCGGATAGAAATCCTCCGGGCGTCCCTTGCCCGTAATCACACCGACCGGAAGCATGTCCTGACGCGGATGGTCTTTGATCTCCTTGGCCCCGACGCCGATGGCCTTGAGGATAGCTTGGTAGTCCGGGTCGGTTTTGTCCTTAAAGATGTAGGGCTTGCCGTCGGCTGACTTGCAAAGCCCCATCCCGCCGGCTTTTTTCGCCAGCGGCGCCGACAGCAGCGAACTGTGGTCCGGATTGGTCAGGTTGATGCGAAACTCAGGACCCAGCAGCCCGCTCATGGGATACCTGCCGGGGAATCCGTGGGCCATGATCCCGCGATCGGTCCAGAGCTTGCTGGTGATCGTGATATTGCCCGGTGTGTACCAGGCTGGATTGAACGCCTTGCGTGCGTGACAACTGTAGCAGCGTTTCTTGAACACCGGCGCCACACCGCTGCGCACCCAGGGTCCGCCGCCCTTCCCGCCCCAACTGTCGCGTGCGCCGATCCGCCGCGATCGCAGCATCGTGTAGGTGTAGCTGCCGTAATACGGAACATTGGCGTCGATCCAGGTGTATATGCGTTGGCGATCGGCCAGCGGGATCTCTTTCTTGCAGTGCTTCTTCGTGTCGATGTACTTGTTGATCTTCGAGGTGTACGAGCCTTCGGAAATCGGCGTACCGTCGTCGTGGCCCTGGGCGAAAACATTGACGAAATTCGCCAGCCCGCGGTCGACAAGACTGTCGTACGACTGGCAGAAGAACCGCGTGCGGTCGCTTGTCAGGTTAACTCCGCCTTTCGGCGTAGCTCCGGCGTGGCACTTGATGCAGTATTTATCGAGCACCGGTTGCACTACGCGAATGTAGTCAATCAGTCCGTCGGTTCCCCAGTCGGGTTGTTTCGGCGTGCTCGGCGGACGCATCGCAGCGATCGGGCGACGACCCGCCGTTACCGGCGGGACCATGTCCTTTTCGCGGATCTCGTGGCATCCTACGCAACTTCTCCGCTCGCCGGGCATGATGTGCATATCCGAACCCATCCGCATGAGCAGCTTGCCTTCGGCGTCAAGCAGGTTCAGCGAGATGCTCCTTAGCGCCGGAGCCGTAAAGTGGGCCGAACCGTCTTTTTCGACCGGCACAAGACCGAGCACTCGCCGAACGTGAACCGTTCCGCGCCCGATAATCGGAGTATGGCCCCAGGCCTCGCCTCCGGACATTCTCCGGGACTTCTGCACCTGCTCGATCACCATCAGGCTCTTTGCCTGGCCGCGTTTTACGTGCGCCGATATGCCCTGGTAAACATCCTGCACAAACAGCGTTCCGAAGTTCTTGTCGTTGGGCGTTCGGTTGCGGACCTCGGGGTCCCTCAGGACGAACGGGGTGGTTTTCGATAGAGGCGGGATCACCGGCGGGACCTTGCGAGCTTTCAGCAGCATCGGATACCAGCATCCGAGCTTGGGGTCTTCATAGACGCACTTCCGATTATCGCAATCGTCCAGCAGGTAGAGGCGATTGGGCCCACCGTCGCCGCCGTAGGAGATCAGGAACTGTTTGGGATTCACCGGGTACGGGTCCTGGAACCCGTTGGCGTAGCTTCTGTCGCCGTAGACCGGCAGCTCGCGCGTGATCCAGCGGAAACCGCGTCCCCTCTCGGCTTCGGGTCCGAAGTGGGTGGTTACGATTCCGATCATTCCGGCCTGGTAGCTGTGGTGCGGGCCGAGCACACAGACGATCTCGGGGCGGCCGGGGATTGAGCGGCCTTTCCAGAACGCAGCGGGATCCTCGATCGTGTTGCCGAAGACCAGTTGGAACTGCGTGCCGTCGGGATTCATAGCCCAGAGTGCATGGCGTGCGAAGACGTTTTTCTCAATGCCGTAGTCCCAACGCGAAAAGAGCACCTTGCCGTCGTTCATCACGCGCGGCGTGTGGTCCGAGTCGATATTGGCCGACAGGTGGCGGACCTCCGAACCGTCGAAGTTCATCGAGAACAGGTTGCTGGACTTGCGGCCCTGGCATTGCACGTAAGTGCCCAGCCGGGTCGAGACGAACATTATGCGCCCGTCGGGCAGCTCGGCCGGCGAGATGTTGTCGTGAGCGCCGCGGGTCAGTTGCCTCAGCCCGCGTCCGTTTGCGCCAACCGAATAGATGTGTCCGCCGGCGTGGGATTTGGCTGAGAAGTAGATGGTCTTTGCGTCCCAGGACAGGCTCATGTCGTATATGCTGAACTCCGGCTTGGACACGATCACTCGAACCGGCTGGTTCGGCTTTGACGGATCGAACACGCAGATGCTCGACGACTTAACAGCGGAGTACTGGAACGGTGCGATAGCGTTTACGCTCATCATCGGACGGCGAATAAACACTATCGGCGGCAGCTTGGCGATCTGGCCCGAATGCATCTTGTCGATCTTGGCGCATGCCTTGACCACACGCTCGGCCGCATCGGAAGCTCCCGCGCCAACAGCCGCCAGAGCGGCGTTAACGTCAAGCTGCACTGCGGCGAGTTGTTTTGAATACGCCTGGACATCCGACGCCAGCGGATACCTGCGATTGAGGTATTCGTCAATCTCGAACTTGGCCGACGAGTACATCGGAATCGGAGTCGGCTGGCCCTGGAACGCGCGAAGACGCTCGATGCACAGCGACATGAATGCGGCGTTCTTCGGATATCCGGCGCCAGCGGCGGTTTCGGATCGCGCGTACGGAAGATTGGCGCACGAGACTGGCGTTTTGGGGCGCGGCGAGTAGTCCGGGGTAAGCCCGGCGATCGCGAACGAGAAACCGTGCTCGGCCCAGCGGCTTGTGACCTTGATCAGCAGATGATTGACTCCGGACTTGAGTGCGAGATTCACGCCCGAGACGCCGGGATATCGCGAGACCCTGGCCCGGGTGAGCACCGGCTGGGCGTTGACCCAGACTCGCCAGAAGTCCTCGGTGCGGAACCTGCCCGCAAGCCGCACATCCTTCTCAACGGTTATCGTTCGGTACAGATAGACCGACTCGTTGCGCGACGGCGCCGGGCCGCGCGGCAGGATATTGCGGTATCCGTCGGACCACTCGGGATGCTTGACCCAGGTGCGTTTCGTGGTGAGCATGCCGGGGAACTTCTTGGCCTGATAGACCTTCGTCAGATCGACTTTACCTTTTGCCGCCGCAAGCACATCCTTTTCCGGGGCGAACACGTAGGGAAAACTCTTTGCGATGTTCCCGAACGCTTCATCCTTGAACGGACCTATCGCATGCCACGGGCCGAGCGTCACGCCGGCGTCTTTAACGGTTTGGACCAGTGCGGCCTGGCCGGACATAACCTTGCGAGCGGCGGTCAGAGACTTGCCCCACGCCGCATTGTGATCGGCTTTAGCAGCGAGCGAAACTCCCGCCGCCTGAACCAACACCGCCACGCCAAGCGTCACTCTCAGACTCGATATTCGCATGAAACTCTCCTGTTTGGGTAAGTCGGGCATCCAGGGAGATATTATCGTATTCGAGAGCCTGCTGTTCAAGTATTCGACAGGCGGGTCGTCACTTACCACCGTTAATAATGGCTTTTATAACCCCTTGTCCGATCTGTCCGGCCCCGGCGGCGACGTCCTTAAAAAAACCCAAAGCGTCCGCCGGAGCCTTGGAAAGGTCGGTGATCACCGCCGACGTGATCACGGGCTTGCTGATCGTACCGCCCACATGCCGACGGATCATACTCTTGATAAGTTTTTTGACGGGATCTTCTCTTGCGATCAGTTTCAGGGGGTTCACCGCATCGAGAATACTCAACACCGGACCGGCCTGCTTGATCGGAAGAAAGAGCACGTACATGTCGATCTTCTCGGTTTCCAAGTCGATAGTTCCGCTCGGTCCGGCGTTGGCGGCCCAGATTACCGAACCGAGTTGACCGGTCAGGATTGAGGCTTTCGGTCCCTTCAGATCGAATCTCGCATGGACGTCGGCGCTGGAGAGTTTGATGTCCAGATGCCTGAACAGGTCCGATATAATTGGGACCTTCAGGGGATCTATGTCATCCAGCAAGAAGGCGCCCTTGCCCTTTATTTGGCCTGTATCCCAGAGGGGCATGGCCATGCTTATCTCACCGGCCAGAACGCCGTCCTTCATTATCTTGTCGGGGCTGAACACTCGCGTAAGCTCAGACATTCTGATCTGGTGCGTTACTGCTTCGAGCGTAAATCTCATCGGCCTGTCGCCGATGCGATCGATTTTTAGTTTGGCCCGCAGCGTTCCGCCGCATCCCTCGCCTGCTATATCCGCATCGCCCCACTGCAGTCCTTTGTCGCCGAATTGACCCCTGATCTTCGCGTCGAACTGCCCGACCGGACCGGTAAGACCAACACCGCCGGACACGGCGATCGGATCGCCCGGTTTACCGGTCGCCTCCACGTGAACTTTCACGTCGGCTCCGGCGACCGCCAACGCCGCATTCTTGTTAGAACCGATCAACCATTCGAACTGATCGGGCTTAATCTCTGATGTCGAGAAGTCGGCTCTTGCCGACACAGTTCCGTCGGGTTGCATATTCCCGCTAACGGCGCCCCTGATCCGTCCGGCGAAACTCACTTCAAAACGCCTCACCCCGCCGCGTTCCAGGCCGAAATTGAACGTGGCCCCGAGGAAGTTTTCGTTGATAGGACCGCGCACCTCACCGCCCAGCGTAACCGATTTATCGTCCTGCAGCCCTCCGCTCAGGCTGATCGAGATCGGATCGTCGCCGATCCTGCCCGACGATTCGGCGACGCTGAACTTTCCGCCTCGCCACACGATGTCTTTGAAGATGGCGCTGGCCCGAGAGATCACCGGAGAGAGCCTGCCCGGCAAATCGACGCCGCCGGGTATATGCTGGGCCTCGGAGATGTTATTAACCGCCGAAAATTCAATATATCCGATAGTCAGCTCGATATCCTTCAGATCGCCGATGATCTCCGCCAGGTCCGGCCCGTCGCCGGCCGACTCGGTCCGCTTGACGGGAACCGTACACTGGCCGTCGACGAATTGCGGATGGATCTTGGCGGTCTGGACCCGAACGACTTTGAGATGCGGAACGAAATCTTCCCACTGGGCCTCGATGCGAATCTCCGGAACGCTCAACCACAACCTTCCGAAATCATCGCGAATCTCAACGCCGCGAACGTAAGACGGACTGAAAACGTTGAGCTCCACGTCGGCAATCTCGATATCCCCGGCCCAGACGCCCTGGAGATAAGCCTTCGTCTCGCTACGGACCATCGAGGGCAGGACCCATAATTTGGCTGCAAAAACTCCCCCCGCTCCCAGAACGCAAAGGAATATCAGCAACTTAAGAAAACGCGCCGACCAGTTTATATTCTTCTTGTCGCTCATTAAACATCCACAAGAGGCTTGTCGCCCCGAATCAAAGAACTACAATCAGCATCATGACAACAACACGTCTAAAATTAGCGTTTCTGGTAACCGCAGTATCGCTGTCGGGATGCTGGCGGCGCCACCCGGCGCCCGAATTCGAGCCGATCACTCTCAACGCCGCCAATGCATCGACCGCAGTAGATTATAGCGGTCTGGCGGCGGTTCTTAAAGCGGCAGTCAGCTCCGGAGGCGAGATATCGCCCGAAAAGCTCAAAGACAACGCCAAAATGCTCGAAGGACAGTTGATGCTCATGGCGCTGACCGGTCCCAAGACCCGACCCGAACTGTTCAAGGACGATCATTCTATTCTCAACTACTGGTACAACGCGCGTGCGGCCTGGTCGATGAGGCTCATGTTGACCTTCAGCCGCGAACGTCTCAAGGCGGCCGGGGAAAAAACCGCCCCATCCGATCGCTGGCGGTTCGACGAAGACGGCTTGGCGATCGATGATTTCAACAACAGATCCTTCCCGATAGACGGCAGGTCGATGACCCTTGCGATCATAGATTCGCTGCTGATAAAGGAGTTCGGATTCAAATGCGCCGTCGGGGCTCCGGGCGTTTCGCCGGTGCGCGGGGCGATACCCGCCGAACCGTTCAACACGTACGACACCGGGGCGCTTGTCGACAAGCGGTTCAATGAACTCGTAGACGACGAAGCCAGATTCGTAATAGACGCGTCGTCGCAGCAGATTCTCATTCCACCGATACTGTGGCGATTTGCTGAGCAGACAATCGCAACGCACGAGCAGAAATACGGCGCCAGCGGGGCGAACCTTATAACCGCCCTGCTGTCCCATACGCACCTATCGCCCCACCGGCGCCTGCAGGATGCAATCGGCTACACATGCATAGAAGCGCCCGACCCCAAAGTTCCGCTGATAGTAAAACGGGAAGATTAACCGCGGGCCAATCCCCGCCGAATCACGCCCTTTCGACAAGCCCGAAAAGCCAGTCGCCGCCGCACAGAAGATTACAGGCTCCGGCCGACATGTCGCCTGCCGGACAATCTGTGTATGCCGACAAGCTAACACCACCGTAGTTAATCCCGGGGACCTCTGTGAGCAGCAACTTCAGTCGCTGGGCTGCTCAGGGAGGAATTCGTCGAGGAATTCTGTCGCCTCGTCACGATCGGGCATCTGCCCGTCCTCAAATGCGACTTGATACAACTCACGCATCAGACAGTAACCTTCCGTTCCACACGCAAAGAAGCCACTGATACCCGGCATAAAGAGCTCTATTGCATACCGGTCGGCGCCGTCCTGATTGCAGGCCTCAAGATAGAGGAAGCGGAAGCAGATTTCTCTGTCCCCCAGTTCAGTGCTGAACCATTTCTGGTATTGGTCTTCACGAACCCAGGCGATCCGTCCTGCGCGTGTCGCATCAAGCAGGCGTTTTATCACTTTGATTTTGTTGGTGTCTGTCATCCTGGAGTCGAAACAGCCTTCTTGACCAGCAGTCTATTGAACTCTGCCGGCGGCGCCTTCAATCGTCTCTCTGTTCAGGGAGGAACTTGTCAAGGAATTCGGCCGCATAGTCCCCGACACACCTCTCCTCGTCGCCGGACGCAGCTTGCTGCAACTGAAGAATCAGATAGTAGCCCTCGGTCCCGCAGGCGAAGACCTCATCGAGGCCGGGCATGTGGAACTGGATCATATACCGGTCGGCGCCGATTTGGTTGCAGGCCTCAAAATAGAGGAAACTGAAGCTGATTTCTTCGCCCCCCAACTGGGCGGTGAAGCGTTCGGCATACTGGTCGTCAGAAATCCAGACAACCCGTCCTGCGCATGTCGCATCAAGCAAACGTTTGAGCACTTTGATTGTGTTGCGATATCTCATCCTGACGTCGAAACAACCTTGGCAACGAACAGTCTGTTGAATTCCGGACCAAACGTATAGCCGCCAGACCGCACAATACCTGCAACCCCGGCGACAGAAACACCCCGTCGCTTTCGGATGCCGCCTGTCCCACACAGCACGGGTGGCAATACCCGCCGGCTACTTCTTCGATCGTCTGGCCGGCGATTTCCGAACGATCTTGGCGGACTTGGCTTTGGTTTTCTTCCCGGATTTGGGGGTCAGAAGTTTCTTGGCCTTCTTAATATCGGCGACCTTGAACACAGCGGTGGTCCTTCCGCCGACAGCACCGCCGGTGCAGTAGGCGTAAGATATATTGATGTGGGCATCGGCCAGTACGTTCGTCACCTTGGCGAACGCACCGGGGCTATTGTCCAGTTCCATCACCAGCACGTCGGACTCCGCCCATTCGTCGTGGCTTGTCCCGAGCACCTTGCGGGCTCCGGCCGCGTTGTCGGTGACCAGGCGCAGAACGCCATGCTCGACCGAATCCATTAGCGTAAGGGCCGAAACATTGACCTTCGCCTTGGCCAGTGCGCCGGTAACCACCGCCAGCACGCCGGGTTTATTGACCAGGAAGACCGAGAACTGCGTTTCAATATGCATATAAGCGTCCTTTCTGAACGTGTCGGATTTCATATATTATTATACGCCCGCGACGCTTCAGTTGCCATCAGACTCGCTGCGCAGAACTTCCGGAGCCCTGGCGTAGAACGGCGCCAGTGCGTTGTAATCAGTGAACTGTCCGTCTCGGGCCATCTGTCGGCCGACGCGCCAAACCGCACGTGCGGTCGGAAAATAGAGCTTCGGCGGCGCCATCGATATTTCCGGACCCGTACAATCGTAATACGACAACCCTTCTCCAATCAGCGTAATCGGACGTTCGACGCCGGCCAGGAACTCATCGAGCCCAACCAACCGGCCGGTCCCCTGGGGAACAATGCATCCGTCAGTACGGATAAATTCGCTCACATGCACGCAGCCGTCTCGCGCGTCCAGCACAACCGCCAGTCGGTCCCAGGGCAGATCCTCGGCCTGCAGCGCCACGGCGTGAGGGGTGCGAACCGCTGCACAACGCAGTGAGCTTATCATCTGCCCCATCGTGCGAGCCACCGTCAGGCCGACTCGCAGACCTGTGAAACTGCCCGGGCCGGCGGAGACGTAAAGCTCGCCGATATCCTCCGGACGCAGCGAGGCGCCGTCGAGCATTTCGGCGATCCGGGGGACAAGTTGCACCGCGTGGCGGGCCGAAGCCTCGAAGTCTATCGAGCCGATAATATCGTCGCCACGACCCAATACCGCTCCGCCGGTGCGGCACGATGTTTCAATAGCTAGTGATACAGGTGTTTCCATTTCGACGCTATTTTAGCCCCTGGCGACCAAACATGAAACCGTCATGACGATAAGCGGGCGCCAAATCTGCAGCTAATGTCAGACAAAGGTTTGCAATGGGGTTTGACAATCAGCGCTTTGGTCCTTAGCATATTACGACTTGCCGCCCCGCTTGGGGAACTGGATCATCATGGAATTTGCGAGATTCTGCGCCTTATGATTGCGATTATAAGTGACATTCATTCAAACACCGCGGCGTTGACCGCCGTACTGGACGACATAACCCAGCGCCAGGTCGAACGGGTAATATGTCTCGGTGACGTCGTGGGATACGGACCCGACCCGTGCGGGTGCATCGATCTGGTTATGGAGCGATGCTGCACCACCGTCCTGGGAAATCACGACTGCGCAGTAACTTACGAGCCGAGCAACTTCAATATCGGCGCCGAAAGCGCTTGCTACTGGACACGCGCGGCGATGGAGAACACCGAGGACGCCGAAAAACGCGCCGCTCGCTGGAACTTCCTGGGCAACCTGGCGGTGAAGGAGACGTTCGACGCCTCGGACCTGAATCTCGGAACCATAGAGTTGGTCCACGGAAGCCCCAGGAGACCGATTAACGAATACATCTTCCCCGACGACATATACAACAATCCGAACAAGATTCGCGGTCTGTTCGACCGCATCGACAAGCTCTGCTTCGTCGGACACACCCACGTACCAGGCGTATTCCTGGACACCCCTGATTTCTACAGCCCCGAAGAACTCGAATGGGCTTTCGAGGTCGACCCCAAACGCAAAGCCATCATCAACGTCGGTTCGGTCGGGCAGCCCAGAGACAGCGATCCGCGGGCCGGATACGTGCTCGTTGAAACCGGCGCCATACGGTTCGTTCGTGTTCCGTATGATATCGATGAAACAGTACGGAAGGTCCAGGCGATCGCCGAACTCGATGATTATCTGGGCGTCAGGCTCAAAAAAGGACGCTGAGGAACACCCACGTGAACGAACGACGAGTAAGCTGTGCAATCCTGTTGGCGGGCGCCGTATTGGCCTGTTTTCTCACCCTGTGCGGACCGGTTGAACATTGCGACGCCCAGACAACACAGACCGCCACCCAGCCCGCCGCCCCGGCGACCCTGACCGCACCGAAACCCAAACCGGGATGGTACGTGCCCGGAAGCTCCAACCCCGCCGGGAAGACCACTATCGGCTCCCTGGATTCGCGGACGGGCTACACCTTCCAGGTCGAACTGGTCAGCCGATACGCCGCGGTGCGCACCTTGAAACTGTCGGACTACTTCACCACAGTTCAGGACAAGCACGAGTTCGAAAAAGATCCCGATGCGTATATGAACCGCATAAGCCAGCCCGGCGCCGACGACGGACACTACACACTGCTGAATCACGTCCAACTCAACAAGAACCGACACCTCCCGCTGGCCACGAGCGTATACGTAAAGGTCGACGGTGAGGATTGGACCAAAAGGCCGAACGTAACGGCAAACAAGTGGCGCATGGGTCCGGTCACCGGCGACGACAGAACCCAGAGCATAAGCTTCCACTGCACTGTGTATCGCGGGCTAACGGCGAAGGAAGCCGCGGGAAATCCCGTCCTGAAACTGACCAAGACTTACACCGTTCGCAAAAAAGACTACACGGTGAAAGTGTCGTTGAAAGCCGAGAACCTCTCTGCCGACAAGCTCGCCCTGCGAATAGATCAAGCCGGGCCCGCGGGCACGCCGCTGGAGTCGCATCGAGGCGACGAACGCTATGTGGTCTGGGGACAACTCGCAGAAGACAACAACGTCGACATCATGGTCGAGAAGAAGACCTCGCTGGAAGCCGAAAATGTCGCAGTACGCCACAGCGTCGGGACAACCGCCGGCCAGCCCGGCGAGAATCCGAAACCCGCTGTTCTCTGGCTGGGACAGGGCAATAAATTCTTCGCTTCGCTGCTGTACCTCAATCCGCAAGCCGACCGCAAGGAAGCCGCCAACTACAACGCCGACGTCTGGTATTCGGCGGCGTACGAATCCGTAGACTCCATGACTCACGTTACAGGCATGGACATACCGTCGTGGACTCTGCCGCCAAACTCGAGCAAGGAGATAAAGTTCGACCTCTTCGCCGGCCCCAAGAGACGCGCGATGTTCACCGACACCGAAGACGCATTCTTCAAGCCCCAATACAAGAATCTGAACTATGTCGGGGCGATCAATCTCAGGTCGTGCTGGTGCACTTTCGACCTGCTTACGTTCGGAATGATGTCGCTGCTGAACGTGTTCGCCAGCATCGCGTTCGGGAATTACGGGCTGGCTATCTTCATGCTGGTCATCCTGGTCAGATTGGTGCTTCACCCGCTGAGCAAGAAGGGCCAGATCTCCATGGCCAAGACCAAGAAAGCTATGGAGAAGATCAAGCCCCGCCTGGACAAGATCAAGCAGAAGTACGCCAACGACAAGGAAACGCTCCAGAAAGAGACTATGAAGCTCTACAAAGAGCAGGGCGCAAACCCGATGTCAAGCATGGTCGGGTGCCTTCCCATGATGCTTCAGATGCCGATCTGGATAGCGTTGTGGACGGGGCTGAATGCGGCTGTCGAGTTGCGGCACGCGGCCCTGCTGCCGTTCTGGATCACCGACCTGGCCGCACCGGACGCGTTGTTTGCGTTTGGAACCGAATTGCCGGTTATCGGTTCAACGTTCAATCTGCTTCCCCTGCTGCTTACTGTTGCGATGTTCCTTCAGACCAAGATGAATCCCGCCACGGCCGGCCCGACATCGCCCGAGCAGGAAACCCAGCAGAAGATGATGAAGTACATGATGCCGGGAATGATGCTGATGTTCTTCTACAACGCTCCGAGCGGACTGTCGCTGTACATCATGACCTCGATCTCAGGCGGCATAGTCGAGAGCATATTCATCCGCAAGCATATCGCCGAAAAGGAAGCGGCGGAAGAAGCTCGAACCACCGTCGTGCGTGTCGGCGGCAAGGGTTTCCGCGAGACCAGGGAAAAGAAGCCCAAGGGTCCCTACAAGAAATTCTAGCCGATTGTAAGGCGACCGCTACTTCCGGATCTGGGGCGGAGCAGTGCTCTTGGCGAGCATTCTTTTCAACGTAAGCGTATCGACCCACATAACCGCTCCGCTCACCAGCAGCACGTTTGTGCCCCTCTTGCCGTAATTCTCCGGCAACTCGTAGGCCCTAACCAGGTTGCCGGCGGCCTTTGCGCTGTGAACGATATAAACGTAATCGCTCTTGCCTATAGGCAGGCCTTTGGAGTCAGTGGGCATCCGCCGCCCTGAAACCGGACTGACGAGCGAATGGGCTGAGATAAACCGCTTTTCGACCAGCGTGACCAGGCCGGGAGGGCTCTGTCCGGTATCGGTCTGGTACATCGCCACGGCGTTTCCTATCATTTTAAGTCGCGCCCTGGAAGAGGTCTGTGCGGCCTGGTCCTTAGCGCGAAAGACCGCGGGGACAATAACAGCGGCGCCAACCGGCGCGGTGGTCAAT
>PVBE010729785.1_pt1 | contig 15637 bp, 13 predicted proteins | sample 1631181 | NCBI WGS metagenome assembly PVBE01 (sample SAMN08397723, study PRJNA350692) | Marine metagenome, whole genome shotgun sequencing project. | isolation source: water | place: Pacific Ocean | collected 2012-04 | reverse complement strand
TCCCGGACTGCCACTCCGTCCACGTAGATGGGCAGGTACAGGTCCCGGGGGATCGACAGGACCGCTGCCCGTCGGAGCCCCGGGTCGATGCGGACGAGCATGATGACGTCGGCAAGTGCCACTCCGCTGGTGGTGTCGCGCCGTGCAGCGGGATCGTCCGGGTCCATGCCGACCGCACTGTCGGTTCCGATGAGAAGCAGGGTCCGTGGCGGACCGGCGGGGCCGTAGACCGGTGTGGTGTCGGGTTCCCCCCGGCCGTCACCGGTAACGTCGCCCGGGACCCCTGCCCCGCCGCTGTCACCTGTTTCGGCGCCCGGATTGTTCGAGCCACCCACTCCCGACGAACCCTGCCCACCCGAAGCTGGATCCTCGGTTCCCGGCAGGTCGGCCAGCACGCCGGAGGGCACCTCGATCCGCACGATGCTGCTGACCGAGTCCTCGAACTGGTCGAGGCGTGCGGTCACGTAGACCAGCGAGGCAGCGAACACCACGCCGAACACGAGCAGGAATCGCTGTGGCCAGGTGCGTCGCAGGTCGAGGTCGGTCTTGCCTGCCACGCATGCGATGGTACCGGCCACCCGGGTTGAGGGTTGGCCGCGGGATCAGAGGTCGAAGCCGGCAGCCAGTGCGTCGTTGCGGAACATCTGGACGGTCTCGAGTGAATATTCGTCGAGGTCCTTGCCCACAAGTGACAACTTCTTCAGAACATCGTAGGTGACGGTGATGATGTGGCAACCGATGGCATCGGCCTGCATCACGTTGAGAAGTTCTCGCGGACTTGCCCAGATCAGTTCGAGACCAGGATAAGGGCGAAGCAGTTCGACGGCGGCTGCCATCATCGGCACAGGGTCCCTACCCGTGTCGGCCACCCGGCCAGCGAAGACCGATACATAACTCGACTGGCTGGCCTGCAGGGCCTCACCCACCCAGCGCACTTGCCCCAGCGTCATCAGCGCCGTCACGTTCAATTGCACGCCCTGTTCGGCAAGGCGCTGGACCAACTTCTCGGAACTATCCCCTCGCGAATTCGTAACCGGGATCTTGGCGTAGACATTGTCGCCCCACGACGCGATCTTGAGGGCCTGACGCTCCATGTCGTCGAACTCGTCGGTGAACACTTCCAGCGAGATGGGACGATCGGGCACAGCGGCGAGCAGTTCCTTCGAGAACGCTTCATAGTCCTCGATGCCGGCCTTACGCATCAACGTCGGATTCGTCGTGAAACCGCTGATCAGTGGATTTTCGTACAACTCGAGGATCCCGGGGAGGTCGGCGCCGTCGCCGAAGATCTTCACCGAGAGATCACTGAGCAACCCGCCCATCCGAACACCTGTCCTCACGTCATCGGGGATTTCACTCAGGCTACCTGTCGAGCCTGCGAGCGGACAAGGTCCCCAAGATGAGGTCTGTCGCCTCCTCTATGCTTTCGACGGTCACGTCCGGCCGTAACGCAGGTGGAGGTTGGCCTGCACTGGAGGCCCACCAACTGCGCTCTTGTTCGAGGAGGACGCCACGAACACAGGCGGCGTGGGCGGCGGCAATGTCGACCCAGCGGTCACCGATCAGCCAACTCTCGGCCAACTCGATGTCGTGTTCCCGTGCAGCCATCTCGACGAGTCCGGGCAGCGGCTTGCGGCAGTAGCAACCGTCCTCGTTCGTGTGTGGACAGGCATACACGTCGTCCAACGGGAGCATCTCGACCAGGCGTCGATGGATGGCAGCGACGGCGTCTAACGACACATCCCCCCGGGCGATGTCGGGCTGGTTGGTGACCACAAACAGCGCAAATCCCGATCCCGCCAGTCGTTGGAGCGACTGCTCGACGCCGGGCAGGATTCGGAGTTCTTCGAGCTGCCAGGGTGGCCGTCTCGGCGGCCCTTCGATCTCGGCGTTTAGAACCCCGTCTCGGTCAAGGAATACGGCGGGCTTCACGCCACTCTTCTCCGACGGTCTCTGACGGTGAGTCCGAGGAGAACGATGACAGCGGTAAGCATCAGCAGGACCCCGTTGCGGAATGAGGCGGGCCGATAGGAGAATTCGACGACCGAATTCCCTGCCGGCACGGACACGCCGCGGAAGGCAATGTCAGTCGGGTAGACATCGGCGCTACCTCCATCGACAGTCGCGGTCCAGCCGGGCATGTACACGTCGGCGAGCAGGAGGAGGCCGGGGCAGGCAGACGATACCTCAACACGCACACTGGTCAGGCGCTGGTCGACAATCCGGGCCGAGCCCGGTTCCGTACACGTGGTTGGCCCGAAGCCCGCTGGCAATAGGCCGTCGTCGGTCTCTATCACCGCTGTCTTCGTCGGGTCGATCCCATCGACGAGGACCGTCTGGTCCGACAGCACCGTGGCATGCTCGCGGAACCATGCCTCAGCGGCATCCACCGAGGACACAGCGTGCACGTCGTGGACCACGAGCGCCCGTGGAACGGCGTGGGTGTTTTCATACACGACAGCGATATCGCTCTTGATCACCGGGCCTGCGAGTTGGTCGGACTCCTCGGGTGTGAACACCAGAGGGGCATCATCGGGCGAAATGAGTTCAAGATCCGTCCAGCCAGCCCAGTCCATCGCAGTGTGCCCGATGGGTTCAGTGAGCAGCCAGACTCCCACCGGTGGCTCGGTAGTGTCGCCCTCGAGCCGCACCTCGGCCGACTCCCATCGATGTCCGTCGTCAACCAGTTCCGGAACGACAGCTGTGCTCCACAGCCGTTTTCGGTCTCCCGTCTTCGACTCGACCTCAACGGCGAAACGGACGCCGTCGCTTCCGGCTGCGGGGTCCATGGCTTCGAAGTCGAGGCCGTAGCGGAACGAGAGTACGCCCCCGGTGAACTCCTCGATCGGGAGTTCGAGATCCCCGGGAGTGTGCTGGAACAGCGCTCGGGTGGGCTGCTCGCTGCTCTCCCACATGAAAGCACCCCGGAGTTCGGGGGTCTGGTCGATCGAGTCTAGGAAGCGGGCGGTCAAGCTCTCGTCCCCTATCCGGTTGAATTCCAGATCGATCCAGCCTGCCCAGTCCATCGCCGTGTGTCCAATGGGTTCAGTGAGCAGCACCAGCTCATGAACCGGATCAGCGGGATCATGCTCGACCACCAGCGAGTGTCTGTTCCAGCCGACGATGAACTCGTCGCGTCCAGGTTCGACGTTCTGCGACCAGAGACGCTCCATAGCCCCTGAAGCACGCACGACATCTACGCCGAACGTTACCCCGTCGCTCCCCCCCTCGGTCTTGAATGATGCCCGGTCGAGGCCGTAACGAAAGCTGAGCACCCCCTGCAAGGGTGGCTCAAGTGGAATCGTTGTCCGGTTGGGCGCATGTTGGAAGAACGCGTAGCGGCGCCAACCCTGGCCGAGGTCCATGTAGCCACCCCGGAGGGCAGTCGAAGCCTGGATCGACGATTCGAGTCGTTCCTGGAGGGGCGTTTGCATGATCTCACCACCGGCCACAATCCAGTCAACGCCAAGCAGATCGAACATGGGGTTTCCAACGATTCGTGCCCGGGTCTGCTCCTCCGAAACGCCGAACGGTCCACCAACAAACCGGCTCTCGATCTCCGGCTCCACGAAAAGGCCCACATAGCGCCAGTAGCGGTCCACGTAAAGGGCGTCGAGCATCCGAATGTCAGAGAGCCCGAAGACACCAGCCGTGTTGGGAAACAGGAGAGCATTCACGGCAAAAAGCCGACTGCCATCGCCTTGGCCATCAAGGTCGACCAGCTCACCAAGCCAGTCGTCGGGCCGATACGGATCTGAGCGATCCGCGTAATGATGGAAAGGGGCAAGAATGAGGAGTTCCGCCACCACGACCAACAGCATGATCGATGAAATCCTCGTGCTTGGGGCAAAGCGAGACGCTGCAACGACCACGGCTGCAGCGCCAAGTGCCAGGCCAAGACTCAAGATGAGTTCCAGGTTGGTCAGACTGGAGAAGACCACATCGTTTACCGATACCCCCCAGCCGACGAGTACGAGAAAGATTGCAAGCGCCGTGGTCACTTGTCGAAAGCCAACCTGCCCTCGAGAAAACGCCTCAACTCCGAGACCGGCAAGAACCGCGAACATCGCTGCAACAATCGGCGGCGCCCACGCCTCGAAGTTGACGCGCTCGAAAATCGGCAATCTGCCAACCAATTCGATGACAGGAAATCCCACAACCTTGAGAATCGTCAGAAATGCGATCAGCGCACAGGGGATGGCGACTCTCCTTCGCAGCGTCGACTTGGCCACCAAGCCGACAAGACCCAACATCAGGACCGCCGCACCTACCCATGAACGAGTCCCCCACCTCTGCCCATCAACAAAGGGAACCACCCAACCAAGAAGTAGTCGGGCCGGCTCTGTGCGCTCGCCGGACCCGCTCTCGGACGTATGCAGGCTGTGCGAGAGTTCGACGTACTCGGCGAACGGCAACAGCATTGGTGCTGCCAACGCCGATCCCAACAGTGCACCAGTCAGTAGACGAACCGCGTTCCGGAGTCGTTCCGCCTCCCCTATCAGCCTCCAGAGGGCATACCCGCCGATCGTCAAGAGGACGAGGAACGCCGATTCGGGCATACCTACGAGGAAGCAACCTGCGGTCGCCGTGGCAACCGCCACGATAGGCAGCGAGTCGCGACGCCGTAAGGTCCACTCCACGCCAGCCAACAGGAGCGGCAGGTAGGCATAGGTGCGGATGAATCCGTTGTTTGAGTGCAGGAAGAAGAATCCTGACAGTGCGTAGGCGGTAGCAATCGTCGAACCCGCCACATGGCTCAAACCTATGAGTCGACCGAACGCGAGAAATCCGAATGCTCCCAGCATCAGGGCACCCAGAGCGGTCAAGTCCCACATCCAAGTCGACGGAAACAAGTTGACAGGAAGTAAGAGTGGATCAAAGACAGCGCTCTGCCCATTCGCGGCAAGTGGGGCGCCTGCGCCCTGGTACGGATTCCAGAGCGGGATTTCTCCGTTCCAGAGTGCTTCGTTCGTTACCTCGGCCCAAGGCTCAAATGCCCACGCAGACGCCCCAGAGTCAAGTCGAACTGGATCGAAGCTCTCCACAACACCCGTTTCCTGACCGGGGAAGGGAGCAAATCCGTTAGTCCCCGCCGCAAACGATGCGCTACTAAGGGTATTTCCGCCTAAGATTATTGGCCAATAGGCGATGGCCACAACGATGACAACTAGGGTGCCACAGCGCACTGTGGAGTTGTCCGCCCATTCTCTAAGTCGCCGAAGCGCTACGTTCAGCAGTCCTTCTCCGTTCGCTACATACAAGAGGCGTTCTCAGATCTCTGACCTCTACTATCTTTGTTAATTCCTATCGCCATGGGTTGAACAAGGTGGCCTGAGAATGCGAAACGGATAAACATCACCGACTGCCATATCTTCAATCTGACCGCTTCACGGCTACAACGACCATTTCGCCAAATCCGATCCACCGCACGCGCCGCTTAGAAATAGGAAGAATTCTCCAAATCAGTTTAATCACCCTAGTTAATACCGGAATCGGGTAGCTGATCAACTGTCCGTATAAGTAGTTCGCAGTTACAGCTTTGCGTCCCTTTTCTAGGCGGACGATTTGAAGACCTACCCTGTTAAACAATATCTGGAGGCCTTTCCGAGAATAGTAAGTTAGGTGTTCCTCGCGGTATTGAGGCCACAATCGCCCAGTGATCCGGTGTGCAAATGATCCAGATTCTGGCGTTGATATTATCAGATGACCTCCTTTGACTAACCGGCCCGCGGCAAGACGAAGTTCGGACTCAGGATCCCGTACGTGTTCGATGAAGTCGATCATGACAACTGCATCGAAGCATTCGTTCGGCCATGGTTTGTCGGAGAGGATTCCTGCGTGGAATCGTGCCCCTGGAACCCGTCTCCTCGCCTCTTTGACCGCGGCGGCATTGAGGTCAACGCCAGAGGCCGAGTGACCAAGTTCGAGAGCCAATGAAACAAAGTCGCCATTGGCGCAACCCAATTCGAGTATTCGGCTTCCGTCCTCCAGCGCTGCTCTGTCGAGAATCCGGCCAAACGACATCTTCTTCATTCCTTCGACTACGTCCTGCGCCTCAAAGGACCACGGCCGATAGTAGTCGGGCCCGTAAATCTCTGTCAGCCTCTGATCGGAAGGTTGGATTCGCTGGTACTCGGTCCGGCAACTCGAGCATCTGACGACTTGACCTTGTTTCGCCAAAGATTGCGCTCCTAGGCATCCGGGGCACGCCTCAACCCTCATCTATCGCTGCCTTCTGGGTTCTCGCGCGAAGTAGAGGGAAGACCCTCCACATATTCAATTGTCTCAATCAGTGCCTCTTCGTTCCCGACATCGTAGAAACGACGGGCTACTGGATACGCGGCCAGTTGTCCTTCACCCGTTAAGGCGATAAGGGACTCCGAGAGGTCAAACGATTCACTTCGCGCGCTTGCAAATGCTGCTGGCCTAAACAAAAGCATCCCGTAGTCGATAAATCGATGGCTTCCTGCTTGAGCATCCTTTTCATAAACGGCTACACGTTCACCATCGATCGACACATTCGAGGTCTCCCAGCGGTCGCAGTTCTCAAGCACAGTCATGCCAGCAAGAACTTTGTCATCCAGGAAATCCTGTTCGATACGCGACATCGGAACATCCAGCAACGTGTCACCATATGCGAGCCAGAAGGGTTCTTTGTGTATCTCGGCGAAACGCGCTGTTGCACCTCCTGTACCCCGAAGTGTCGGTCCATCTTCAAGCCACGTAATCGAGAGTCCCCTGCCAGAACCAACACCAATCCTCGACTGGAGTACTTCCGCACCATGGCCTACGAGCATGCAGACATCGGTGACTCCCGCATTGGACAGTTCTGTCAGTTTGAGGTCGATAAACGACGAATCGGCCACCTCGAGCAAGGCCTTGGGAACTATCGGCCCAGTCAAGTGAGCGACTCGGGTCCCAAGCCCACCCACAAGTAATGCAACCGTCAGCACCTCAAGCCACCACAATCCGTGAGCCCTCAAAGTCGAACGTAAACCGAACTTCTTCCAAACCAATGTCCGTCATCTCAGCACGCAAACTTGTCTTGGAGTCAGCGTAGAAAAGCAGAAAACCACCGCCACCAGCTCCGACTAGCTTGCCTCCAATAGCTCCTGCATCTCGGCCACGTTGGATCCAGCCATCGACCTGTTCGTGGATCTCTGACGGCGACCGTCGAAGCTTGAGTTCCCACTGACGGTTCATCAGCTCGGCAAAGCCGTCCAGGTCTCCGACGGTCAGAGCATCGTGGCTGTCGTGGCCGATTTGCCGCACCGCGTCCAGGTTCTCCGCCGCCCTCGACGGCGCCCCGAGTTCACTCATCTGTTCGGTGATTTCCTCGGACGCCGACCGTCGGACTCCTGTGTAGAAGAGCAACAGGTTCTCCTCGAACCGGTCGAGGGCAGCCTTTGGCATCGGGACCGGTTCAAAGGTGACTCGATCGTCCGGGTGGAAGGTGAATGCGGTGACGCCACCGATGGCCGCTGCGTACTGGTCCTGCTTTCCCACCGGCTCGCCGAGGCGCTCGATCTCGATGTGGCAGGCCATCTCTGCGAGATCTTCGTTCGTGGTCATCCGACGTCGGTAGGCATGAAGCCCTTTGAGGACGCCGACGGTGAAGGCCCCCGAGGAACCAAGACCTGTCCCCGCCGGGATGTCGGCCATCGACGAGATCTCGATACCCCGCTCGATATCCGCTGCGACCAGTGCCTCGCGAAGTATCGGGTGTTCGATCGAAGCCACGTCGGACACCCTCTCGATGCCCGAGTACTTAAGTAGCAGATCATCGTCGAAATTGTCGTTGACGGCAATGTAAATGTGCCGGCTGATCGCTGCTGCGACAAGGAATCCGCCGCCATGTTCACGGTAGTAGGTGGGCAGGTCCGTGGCCCCTCCTCCGAGGGAGATCCGCAGCGGAGTCCTTGTGATGATCATCGGCGATTCGCCTCCTCGACGATTCTCCAGACGGCGACCGCATCGTCCAGAGATGCGCCAATCGTCTCGCCACCTGCGCAGGCAGCCAACACGTCTTCTACTTCGAGGTCCCAGGAGTGGTCTCCAGGGGGCCATTCTCGAGTCGTGGTGACCGGAGGGCCCATCTCGGGAAGCATCTCGTGGAATACGTAACGTTCGACTCCATAGGACCCCCCGAGACCGGTGATCTCAATCTTGGCCCGTTCCATAACCACTTCGAACGAGAACAGGTTCTTCCACTCGGTCCAGGAGGCGTGCAGCCAGGCGAATGCGCCTGAGTCACAGCGGAGGGCGAGAAAGGCGTTGTCCTCGACATCCATCGCCCAATAGTCGGTCCGTAACTCGGCGAAGGCCAGTTCGGCGTCTCCGCACAGGAAGCGGGTCAGGTCGATCAGGTGAACGCCCTGGTCGACCAGTTCGCCACCCCCGGACAGCGACCGTTTCGCGCGCCACTCGCTCTCGTAGCCGACACGACCACCGTGGCCATATCTCGCCCGGACATGGAGGACCGAGCCAAAGTTTCCTCCACCAACGACCTTCCGTGCCTCGAGCAACGAGGGATGAAATCGGTGGTTGTAACCCACTCGAACGGTCCGCCCCGACGCCACCGTCACCTCGACCAGTTCGAGGATCTGGCCCAGACCGACAGCACCGGGCTTTTCGACAAGGACGTCATGGCCGGCAGCAACGGCTGCTGATGCGACGGGCAAAAGGGAAGCGTGATCGACTGCCACGACGACCAGGTCGGCGTCGCCCCGCTCGAGGGCCTCATCGAGTGACGCGACGGCCGACGCTCCTTCGTGGTCGGCCTTCAGAGACGTAGCTGCAGCGAGGTCCAGGTCATGGCACCATGCCAGCTCATGCCCGAGTCGGCGAAAGGCATCTGCTCGCTTGCATCCGATGAGGCCACAGCCGACGACACCGATCCGCTTCATGTGATGCTCTCATCCTCGAGCAGGTGTGGTGATCCGATGAGGAAGTCGACCGTGCGCTCGACTGCCTCGCGAATGCCGTAGCGGGGTTCCCACCCAGTCGACCGGATCTTGTGGGTGTCGAGGAGGATGAACGGATTGTCGCCAACCCAGCCTCGATCACCGCCGCCGAACTCGAATTCGGGCTCGAGCCCCAGCCGTTCGCTAATCCAGCCTGCGGAGTCGCTGACCGTGCAGTAGTTGTCGACGCCGAGGTTGAAGGTCTCGAACGGTGCATCGCGATCGAGAACGGTGAGCATGGCCCGCACACAGTCGGTCACCTCGAGATAACTCTTTCGTTGTCTGCCATCGCCCAGGATCGGCAGTCGATTCGGGTCGTGTTGCAGGAGACGGACGAAATCGATGACATGGCCGTGGGTATACCGGGAGCCCATGATCGACACGAACCGCAACACCGCAGCATTGATCTCGGTGCCCTCGGTGTATGCCTGGATGAATGCCTCGGCCGCGAACTTCGAGGCTCCGTACAAAGAGGTCTGTACGGGGATCGGCGCGTCCTCGGGTGTGGGGATGGTCTTGCAGTCGCCGTAGACGGAGCCCGTCGAGGAGAACAGGAGTCGCCCTACACCCGTTTGCCGCATCGCCTCGAGAACGTTGTGCGTCGCAACGAGATTCTGCTCGAGGTCCCGGCGCGGGTGGTTCCATCCGAAACGTACGTCCGCATTGGCCGCCAGGTGCACGACGGCGTCTGCGCCTGCGATTGCTTCGGTCACCCGATCGGCGTCGAGCAGGTCCATCTCGACCAACTCGAAGTCGTCGTGGGACCGGGCAGATTCCACGAACTCTCGCCGTCCGGTGGAGAGGTTGTCGAGGGCGACGACCTCATTCCCGCCTTCCAGCAATGCGTCGCAGAGGTTGGAGCCGATGAACCCCGCTCCCCCTGTCACCACGAGTCGCATGTACCTAATTCCCGCTTCCGATTTCGCCGTATAGCGCCTCGTCAATTCGACGGAGTTGGTACCGGGAGCTGGAACGGATGTCGTCGACCGTTTCGGCGAGGACCGCTGGGTTCTCCCACCGGGCGCTTACCGTCCGGCCGTTGATCGCAACTGACTCGTCGGACAGCAGGAAGCGCAACAGGTCGGCGAAGGGCTGGAGTTCGTCTGGATTTGATCGTTGCCGGCGGGTGGCCTCGTAGAGGTCGCTCCCCGCGCGAGCAGGCCCGGCTTCGAGGAGTGGGTCGGTGAACTGCGTGGCGATCGCCCCGGGGGCGATGGCGTTGACGCGGATGCCGCGTTGCTCGAGTTCGCCACCCAGGGTCTCGGTCAGTGAAGCGACCGCTGCCTTCGAGGCCGTGTAGGCGCTGATACGTCCGGCGACGTTCGGTCCCCCGATGCCGCCGCCGGCCATGGTGACGATGCTGGCTCCTGCGGCCATGTGGGGGACGAAGGCGCGGATGGTGTTGGCGACGCCGACAAGGTTGACGGCCACGGCTGATGCCCAGGCCTCGGAATCCGTCTCGTCAATCGTCCCCACCGGGCCGAGGACGCCGGCGCAACACAACAGCCCGGTCGGCGTGCCGAGTTCCCGGACGATTGCGTTGGCGAACCGGTCGAGCGCCTCGGTGTCGGTGACGTCGGCATCGATGCCGACGGCGGGCACACCGTGGGAGGCCGTGACCACGGCAGCGACAGCCGCCGCATTGCGTCGGGCACACACTCCGATGCATACTCCATCTGCGGCAAGAACGTCGACTGCGTGACGCCCGATGCCCAACGTGCCACCGGTGACGGCGACCACCGGGATGGCGGAACCCGTCACAACGAGGCTGAGGTGTCGACGGCCGCAGGGATTTTCGAGAACCGGAAGCGCACGAGGGCGACGATCCAGGTGATCGGATCGCGGAAGAGGCGGATCTTCTTACCGCTCTCAAAGTCACGTGACTCGTAGTAGACCGGCACCTCGACCGGATGATGGCCGCGTCGTACGAGCTTCGCGACAAGTTCCCAGTCGAAGTCGAAGCGGTCGGCGCAGAATGAGAGCCCCTCGATGCACTCTGTGCGAAAGACCTTGTACATGGTGAACGGGTCCTTGAGTCGCGTCCGGTACACGACATTAAACAGGAATGTGAACCCCAGATGACCGAGGTTCATCAACCTGTCCACACCCCGCGACCCTTCGAAATCACGCATGGCGACGCCATCGGAATGCCTAGACCCAAGAACGAACGACGCCTCCCCGGTGGCGATTGGGCCGAGAAGCACTGGGTAGTCCTCCACGCGATACTCGAGGTCACCGTCCTGGATGAGCACCACGTCTCCGGTCACGGCTTCGAGTCCGGTACGGACCGCCCTTCCCTTGCCTCTCGGCTCGCTCTCGTGGATGACCCGAACACGGGGATCAGCGTCAAAGCCGTCGACGATCTCACGGGTGCGGTCGCTCGAATTGCCCTCCACAATCACCAGTTCCAGATCTGACGATCCGAGATCGACCCCAAGCACCCTGTCGATCGCCTGTGCGACTGTCGCCTCCTCGTTAAAGACCGCCATGACGACCGAAAGGCGAAAGATCTCGGCGCGCCGTCGTGCAGGGTCTCGTTGCTTCGTCACGATGAGATGGGACCTGTCGTCAGACGGCGACACTCGACTCCCACTTGGCGGTGTTCACTGCCAAGCGGGGGTGACTCACGAGAAGGTGCCAGAACAATGCCTGCATGCCCTCGGTCTGTGGCGTCACGTTGCCCGGGTTGGGGTTCGGCACAATGATGCATGCATCGCTCCATTGAGCGACCTGACCGCCGTCCCTGCCGACGATCCCCGTAATCGAGGCGCCCACCTGCCGTGCCAGAGCCATGGCCTCTACGAGATTCACGCTGATTTGGCGGTCCACGTCGCCACCGCCGACTGAGAACACGAAGATCAGGTCGTCGGACCCGAGGCGCGAGACCTTGAGCCACTCCGCGTAGGACGTGTCAAAGCCCTCGTCGTTCGTCCGTGCGGTCAATTCGGAGACGTTGTCGGTGACGGAGTAGCACTCGATGCCCGCCAGCTTGCGGAAGTCGCAGGCGGCGTGTGAGGCGTGGCCCGCACCTCCACCGGAACCGCAGAAAAAGACGCGCCCGGCGCGCTCGCGCGTCTGGCGCAGCAAATTGACGACTCCGTCGATGGCCGCATGGTCGACCGATTCGAGGATCGCCACCGACTCACCGAGGAACTGTTCTGTGAACTGATGCACCGGGATCACCTGCCGCCGTGGGCGCTGGACGTAGCAAGGCTACCGGCCTGAAGATCCTGTCCTGTTGATTCCGTGGTCGCGTCTTGTCGGTCCGGAGCAACGTGAGATACCCGAGCCCGACCTCAGCGTCCACCCCGGTCACCGTGACCTCGAGGTCAGCGAACCCGGTTTCAGGCCAACTCAGATCCAGGGGAACCCCGTTTTCGGCGACCGTCAACTCCGCCTTATCGAGGAGCAACCCGTCTACGGCATACGCCACGGTACGAAGGGCGGGTTCTTCAAACTCTCGTCCTTCCCGTCCCGGCGATCGATGTGTTTCGGCATTGGAGAACACCCCGACCATCGACACTCAACGGAAACTATGCTTGCACGTGCAGGGTCCACGATGCCTCCGTGCCATAACCTCCCAGCCGTGACATCTGTACACCCAGTAAGGGCAACCAACACGGTCTGGGTCGACGGCCGACTGGTTGCCGCCGACAGGACCGCAATTGCCGCCAACGACCATGCGATCGTGGTCGGCGACGGTGTGTTCGAGACGATGAAGGTGGTCGACGGCACCGCCTTCGCCCTCACCCGCCACCTCCGGCGCCTCCGTTTCTCCGCAGACGGCATGGGCATGCTCCCTCCCGATGATGAACGGGTTCGCCACGCGGTGGCAGCTGTCCTCGACGCTGATCCCGACGCCGGGAAACTGCGCATTACCTGGTCGAGTGGCGTCGGTCCGCTCGGCTCGTCGAGAGGAGACGGGCCAGGCACCCTCATCGTGGCCACCGAAGCAGGATCGGCCTGGCCGGTCGCCGAGGCCGTCCACCTCTGTCGTTGGGCCCGCAACGAGCACGGCGCCCTGGTCGGCCTCAAGACGACGTCCTACGCCGAGAACGTGCTCGCCCTCGTGGCCGCCCACGACCGCGGGTGTTCCGAGGCGCTGTTCGCCAACACGGCCGGCGACCTGTGCGAGGGAACCGGCACCAACGTGTTCCTGGTCGTCGACGGCGAACTCGTGACGCCTCCCCTCTCCTCGGGGTGCCTCGCCGGGGTCACGCGCGAACTCCTGCTCGAGGAGATGGCCGTGACCGAGCGGTCGATCGCTCCCGACGAGTTCGCCCGGTCCTCCGAGGCGTTCCTCACCTCGTCCACGCGTGATGTCAACGCCATCGCACAGGTCGACGACCTGGTGCTTCCCGAGGCACCGGGCCCGGTCACCGTGGCAGCACAGGCGGCGTTTGCCGACCTGTGTGCCCGCTCGCTGGACCCCTGATTCAGTCCGGGCCGATGGGCCGGAGGTGGACGACATCGCCAGAGCGGAACTCCTGACGGTTCCCTTCGACCTCGACGACCAGGGCGCCATCGGTCGCGAGGTCGACGGAGGTCCCCTCGACTGCACCGGACGGTGACTCGATCCGCACCTCCTGTCCGATGGTCGCCGACCGCGCCAGGTGCTCGAGCCGCATCGCCTCGACGCCCCCCGGGGCCTCGAGGACGCCGAGCCAGTGCCCGAAGGACGAGAGGACGGGATCCCACAGGCTCCTCGGCTCGATTCCAAGGCCTACCGCTGCCAGGGACGTGGAGCCCGGTGGGCCCTCGTCGTCCGGTCCCGGCCAACCGATGTTGAGGCCCATGCCCACGACGACCGCCGGTGGGCCGCCGTCGACCAGTTCGGCGAGGATGCCGGCCACCTTGCCCGGCCGGAGGCCATCCACGAGGAGGACGTCGTTGGGCCACTTGATCCGGACGGTCGGCCCCTGCCCGCCGAACAGGTCGCCCAGGGCGTCGACGACCGCCACCGCCAGCGTGGAGGTGACGAGCGGGAGCCGGTCGGGCCCGCCGAACGGTCGGAGCAGGACCGACATCAGCAGGTTGGCGTCCGGCGGGGCGTCCCAACTGCGATCCAACCGTCCACGGCCGGCGGTCTGGTGGCCGGCGACAAGCACGGTACCTTCCACAGCGGTGTCAGCAATCGCTGCCAGGTCGGCGTTCGTGGATCCCGTCTCCTCCACGTAGTGGACCGGTCCGATGCGGCCCCCGGCGGGATCTGGAATGGGATTCTCGGAAGGTTTGTACGGAATGCCCGTCATTCGGGTAACCATATGTCCGTGTTCACCAAGGTTCTGATCGCAAACCGGGGCGAGATCGCCGTACGGATCATCCGGGCGTGCCGCGACCTCGGCGTCGGCACCGTCGCCGTCTACTCGGAGCTCGACCACGACGCCCTCCACGTGCGCCTCGCCGACGAGGCCTACGCACTGGGTGGACGGACAGCGGCCGAGAGCTATCTCGACACCGACGCCATCCTCGACGCCATCGGGCGCAGCGGGGCCGACGCCGTCCATCCCGGCTACGGGTTCTTCTCGGAGAATGCTGACTTCGCCCGTGCCATCACCGAAAGGGGGGTCACCTTCATCGGCCCGCCGCCGGAGGCCATCGAGGTCATGGGCGACAAGATCAGTGCCCGCATCGCCGCCGAGCAGGTCGGTGTCCTCGGGGTGCCGGGAACAACCGACCTCATCACCGACCCGGACCAGGTCCGGGCCTTCGGCGCCGAGCACGGCTACCCCATCGCCATCAAGGCCGCCTACGGAGGCGGTGGTCGCGGCATGAAGGTCGTCGCCGACGAGGCATCGATAGCGGAGTCCATCGACTCGGCCCGACGTGAGTCGACCGCCTACTTCGGTCGCGACGAGATCTACATGGAGCGCTACCTGATGGCACCGCGCCACGTCGAGGTCCAGGTCCTCGCCGACGGCCACGGCAACGCCGTCTACCTCGGTGACCGGGACTGTTCTGCCCAGCGTCGCCACCAGAAGCTGATCGAGGAGGCGCCGGCACCGGGGCTCTCCGACGACCTCCGGCGGGCGATGGGCGAGGCGGCTCTGAAGGTCGCCCTCGGTTGCGGCTACACGAACGCCGGCACGGTCGAGTTCCTCGTGGAGGGCGACGACTACTTCTACCTCGAGATGAACACCCGCCTGCAGGTCGAGCACCCGGTCACCGAACTCGTGACCGGCATCGACCTCGTCGAGCAGCAACTCCTGGTGGCCTCGGGCGAGTCGCTCTCCTTCGCCCAGGACGACATCGAGGTCAGCGGCCACGCCATCGAGGTCCGCATCAACGCCGAAGACCCCGCCGAAGGCGCCTTCCTGCCCTCACCGGGCAGGATCGAACGGCTCAAGGTCCCCGATGGCTACGGCATCCGCTTCGACGCCGGCTACGAGAGCGGCGACGAGGTCAGCCAGTTCTACGACAACCTGATCGGCAAGTTGATCGTCTGGGGCCGCGACCGCGACACGGCGATCCAGCGCACGGTCCGGGCGCTCGACGAAATGGTGGTCGAAGGGGTCGCCACCACGATTCCCGCCGACCGGGCGATCCTCGAACACGCCGACTTCCGGGCAGTCGCCCACTCCACGAAATGGGTCGAGGAGACGCTCGACCTGACCGGAGTCCGGAGCCCATCGACCGCGACTGGCGACGAACAACCAACGATCCGTCGGGACCTG
>PVBE011021466.1_pt1 | contig 15639 bp, 15 predicted proteins | sample 1631181 | NCBI WGS metagenome assembly PVBE01 (sample SAMN08397723, study PRJNA350692) | Marine metagenome, whole genome shotgun sequencing project. | isolation source: water | place: Pacific Ocean | collected 2012-04 | reverse complement strand
GGGAGTGGGTGTGGGGGTCAACACCGGGGGAGATACGCAGCAGAATGTTCTGAAGCGCTATACGGCGGGAGGCTATTTCCTCCAACAAGGAGAGCTCGTGGAAATTGTCCACCACCACCCGTCCCACCCCCAGGGTGAGGGCCAACTCCAGCTCCTCCCGGCCCTTGTTATTGCCGTGGAAGTGGATCCTCTCCGGGGGGAACCCCGCCTTGTGGGCCAGGGAGAGTTCTCCGCCGGATACCACATCCATCCCCAACCGCTCGTCGGCTATCATCCGGGCCAGACCCTGGCCTAGGAAAGCCTTGGCGGCGTACAGCACCCGGCTACGTGGATAGAGACTGGCGAACTCGTCCCTGAATGCGGAGCATTGGGAGTGCAGCGTGGCCTCATCAAATATGTACAGGGGGGTGCCAAAGCGGCGCACCAACCCTACTATGTCCTGCCCGGCTATGAAAAGCCGGTCATCCTTGACCTGCGCCGTAACTGGAAAAAGGGAGAGGAGGGGATTGTTCATATTGTCCTACTCGAGGTGGTATGCCCCTTCCTGTACGGATATCCGGCCCTCCGTCTGTAGCTTGGCGAGGTGGGCTTTCACCTGTAGCTCGGCCAGCCCCATCAGGCGGGGGTCCAACTCATCGTAGATGTCTTTGACCATGTCTGCGATTAGGTTGTGCCCTCGCTCTAGGCAAGAGAGCACCTGTGCTTCCCGTTCCCGGCGGTGCTGGAGCAACTCCGCCACCTTGCTGTGTCCGTCCTGCACCATGGGGCCGTGGCCGGGCAGTATGGACTGGAAGGGGTATGTCAGCAGGTTCTCCAGAGAGGCCATATACCGGCCCATGTCCCCCCTTGGCGGGGTGATGACGGTGGTGCCTAGCCCCAGTACATGGTCCCCGGAGAACAGGAAACCCTGCGGACGGAGGAGGAGGCACATATGGCCCGGGGTATGGCCGGGGGTGTGGACGACCTCCAAATCGGTGTTGCCGGTGCTAATCACCTGCCCATGCTCCAGCGCCTCGGCGATATCCCCGGCCTCGGCGGCATCGTCTCTGTGAATGCAAATCCTGGCACCGGTGGCCTGGCCAATAGGGCCGGCGCCGCCTATGTGGTCCACATGGGGGTGGCTCAGTAAGATACGGCCCACACCTAGGCCCAGCTCACGCAGCTTCCCCAGCCGCGTGGGGGCATCGGCTTCGTAGCCGGAATCAAGGAGCACGGGGTGCTCCCCTGCTACCAGGTAAACATTGGGCGGGAAGACTCCGGTGAAGGCCCCCTGCCCTATTGAAATGGTGTAGACACCAGGGGCAATCTCCATTACTGACCTCATGGTAGCAACCACATATAAGCAAAGTCAAGCACTGCGGTAATGTTCGTAGCAACACAGCTTTTCCTACGCACCCGAGGGTATCTGGTGGGCGTATCCCCCGAAGAAATCTAGCGGGAGGGTAGATGGGAAGGACAATCTTTGCTAAACCGCCCTTGCCATACCAATTGACATGGCGGAGGGGCTAAATTAGAATTTCATTGATGTTCCGACGCACCGTGCTCCCCAGTGGCCTCAGGGTTATTACCAGCAAGATGCCGCACACCCGTTCGGCGAGCCTGTCTATATTCATCGGCATCGGCTCTCGCTTTGAGTCCGATGCCGATGCCGGGGCGTCTCATTTCGTGGAGCACCTGTGCTTCAAGGGCACCCAGCGCCGGGCCAGCTCAAAGGAGATTTCGGAAGCCATTGAAGGGGTGGGTGGCATACTCAACGGGGGTACTGATAAGGAGCTAACCGTATACTGGTGTAAGGTGGCCGTAGGCAACTTTGAGAGCGCTCTGGATGTGCTGTCGGACATGATACTCAACTCCAAATTTGACTCCACAGAGGTGGAGAAAGAGCGCAGCGTCATCATTGAAGAGATAAGCATGACGCAGGACAACCCTGGCCAGCTTGTCAATCTGATAATAGACAATGTTATGTGGCCCGACCAGCCCTTGGGCCGGGATGTTGCCGGCACTAAGGAATCGGTCGGGGCCTTTACCCGCCAGCACTTGGCGGACTTCCTGGCCAGGCACTACCGGGCCGGGAATGTAGCCGTCAGCGTGGCCGGGAATGTGGAGCACGATGCCGTGGTGGAGAGTGTGGCTGGGGCCTTTGCCCCCTGGCAGGACGGCCCGGCGGAGAAGAGTGTCCCCGTGGATGACCGGCAGAATGCCCCAAGGCTGTTGGTAGACAACCGCACCACGGAGCAGGCCCACCTCTGCCTGGCTCTGCGGGGCCTCTCCAACCTCCACCCCCAGCGCTTTACACTGGACCTGCTCAACGCCATTCTGGGGGATGGCATGAGCAGCCGTCTGTTCCTCAATATCCGTGAGAAACTGGGCCTGGCCTATGATATCCACAGCTACACCAGCCATTTACAAGATACGGGGGCCTGGGTGATATACGCCGGAGTAGACCCAGAGCAGCTTCCGTCAACCGTTGATGCCGCCCTTGAAGAGTTGGGCCGACTCAGAGAGGAGATACCCGAAGTGGAGGTAACCAGGGCCAGGGAGTACCTGAAGGGACGCCTCCTGTTGCGCATGGAGGATACCCGTAGCGTGGCCACATGGCTGGGTGCCCAGGAGATGCTGTCCGACCGAATCTTGACCGTGGATGAGGTGGTAGCCATGCTGGACGCCGTTACTTCTAAGCAGCTTACCGAGGTGGCCCATAGCCTCATCGCCACAGATAAGCTCAGCGTGGCGGTGGTGGGGCCCGTATCCGCAGCCGACTTAGAGGGCAGGCTAAAGCTATAGGGGGAGGCGAGTATGGCCACCAAGCAGGTTATCACCCCGGCACACTACCCCTGGGCGGATATCAGCCGTTATACTTTCTCACAGGGGGTGGAAAGAGGGGGGCTGGTGTTCCTCTCAGGCATGAGCAGCGGTGCCCATGACCCGGCCACCGGGCAGATGGCCTGCCGAGGGGACATAGTGGCTCAGGCCCGGATTGCCTATCAGAAGATGAGGGCGGTGCTTGAGACTGCCGGGCTGGGCCCGGAAAATGTGGTCAAGACGGTGGACTACATCCCTCCCGCAGGCCTGGAGGGATATCGGGGGACGGCAGTGGTGCGCCAGGAGTTCTTCCAGGGGCAGTGGCCTGCCGCCACCGGCATCGTAGTGGAGCGACTCCTGCGTCCGGATGCTCTCATCGAGGTGGAGGCGGTGGCGGTGCGGGGAGCCAAAAGGGAGGCGGTTAACCCCGGTTGGGACTACTACTCCCGCTACACCTTTGCCCCCGGGGTGCGTGCTGGGGGATATCTGTGGACCTCCGGCTTCGCCGGCAGCCAACTTGATGCCGCTTCGGGACAGATAGTGTACCCGGCGGGAGTTGCAGCTCAGTCTCGGGTGGCTTATGAGCAGATAGGCCAGGTGCTCCAGGCCGGGGGCGCTTCTCACGCGGATGCCGTTAAAACGGTGGACTACCTCACCCCGAGTGGCCTGGACGGTTACCGGGACACCGCGGTGGTTCGCCGGGAGTTTTTCGGCACCGGTTTTCCGGCCAGCACCGGTATCATCATGAACCAGCTTTTGGGTGCGGGTGCCGTGGTAGAGATTGAGGCGGTGGTGGCACTGGGCGGTGAGCGCCAAGAGGTGCGGGTGCCGGAATGGGAGGGGCGCTACAGGCGCCTCACCTATGCGCCCGGCGTACGCAAGGGCAAGCTCCTCTTCGTGTCCGGCATGACTGGGGGGGACTCTGCCACCGGGGAGACATCGCCCGACCTAGAGGCCCAGACCCGCATTGCCCTGGGCAAGATAGCCCGGGTGCTAGAGGTTGCCGGGGCCAGCCTACGGGATCTTGTTAAAACGGTAGACTTCATCACCCCCGCTGCCTTGGATGACTACCGGGTCACCGGACGGGTTCGGCGGGAGCTGCTGGGGCCGGACTTCCCTGCCGCCACTGGGGTGGTGGTCAACCGGCTGCTCCACCCCCAGTACCTGATAGAGATAGACGCTATCGCCGTGTTGGATTAGGGGATCAATTAGTAATATAATTTTTCCCACTCGACCCGCCCGAGAATATTTCTGTAGGGGCTTCGCCCCACAGCCCCCCCCCCGAGCGTTAACCCTAGGTACGGATAGGGTCGTCATGACGAATCCATATTTATTTCGGGCGGGTCAGTGGGAAAAGTGAATTTTGTGGTAACAGTCTCAGAGCAGGAGAGGCCATGGCCGAGCAAGAGCTTCCACACGAGATAACTGCCCTGCTGGGCAAAGAAATCACCTTCACTGCCCATGAGGAGGTGGGCCGGGCAGGAATCCGCAAGTTCGCTCTGGCCTTGGGCGATAATAACCCGCTATACCTGGATGAGGCGTTCGCCTCCGCCACCCGCTTTGGCGGCATCATCGCCCCCCCCACCTTCGTCTGTGAGACCTGGCAGTACCTGGCGGGGGATGTGGACGAGGACGGTGGCCCAATACAGAAAGTCTTGGTGGATCCTGGCGGGCGACGCCACCGGGGCGGCAACGATTACAAATTCATCCAGCCGCTACGCCCGGATGACATAATAACCGCCACCTGGCGGATGGAGGAGGCCCACTGGCGGGAGGGCCGCAGCGGACGCCTGCTCTTCGTCATCACGGAAATCACCTACACCAACCAGCGTCAGGAGCTGCTGGCCACCAACCAAGAGACCTTTATCTTTCAGTTTCCCTCATGAATTTCGCATTTACCGTGCAGCAGGATGCCTTTCGCCAGGAGCTCTGTCGGCTCCTGGCCCAAGAGCTTTCCCCCCAGAACCGGGAGGCCCATGCTGACCCGGCTGAGTACAGCGGGCTTGTCCCTCAGTTCGCTAACTCCATACGGCGTAAACTGGGGGAGAGTGGGTTCATTGGCCAGTCCGTCCCCACTGAGTACGGCGGTGGAGGCCGAGAGTTGGTATATGACTGTATCTTCGCCGAGGAATTGGAGTACCACGGCCTGCTCACTGCTGAGGGCACTATAACCCACCTGCCCCACGCACTGCTGGCCTTCGGTTCACCGGAGCAGAAGCGGCACCTGCTGCCCGCTATTTGCCGGGGGGAGCTGAGGCTGTTCCTGGGATACAGCGAGCCCGATGCCGGTTCCGACTTGGCAACTCTTCAGACTAGGGCGGTGCGCTACGGCGATGGGTTTCGCATCAACGGCAATAAGCTCTATGCAAGCGAGGCTCACTTAGCGGACTACGGCTGGGTGGCCGCCCGCACCAGCCAGGGCACCAGTCGCCACCACGGCATCTCCCTGTTCTTGGTGGACATGAAAAGCCCCGGGGTCTCCGTGACCTCCCACCATACCCTAGCCGGTTGGTACCACCCTGAGGTCTTTTTTGAGGATGTGTATGTTCCAGCCGATGCCCTGATAGGGGAAATAGGTGGGGCCTGGAAGCACATCATGTACGCTTTGGACTACGAGAGGCTATTCCTGTCCAGCCCCGGCTCCGTAACCCGTAGCCTCCATCGCCTGCTGGACTGTTGCCGCCAGGGCACTCGTGCCCCTATGGCGGATCCGGTTGTGGCCCACCGGCTGGCGGAGCTTTCGGTAGAGGTGGAGGGCACTCGCCTGCTCTACTACTGGGCGGCCTCCGGCTGCGCTCGGGGGGAGCACCCGCTGCCTCAGGCCTCCTTGGCCCTACTAGTAAAGCGGGAGACGGCCCGCCGCATTGACCGCGCCACGGTGGAGATACTGGGTGAATATGCCCAGCTCCGTCCTGGCTCCCCGTGGGCACCCGCGGGAGGGGAGGCGGAGCACGAGTATCGTGAGAACCTCTACTTCCAGTTCGCCGCCGGGGGCTTCGATATCACCCGCAATGTGGTGGCCGCACGGGGGCTGGGACTGCCCCGGACGCCCTGAGATGGAGATTACCCTTAACGCCGCCCAGGAGATGCTCAGGGCCTCCGCCAGGAACTTCCTACAGAGGGAGTGTCCGCCACCTGTGGTACGGGCCGCCGAGGAGGACATCCGGGGATACCCAGCGGAGCTGTGGGAGAAGATAGCCGCCCTGGGCTGGCCGGGGCTGCTGGTGCCGGCGGGGTACGGCGGATCCGGGGCCACACTGCTGGAGGCGGCCCTGCTGCTGGAGGAGGCGGGACGTGCCGCCCTGCCCGGCCCCCTGCTCCCGGCACTTTTCTCTACTCTGCTTTTGAATGAGGTGGGCGATGCTTTTTTACAGGAGCGGCTACTGCCGTCCTTGGCCAGAGGCGAGCTCGTCGTATGTCCCGCCCTTGTAGGGGCGGAGCCGTCACCCATGCGGGCCGAATCCCACGGTACGGGTTACAAACTTTGGGGCACAAAGCTATTCGTGCCGCACGCAGATACGGCAGACTGCCTGATAGTATCCGCCGAATCACCTCACGGGGAAGGTCTTTTCCTGGTTTATCTGCCGGCCGGTGGCCTGGGCTGCGCCCCGCTGTCCACCACCGCCCGGGACCACCAATTTGAGGTGAAGCTGGAAGGGGTGGACGCCGAGCCGCTGAGTGAGGGGATGACGTTGGGCCGTGCGGTGGACGGGGGCACCGTGCTCTACTGCGCCCAGACCGTAGGCTGTATGCAGGCGGCCCTGGAACTCACAGTGGACTACTCCCGGCAGCGCCACCAGTTCGGCCGTCCGCTGGGCAGCTTCCAGGCGGTGCACCATCACCTGGCGGATATGTACAGTGACCTGCAGGTAGCCCGGCTGCTTACCTACCAGGCCGCATGGCGGCTGGCTGCCGGATTGGAGGCGGAGCGGGAGGTATCCATGGCCCGGGTGAAGGTCAGCACTGTAGCCCCATTCGTCACTTCCTTGGCCCACCAGATCCACGGTGGCGTCGGCTACTATACTGAGTACCCTCTGGAGATTTACTACCGGAGGGCATTGGCCGGTGCCGTGGCTCTGGGTGGTGTTCTGGAGCACAGGGAGCGTATGGCACGCTATTTGGCGGAGAAAAGGGAGGAGCATTGAGCACGCAGAAGCTGTTTTTTGAAGATGTGGAAGTGGGCCAGGATCTGCCGCCGCTACGCAAGGAGGTAGACCGAGCGCACATGATGATGTACGGGGCCGCCACTTGGGACTTCATCCGCCTGCACTACGATGAAAGCTATGTCCGTGAGAAGGGCTTCCCCTCTCCAGTGGTGGACGGCCAGATGTTCGGCGGCTATTTGGCCCAGCTTGTCATGGACTGGGCTGGCCCCGATGCCTTTCTCAAATCATTGTCCTTCGATAACCGGGTTCCCGCTTTTGCCGGAGACACGCTCACTTGCAAGGGCGCGGTGGCCGCCAGGTACCGCTCCGGCGTTGAGCATATGGTAGAGTGCCGTGTGTGGGTGGAGAACCAGCGGGGGGAGCGGGTGGTGGGCCAGGCTTCAGCCGCAGTGGCTTTGCCGTCCAAAGGGGAGTAGTCACTATGTCGCTACCTTGTGGTGTGGGGTGGTGCGCCGTCGCGTGAGGACGGGGGGCTCGTAGGGTCGGGGCAAGCCCTGCCACAAACTGCGGCAATCAGGCCCCTAACGTGTTGGGGGTTCCAGGGGGCGGAGTCCCCTCGAAAACAGTATCCGGGTGGGTGAGGTGGGTGGGAAAGAATGGCGGTTAACCCCCGCGCAAGGAGATACGATTAGCAGAGGCAAGTCCTCCTACGAAAAGGAGACCAGTCGGATGGCAACGAATGGGCACGCCATCGATGCGCTCGCTGCACTGGATGGGACTGTGAGGGGCGCACTCGCATATTTTGAAGCTATGGATCCAACGCCCAAGGCCAGTTCTGGCGCATGGGGAGTCTGGGAAGTGTTGAGCCATTTCTCGTTCTGGCACGAGGTCACCATTGAGGGTATGCAGTCTGTGGCTAAAGGCGGCAGCCGTCTGAGGCTGCAGGCTGCCGCAGATGAACTGAACGCTGATGCGATAGCCAGACATCAGGGGATGAGCCTGCTTGACCTGACGGAGCGCCTTCGGCTGCTGCATGAGGAGCTACGGCGTGCAGTGCAAAGCCTCCCAGACATGGATGTCCCGGTAATGATGCGGGTGGACGGCACCTTGCTATCGGGGCGGCAACGCCTGGAGGCAATTGGCCGGCACTGGGCACAGCACATGGCAGAGTTGGAGGCGGCCCGGCAGCCCTGAATTCGATAGTACTTGGAATAGTCACTACTCGCCCAAGCTTAGGGGGTGGGTGGATAGGAGTGAAAAACCTCCTTCCTGCCGCCAGTGGGCGGCCCGCAGAGCTTAGTGATTTAATACACTAATGGTTGACATCCCTGATTCTTGTGGCGCATAATTGCATAGCGATTATGGTGGAGGCATAGAATGGCATCGGTGTTAGACAGGCTGGCTCCCATAGTCCAAGACCCCTATTTACCGGCCCGCGAGGCCAAGGCCAAAGGAACACCTGTGGTGGCCATAAGCCCCATGCACTTCCCCGAGGAGTTGATACATGCGGCCGGGGCGCTACCGGTGCTTCTCCAGGAGAGCAATGAGCCGGTAACGGAGGGTTTCGGGCATATTTACCCCTTCTACTGCGGCTTCTCCCGCAGCAATGTGGACTGGGCGGTGAAGGGCAAGCTGGGGCTGTTTGACGCTGTGGTCATCTCCGATGTCTGCCTTCAACTGCGCCACATGGGCCACATTATGCGCCGCAACATGCCTAGGACCCCGTTCTTGTACATCCAGTGGCCCTTGGAGGCCAGTGTGGACCGCTGGCTGTCTTTTTCGGTGGACCAGCTCGGCCGCCTGAGGACAAAGCTGGAGCAGATTACGGGCAACGCAATCACCGATGATGCCCTTCAGAACAGTATCGCCCTTTTCAACCGCCACCGTGACTTGCTCCAGCGCGCGTATGACATCCGGCAGCAGAAGCCGGGGGTGCTACGGGCCAAGGACATGGTGAATGTGGTGCTGACGGGGATGGTCATGCCTAAAGAAGAGCATATCTCCCTGTTGGAGGAGCTTATTCCGGAGCTGGAGAAGAAGGGGGCCTCCTCTGACAGCAAAGTGAGGCTATTTACCTCCGGGCACCTCTGCCAGGCGGTAAAGACGGACATTCTGGACCTGATGGAAGACTTGGGTGGAGTGGTGGTGGGGGACGATATGTACACCGGTCAACGCTATTTCGCCACCCAGATGCCAACAGATGTTCCGCCTATGGAGTCCATGGCGCGCCGCTACCTGGAGCTCAAGGTGCCCTGCCCCACCCGGTATGATCCCAAGCAGGAGTGGGGCCATTATGTGTCCCAGGCTTCTCCCCAGTCTGGTGCCAAGGGGCTGGTGACCATGGTGGTCAAATTCTGTGAGCCTCACATGATTTACTACCCCTTCCTCCGGGATGTGCTGAACGGGGCCGGGGTGCCCCATCTGATGATAGAGACGGAGCACGAAGTGGTCTCCCTGGAGGGCACCCGCACCCGGCTTCAGGCCTTTATAGAGATGCTTTCAGCATAGGGGAATTGCTTTCAGCTTAGGGGGACGCATGCAGCAAAAACGTACCAATAGGATGGATAGCGTGGCCCTTGTGGGCCGGGCAGTGGATGGCTTCTACGCCGACCTTAGGGATGCCGGGGAGCGCAAGGATACGGTGGCTTTCTGCGACGGCTTCCCCCTACCCTTTCCGCTTCTGCGGGCCATGGATGTATCCTACTTCTACGGGGATGCGTACTCGGCCTTGGTGGCCGCCCGCCACAAGGAGAAACCCCTGCAGCAGGTAGCTGAAGACCGCGGCTTTATAGTGGAGGTCTGCTCGTATACCCGCAACGCCATGGGCTGCGCCCTCTTGCCAGAGGAGCAGCGCGCCGGTGGACACCCCTTATGGCAGATACCCCATCCCAGCTTTGTGATAGTCACAGACCCAGGGTGTAGCATGCTGGTCAACTGGGGCGATGCCGAACGGCGCCAGTTCAACGTGCCTATGTTCGTAGTCCAGCTTCCCCACTTTTGGGACGATGGGGATGAGGCTGAGGCCATGGACTTTACCGTGAAACAGCTCCGGGAGTGCGTCACCTTTCTGGAGGATATGCTGCACCGTCCCTTCAACTGGGACCGTCTGAGCGAGATAATAGCCGATACCAAGGTGGCCACCACCATCCGGAAAGAGGCCATGGAGATGTGCAAAGTGGCCCCCTCCCCGGCCACCTTCTTTGACTGGGCCTCCGCCCTGGGCGGCGTCAACTACCTGCTGGGCAAGCCACAGTGCCGCGAGCTGTACCAGGCCATCAAGGATGAGGTTGTCCAAAGGGTGCAGAAAAAAGAAGGAGCTGTTATCGGGGAGCAGTACCGACTCTATTGGGACGGCATCATGTGCTGGCCCAAGCTGGGCGTCCTCGGTGATAAATTTGCCAGCCTGGGTGCCTGCGTGGTAGCCGGTCGGTACACTCACCTGGGGTTCTACAACCTGCCCGAGGCAATGGACCCCACCAAACCGCTGGAGAGCCTGGCCGCAAACGGCATGGCCCTGCATGCCAACCACAACCTGGACTGGCTGGTTGACAACATATCCAATCTGTGCCAGGAATATAAAATAGACGGCCTTGTATGCCACGCCCACCGCACCTGCCGCCCTCTGGCTGCCCCCCAGTTGGAGATAATGGACGGCGTTTCCCGCAGACTGGGCATACCAGCCGTGTTCTTTGAGGCCGATATGGCGGACGAGACCTTCTATGCCGATGCCCAGGTGGACACCCGGGTACAGGCCCTCCTGGAGGAGATTGACGCCCGGAGGAAGGGCCGCTGACCGTGGGCTTAGTGGCCGGGGTGGACATAGGCTCCATCACCGCCAAGACGGTCCTTATGGACAGGGACGGACGCCTCTTGGCCCAGAAGGTGCTGCACCAGGGGATAGTCAACGAGGCCGCCGCCTTGGCCTGTATGGGAGCCACCCTGCATGATGCCGGTGTGGCGCAGGATGACTTGGAGTTCATCGTTACTACGGGTTACGGGCGTAGCTTGGTGAGCTTCGGCCACAAGAATGTCACCGAAATCTCCTGCCATGCGCGAGGGGCACATTACCTGTTTCCGGATGTGCATACGGTAATCGATATAGGCGGGCAGGACAGCAAAGTAATCTCCTTGGACGATGCGGGGCGCGTTGCAGGGTTCAACATGAATGATAAGTGCGCCGCCGGTACCGGCCGCTTCCTGGAGGTGCTGGCGCGGGCGCTGGATGTGGCTCTGGAGGACATGGGTCGGATGTCACAGGTGTCGGGCAACCCCGCCCAGGTGAGTAGCCTGTGTACAGTATTCGCCGAATCTGAGATTGTATCCCTATCGGCCCAGGGCAATCCCAAGGTGGACATCATCGCCGGTCTCCACGAGGCCATCGGACGACGCCTTCAGGCCATGGTGAAGGGGGTGGGTGTACGCCCGCGGGTGATGATGAGCGGCGGTGTGGCCAAGAACCAGGGTGTGGTGCGGGTGTTGGAGAGGCTGCTGGCCATTGAGATAGTCGTGCCTGAGGAGCCCCAGATTGTTGGTGCCCTAGGGGCCGTCCTCTATGCCCTGGAAGAGGTGAAAAGCCCCACCGTTTAGCTGGGCTACGCCGCCTGCTACACTGAGTCTGTTTTTGGACATTATCTTTTCCGCCCGGCCGATATATAAATTTGGGGGTTGGGGTGGGGACGTACGGGCGCTGATTGTTGTGCCCCGTAGCAGGATTTGCCCTGCCCCTACACCGGGCAATGCGCGGGCGGGCCGAGAAGGGCCCATAAGCACTTGTGACCTACTGCCTTTACAAGTCGGGCTGTTTCACCCCATAATTTGTTAATAAGCTGCTTATGCCGGAGGATGGGATGAACAACCTGGTATATTTGGACCACGCCGCCACCACCCCGGTAAACCCCCAGGTGTTGGAAGAGATGCTGCCCTACTTCACCGAGCACTACGGCAATCCGTCAAGCGTCTACTCTCTTGCCCAGGAGACCAGGGGGGCGGTGGAGGAGGCCCGCCAGAGGGTGGCCGATGTGCTGGGGGCCTCGCCGCGGGATATCGTGTTCACCAGCGGCGGCACCGAATCGGACAACGCAGCTATAAGGGGTGTGGTCTGGCCGCTGCGCAAGCACGGCGACCACATAATAACCTCCGCGGTGGAGCACCACGCCGTTATAGATACCTGTCACCAGTTAGAGAAGCTGGGCTTTAAGCTAACCGTGGTTCCGGTGGACAGCAACGGCATGGTAAGGGTGGAGGATGTGCATAAGGCTATCACCGATAAGACCGTACTGGTAACCATAATGATGGCCAACAACGAGATGGGCACCGTGCAGCCCATTGCAGAGATAGGAGTATTGCTGAAGGAAATGTCCAAAGGCAAGCCCCGCAAGGTGCTCTTCCACACCGATGCCGTGCAGGCTGCAGGTGCTCTGGATATCAAGGTTAACAAGCTGGGGGTGGACTTTTTGAGCCTATCGGCGCACAAATACTACGGCCCTAAGGGTACCGGGGTGCTTTACGTAAGGCGTGGATCAACCTTCCTGCCACCACAGAGCGGGGGTGGGCAGGAGCGCAACCGGAGGGCTGGCACCGAGAATGTGCCCGGCATCGTCGGCTGTGCGGCGGCACTCAGGCTGGCCGATGAGAAGCGGGAGGCGTATGTAAAGCACTGCGTTCCTCTGCGGGACAAGCTCATACAGGGTGTGCTGTCCATAGGGGAGGGGGTGCACCTGACGGGCCACCCCACTGAACGTCTCCCCAACAGCGCCAGCTTCTACTTTGACGACATAGAGGGGGAGTCCATCCTGCTCAGCCTGGACTTTGAAGGGGTGGCCGCCTCCTCCGGCAGCGCTTGCACCTCAGCCTCACTGGAGCCTTCCCATGTGCTGCTGGCCATGGGCATCCCCGCAGAGCAGGCTCACGGCAGCCTGCGGCTCACCCTAGGCTGGGACAATGACGAGGCGGAGGTGGACCATGTGCTGGGTGTGCTGCCCGGCATAGTCAACCGCCTCCGTGCCATGTCTCCTCTTGTCCACCAACAGACTGGAGGAAGCAATGTATAGCGACCTGGTAATGGATCATTTTCGTAATCCTCGCAATGTCGGAAAGATTGAGGACGCCGATGGCGTAGGCAACGTGGGCAATCCCGTATGCGGCGATGTGATGCAGATGATGATTAAGGTGAAGGAGGACCGCATAGAGGACATAAAGTTCCAGACCATGGGCTGCGGTGCTGCCATTGCCACCAGTTCCATTTCCACCGAGATGGTGATTGGCAAGACCCTGGACGAGGCTCGGGAGCTTTCCAACAAAGCGGTGGCCGAGGCCTTGGGCGGATTGCCCCCCGCCAAAATGCACTGCTCCAACTTGGCGGCAGACGCTATCCACTTGGCACTGGACGACTACCAGAGCAGGCACAAGAAGTGAGTTGCTTTAGCCCGGCGCCCTTTGCTGCGGCAAATAGCTTGAATCCCACTCTGAAGGAGGTGTGATAATGGCAACGCTGACTGAAAAGGCCATGGAGCTTTTCAATGACATGAACGCATCCAAGGCCATAGCCACGGCGGACGCCGCCGGGGAGCTAAACTTGGGTCCCAAGAGCAGTCTGGCCGCTGTGGATCCGCAGACCCTGGCCTTTGCCGATATCTTCGGCAGCCAGACTAGGGAGAACTTGGAGTCCACCAAAAAGACCTCGGTTATCGCCTTCAAAAATGCCCCACCCTTCCCTGGGTGGAGGGTTAAGGGGACCTTCCAGGGCTTTCAGACTTCAGGGCCGGTGTTTGAAGGCTTCGCTAGACAGATGAAGAAGGCCCTGAATTTAGATATACGGGCGGTGGGCATCATCAGCGTGGACGAGGTGTTCAACCTCACCCCCGGCAAGGCGGGCAAAAGGGCGGCCTGACTCCGACCCACCCCGGGAACCGGCACGGCGGTAGTTACCCCTTTTCATCGCCACCTTGAGCCTGTCGAAGCATGCGCGCCACGCACCCTTAGACAGGCCCTCCGGCAAAGTATCGGAGTCCGCAAGACGGACAGTATGGCGCATCCTCTATACTATGGCCGATAGTATGGCCCTCGCCTGTCGGCAGAGAATTATACGCAGGCCGGGGAACCCCGATGTTGTATCGGAACTCCCCGTTAGCCGTCCGGCGCGGAAGCCCTACTTACTTACTGGCAGGCAGCCGCAACTATTGGGTGCCTCTGTAGGCTTGGCACTCTACTCGGGCGGATGAGAGTGAAAAATAGATGGCCGTAACCAGGGTGCGGGAAAGAGATGTGCCGTATTGACTGCCGGGGTGGGGCGGGATACACTGGGAGCCATACCACCACATACGTAGGGGGAGGACACTATGGCGTATACTCGGAGCACCGAGGACTACCTGCGGGCGGATGTGGCCCACTTTGTGCATCCCATAACCGATGTAGGGCAAACCACCGGTATCGTCTTTGCCGAAGGCAGCGGCATCATGCTGCGTGACACCGAAGGCAAAGAATACATAGACGGCATATCCGGGGCCATGTGTGTCAATGTCGGCCACGGCAGGGCCGAACTGGCGGATGCCGCACGGGACCAGATGCTAAAGCTGTCCTATACCCCCACCTTCCGTGGCAACACCCACACCGCCGTTGTTGAGTGTGCGGAGAGGTTGGCCCAGATAGCACCCTACGGGATAGAGCACTTTTTCTTCTGCTCCGGTGGCTCCGAGGCTGTGGAGACCTGTCTGAAACTGGCCCGCCTCTACTGGCGCAACAAGGACACCGGCAAATACAAGATAGTCTCCCTGTTCAACTCCTATCATGGCGCTGTCTACGGCGCTACCTCAGCCACCGGCCTGAACCGCATGGGCAAGAACTACGAGCCTCTGGTGCCTGGCTTTGTCCACATCCCCAACTACTACTGCTACCGCTGCGCCTTCGGGAAGAGCTATCCCCAGTGTGAGCTTCACTGCGCCCGCTTCCTTGAGGAGGTCATCGTCAATGAGGGCGAGGACACTGTAGCCGCCTTCATAGCCGAGCCGATGCTGGGTGCTGGGGGCATGGTGCCTCCCCCTGCCGAGTACTGGCCCATGGTGCGGGACATCTGCACACGCCGCAATGTGCTCCTCATCACCGATGAGGTAGTGTCCGGCTTCGGGCGCACAGGCAAGATGTTCGCCGTACAGCACTGGGGTATTCAGCCGGATATGATGAGCATGGCCAAAGGCATCACCAGCGCCTACCTTCCCTTCGGGGCAGTGGGGATGGCCGAGGGGATGTACGAGGGCCTGAAAACCCCGGGCACACCCCTCTTCCACCTCTACACCTACAGCGGCCATCCCGCATGCTGTGCAGTGGCAGTCAAAAACATGGAAATCCTGATGGAGGAGCGCTTGGCCGATAACGCTGCCCGCGTGGGGCAGTACCTGCTGGAACGGATGCAGGAGCTGGAGGAGTTGCCCCATGTGGCAGCGGTGGATGGCCTGGGTCTTACCCTAGGCTTTGAGGTGGTGGCCGATAAAGCCACCAAGACCCCATTTGACCCTGCACTCAAGGTGGGAGACCGTCTGGTGGCACAGGCGCGGGAGCGCGGGCTCATGTTCCGTATGTTCGGGGAGAGGCTGGGGCTGACACCGCCTCTGATTATCACTACCGAGGAAGTTGACCGCGTGGTGGGCATTCTGAGGCCCCTGTTGGAGGCCTTGCCCCCTGCTTGAGGGTGGAGGCAGCTGTGGTTGAGCGGTTCGGAACAACAGGGGCCATTTAG
>PVBE010548021.1_pt1 | contig 15640 bp, 12 predicted proteins | sample 1631181 | NCBI WGS metagenome assembly PVBE01 (sample SAMN08397723, study PRJNA350692) | Marine metagenome, whole genome shotgun sequencing project. | isolation source: water | place: Pacific Ocean | collected 2012-04 | reverse complement strand
TTGCACATGTCATAGACGGTCAAAGCGGCGGTCATCGCGCCGGTAAAGGCCTCTATCTCTACACCAGTCTTGTGTGTTGCGCGTACGGCGCATTCGATGACGATTTCACCCTCAGCACCCCACTCGATCGTGATATTACAGTCCTCGAGAGGAATTGGGTGACAGAACGGTATGAGTTCATGGGTGCGCTTCGCAGCCATGACGCCGGCGACGATCGCCGTATCGAATACGGGGCCTTTCTTCGTACGCAGCGTTTCTCCGACTTGCGTGTCGGCAATTACATTCTCGGGAAATAGAACGACTGCCCGAGCCCGAGCTGTTCTTTGCGTCACCGCCTTATCTCCAACATCCACCATAGTCGGCCGGTTGGCCGGATCCACGTGCGTCAGCATCAGCCGCCGATCCTGTACATCTCTATGCGGGATTCACGAGGTGCCTTTGTCTCCTTTTCTCTCAGCTCGCTATAGCGATCGGCCCGTTGACGCCAGATATTCTGTAACAGCCCTGCGAGATCCACATCACTGATTCCGCCGCGTAGCGGGCTGCGAAGATTTACCCCTTCGCTCGCGAACAGGCAGGTATAGAACGTCCCATCTGCCGATAGCCGCCCGCGATGGCAAGCGCCGCAGAATGGCTCGCTGACAGATGAGATAAAGCCGATCTCTCCCTGACCGTCTTCGAAAGCGTAGCGGCTGGCAACCTCGCCACGATAGTTACGTTCCAGCGGCTTAAGCGGCCATCGCGCCGCGATTCGCTCTAGGAGTTCTCTCGATGGGACGACCTCGTCTAGGCGCCACCCGTTCAGCGTTCCAACGTCCATGTATTCGATGAACCGCAAGATCAGCCCGGAGCCGCGAAAGTGCTCGAGAAGATCCATGACCGTCGCGTCATTGTTATCCTTCTGGACGACCACATTGAGTTTGATAGGATCAAGACCCGCACTCTGCGCCGCGGCGATCCCATCGAGCACGCTCTGAATGCCACCGCGCCCACCACTCATCTCCGTAAACACCGCTTCGTCGAGGCTATCCACACTGATCGTGACGCGTTTAAGGCCGGCAGCTCTCAAATCCTTCGCTCTTGCGGTGAGTAGAGCCCCGTTCGTCGTCAGCGCCAGATCCTCCAATCCCGGTAGATCACTGAGCTTGCTCACGATGTCCACGATATCCCGTCGCAGTAACGGCTCACCACCCGTAATCCGCAGCTTCGTGACTCCAAGTTGCATGAACAGGCCCGCGACGCGCTTCAACTCGCCGGCAGTCAGCCAATGGTGACGCGGCAGAAACTCGAAGTCCTCACCATAGATAGCGGCAGGCATGCAGTAGGGGCAGCGATAATTGCAGCGGTCTATGACAGAAATACGCAGATCGCGAAGCGGCCGGAACAAGGTGTCCGTAACCTCGCCCGGCGCCTGCCATTGAGTTACTTTGCTAGCCATCTCTTCTACGGTCTAAGTATAGATCATGCGTTTGTCGAGCATGGCGCGATAGAGGTCCTGGCCTAGATCGTAGTGTTCCTGACCGACCTGATAAGCGCGGGCCTGGTGTTGCAGATTCGAGAACCGTGCCTGCAGCACGAAAAGTAAATACTTGAGAGGGCGGATCTGGCGATGACAGCCGGCGCGGAAAGCCCGGCAAATCATCTCATCGAGTTGCTCGCACTCCCACCAGCCAGCCATATAGGTCTCGCCAACGCCGAGCGTGCCCTGGGCAACGACGCGCGCGTAGAAGTCGTTGTTAAGGACCCGGATATCCCATGGGCGGTCACCACCGACGCGGATGTCGGCGGCTGCGAGCATTGCCTCAACTCGCTGTTGATAACGTTGAAAAGCCATAGGATTCGATTAGTCGTTTCATTTTATTTATTAAACGCAATAGTAACAGATGGTTAGGGTAGATACCTCGCAGACTAGGTAGCGCCCGACCGGACGCCCGGCTCTCCAAATCTAGGCTTGTGCCTGTTGTAGCGCCTGTTTTTCCAGCTTAGCCCAAGAGTCACGCAGACTCACTGTACGCAGGAACTCCGGTTTCCCACCATCCGTATTTCTATCGACAACGAAATAACCCTGCCGTTCAAACTGAAACTGCTCACCCGGGAGGGCGGCAGCCAGGGCCGGTTCGAGCGCAGCGGCGGGTAGAATCTCCAGAGAGTCCGGATTCAAATGCTGTTCGAGCTCACCGTCCTGCCGGTCTGGCGTCGGGACCCTGAACAGGCGATCGTACAATCGAACCTCTACATGGACCGCGTGGCGCGCTGATACCCAGTGAATCGTACCCTTCACTTTTCGTTGGCTCTGAGTGGATCCGCTTCTGGTTTCGGGGTCGTAGCTGCAACGCAATTCGGTCACCTCCCCCGAAGCATCCTTGATGACTTCTTCGCATTTGACGATGTAGGCGTAGCGCAACCGAACCTCGCGACCCGGAGCTAGCCGCCTGAATTTTCCAGGCGGGTCCTCTATGAAGTCATCTCGCTCGATATAGAGTTCGCGAGTAAACGGCACCTGACGCGAACCGAGTTTCGGGCGATTCGGATGATTGGCCGCTTCGAGCCATTCCTCTCCTTCTTCTGCGTAATTGTCGATGATGAGCTTGAGCGGCCGGAGAACAGCAAAACGTCGTTGCGCATGCTCATTCAAGTCCTCCCTGACGGAATTCTCGAGCGAAGCGAGCTCAATTAAATGATCTTTCTTCGTGACGCCGATGCGATCGACAAAATCGCGAATCGCGGTCGGTGTGTAACCACGCCGTCGCATTCCCGAGAGCGTGGGCATGCGTGGGTCGTCCCAACCGTCTACGTGCTTTTCTTCGACGAGCCGTCTGAGCTTGCGCTTGCTCATGACCGTATACATGAGATTCAGGCGCGAGAACTCGATCTGTTGCGGGTGGTGAGGAACCGGGAGTTGCTCGATCAGCCAGTTGTATAGCGGCCGATGGTCCTCGAACTCTAGGCTACACAGTGAGTGTGTGGTTCCTTCCAAAGCGTCCGAAAGTGTGTGCGCGAAATCATACATCGGATAGATGCACCATGCGTCGCCTGTTCGCTGATGCGGAATCTTACGGATGCGATACAGCGTCGGATCACGCATATTCATGTTGGGCGATGCCATGTCTATCTTCGCCCTTAGAACATGTTCACCTTCATCGAAGTCGCCGCGACGCATCGAATCGAACAGCTCGAGATTTTCAGCAACCGAGCGCTCCCGATGAGGACTCAGTCTTCCCTCCTCCATGAGCGTCCCACGGTACGCTCGGATTTCGGCCGCACTGAGGCTGTCGACGTAGGCTTTCCCGGCGTTAATGAGTTCAATCGCCAACTCGTAGAGCCGCGGAAAATAGTCTGAAGCGTGAGTGAGGTCGGCCCACTCGAATCCCAGCCAGCAGACGTCGCGCTCGATCGCCTCCACGAACTCAGTATCTTCCGCGGCCGGGTTCGTGTCGTCGAAGCGCAAGAAGCACTGCCCATCGAACTCCGCCGCAATATTGAAAGACAGGCATATCGCCTTAGCGTGACCGATATGCAAATAGCCGTTCGGCTCTGGCGGAAAGCGTGTCTGCACACGTCCGCCGTGTTTTCCCTGCGCGATATCAGCCGCCACGATTTGGCGAATGAAATCTGGGCTCCGGGTCGGTTCCTTGTCCATGGGGCGAATTGTCGTTCATGAGCCCCGGCTTGCACAATTCGCCGCGACGACCGAAGTCTGGCGGAAGCGGTTTCGCCAAGGCAGAATGGACGGATGCGTAGACGCTCCTTTCTCTATGGCGGTCTCGGGGCATTGGCTGCGTGCACTCAACCGGACACTACGAATGAGCCGGCAGCCAGCGATGAGAGACATCAATGGCGCATGGTGACCTCCTGGCCACCGAATTTTCCCGGTCATGGTGTGTCCGCCAGCCGCCTGGCCCGGCGACTCGAGGAACTCTCGGGCGGTCGCCTCACGGTCGAGGTATTCGCGGCCGGCGAACTCGTTCCGGCTCTCGAAGTTCTCGACGCCGTCTCGAGAGGAACGATCCAGCTAGGGCACAGCGCGCCGATCTACTGGCGGGGTCAGATACCGGCAGCCCAACTCTTCGGCAGTGTGCCGTTCGGCATGACTCCCGATGCCTTCAACGCATGGCTGTTTCACGGCGGCGGGCTGGAACTCTGGCGGGAAGCCTACGCGCCGCAGAACGTCATTCCGTTTCCGGCCGGCAATACCGGCCCGCAGATGGGCGGCTGGTTCAACCGCGAGATTAATTCCCTCGCGGATCTCGAGGGCCTGAAGATGCGTATCCCGGGCCTCGGTGGCGAGGTTATGCAACGCGCAGGCGTATTGCCCGTCTTGATGGCGGTCTCGGAAATCTTCACGGCTTTGCAAACTGGCGCGATCGACGCCACCGAGTGGGTCGGGCCATACAACGATATGGCGGTTGGTTTGCACCAGGCAGCGCAATATTACTATTACCCGGGTTGGCAAGAACCCTCCGGGGCGTTGGAACTGCTCGTGTCGAGGGAGGCGTACGAGTCCTTGCCAGACGAACTACAGCATATCGTCGAGACGGCTTGCATTGCCGAGAACAGTTTCCTTCTGGCCGAGTTCAACACGCGTAATCATGAGGCCCTCCGGACGTTGGTCGACGAACATGGTGTGGACGTCCGGCGCTTTCCCGACGACGTACTCGAGGCCCTGGAGCGCTATAGCATAGAGGTCCTGGACGACCTGGCTGCGGCGGACCCAATGGTTGCCCGCGTGTACGCCGCCTACCAGGAGTACCGGTCCCGGATCGAGCCGTGGCTCGAGATATCGACACCGAGTAACGCCCCTTCGGTCAACTTTGGCTGACCCGAATAGCATATTTTTTTGGACGATATGCGCACGATCACGGCATTTAGGCGCATTTTGAAGACATTTAGCTATTTTTTGCTGCTAGCGGCCACGCTTGGCGTCAGCGGCTGTAGTGTCAACCCCGTAACCGGCGAGCGCGAGCTGTCATTGCTCTCTATTGCCGAGCAGATCGCAATCGGCGAAGAACAGTATTTCGCTTCGCGGCAGATGCAGGGCGGCGATTTCGTCGTCGACCCAGAACTCGCTGCCTACGTCGCTAGCGTCGGCAACGAGCTTGCGCACGAGAGTGACCTGGCACTGCCCTATGAGTTTGTCGTTCTCAACAACTCCGTGCCGAACGCCTGGGCGCTCCCGGGCGGCAAGATCGGCGTGAACCGGGGCTTATTACTGGAACTCGATTCGGAGGCTGAACTCGCGGCCGTGCTTGGCCATGAGATTGTCCACGCAGCGGCCGGTCACGGCGCGCAGGCCATGCAACGCGGCATGATACTCCAAGGTGTACTGTTGGCGACCTCGGTTGCCGCGCAAAGCAGCGAATACTCCGGCCTCGCCATCGGCGCGGCCGGCATAGGCGCCCAGCTACTGAATCAGCGTTACAGCCGTAATGCGGAACTCGAAGCCGATGGCTACGGCCTCGTCTACCTGGCGGCGGCGGGCTACGACCCCCAAGCGGTAATAACTCTGCAAGAGACGTTCGTCAGATTGTCGGAGGGCAAATCCGCAGGCTGGCTCGCGGGATTATTTGCCAGTCATCCGCCGTCGCAGGAACGCGTCGATAGAAACCGCTCGACGGCGGCCTCTATCCCGCCCGGCGGCGTGCTCGAACGCGAGCGCTTCCTGGCTGCGACCAGCACGCTGCGAAACAATCAGCCCGCGTACGCCGCCTACGACGAAGGCCGCACGGCCCTCGCGGAGAATCGCATTACGGACGCGGCGCAACTCGCCGCTCAGGCCGTTGATCTCGTGCCTCAGGAGGCATTGTTTCACGCTCTGCAGGGCGACATAGACTTTCAACAGGATCGTATCACCGCGGCGATCGAGCACTATACGGATGCGATCGCGATCGACGACACGTTCTTCTACCATCATTTGCAGAAGGGGCTTGCGCATCAGGCACTGAATCAGCGCGACTCTGCACTAGCTCATCTAGAGGCGAGCGTAGACCTGCTCGCTACCGGCGATGCGCACTACGCCTTGGGCACGTTGGCCGAGTCGCGAGATGATCTCGATACCGCTCTCGAGCATTACTCAGTAGCGGCCGAGGCCAACAGCCCCGCAGGGGAAGCTGCGCGGGTCGCGATGGTGCGTCTCGATCTGCCGCGAAATCCGAGCCGATATCTGCAAGTCGCCACCTATACCGATGCGCAGGGCCAACTCATCGTGCAGGTCGGTAACCCGACAGGCGTAGTCGTGGCAAATCTCGGCTTCGTTATCCGTTATGTCGATGGGCAAGGTGCCATACGGCAGACGAGCCGAACGCTGAATCGAACGCTGCCGCCCGGCGCTGGAACACAACTCGCGACAGGACTCGGCCCGTTCGTCAACTCCGCGTCCTACCAGGTCGAGATTCAGTCTGCCCGGGTCGTCAGAAATTAGACTCACTCGGCGCCGGAAACTCGACGCTCGGCGGGCGTCCTGCTAACCGAGTCTCCGCCTCGAGGGCATTGAGTTCTCGCCTGAGCCACACGAGCGATCCGACTCCGAAGAGCAGGTGAGAAACTGCGTTCGCCCAGAATATTCCCGTGATGCCGACCAATCGCGACAAGATAAACGCCAGCGGAATGTAGACTACGAAGAACTTGACGAATGTCAGTACGACGGCAGGCATGGGACGGCCCAGCGAGTTAAAGCTTCCGACAGCGACCATCATGAGCCCGAACGCCCCGTGAGTGATGGGTACGATGTGCAGATAGGCTACCGCTGTGTCTACGACCACGGGATTGTTATCGAAGATGCTCACCAGGGTGCGCGCGACCACGAACAGGACCGCGGCAAAAAGAATGGTGTAAATCAAGAGGAAGCGATTGGACAGATCGATCGCGCCGCGTACTCGACCCATATGACCCGCCCCGAGATTCTGCCCGACGATCGGGCCGACGGAGGCTTGCATGGCGAAGACCACGATCAACACGATGGATTCCACTCTTGAAGCCACGGCAAAACCCGCCACGGACTCCGGGCCGTAGGCCGCAACCATCGCCGTAATCGCGGCAAACGTGATGGGTAACAGCAGATTCGCCGCCGTCGCGGGCATGCCCACGTGGAGCAGACGCCGCCACGAATCCCATAGGTGATCCAGGCCCACATAGCGGCCTCGAATCATGCGTTCGCGCCGATACAGAATCGTGAGCGATGCCAGGACGGTAACGGCGTTTGCCACAACAGTGGCGATCGCCGCGCCCTGAAGTTCCAGCCGGGGGAATCCCCATAGCCCGAAGATCAACAGAGGATCGAGAACGATATTAACCACAGCCGAGAGACTCAAGATTATCGCGGGCACCTTGGACTCACCCGCGGCTCGAAGCGAAAAGTTGCCGATCATCGGGAGGACGAACAGCACGCTGCCGAGGTAGTAGGGCCACATATACTCTCGAATGAGTGGCAGCGTTCTTTCATCCGCGCCGAGTGCTCGGAACACGGGCTCGATCGTCGCGAGCCCGATTGACAGCAAGATCATGCCCAGCAACCCGCCCAGCAGCAGTGCGTGTGTCGTAATCCGTTGCACGGCCCTGTGGTCGCCCGTGCCAAGCAGACGTGCTACGACGCTGGAAGTGCCGATACCGACACCGAGGCCGATAGCAACCATCGTAAAAGCCACGGGGAATGTGAAGCCGATTGCCGCCAACGGCAGCGTACCGAGTTGGCCCACGAAATAAGTATCGGCGATGCTGTAGGAGTTCAGTGCGACGAACCCGATCGCCATCGGCATCGCCAATGCTCGGAGATGATGGCCCACTGGTCCAGTCGCCAGGCGTGGGACGATGGTCTCTTGCGGCACGACGGTATGGTCTTAGTTCAGAGCGCTGGAGGCAGAAACCGAGGAACTACGCCGAGGATCAGAAAATCTGGTCCAGGCGAAATATGAAGCTTCGACATGCAGGTCGGGAAGGCTCGTAACTACGATCGGACCAGGGCTGATAGGACGAGGTCATCAACGCGTCGAGACTCGCGGCGCGAAAAATATCGTCCGAGAGTTCCACGAACTCCGGATCCTGGACCTGGCCGCTGGGACCGACTTCGAAGCAGATGACCACGCGCCCCTCCCTAGCCTCTCTGATCGCCTGCCGTGGATAAGCCGGCGTTGCCATGACCGCGGGTATTAGGGGGGCCATTACCCTCCGTGATTGATCGCCCTCCGCCGCGAAGATGCCGAGATCGACGTCTTCGCCTGCCTCGGTACACCACCAGCCGCCGAGCAAGGTGAGCGTCTGCCATGAACCGCCGAGTGTCGAGCGGCTCAGGTTCGCCTCGAATTCACGGCCCGTCCGGGAATCCCTAAAGGAGAGGACGTCCTCCTCGACTTGCCATTGTGAGAGCGGCGACCAGGGACGCGCTGCATCTTCGCTCGGTTTAGCCATGAGTGTCGACTGATCCGGGGCGAAGCTCAGAAGAACGCGCTCGTCTCCGAGTGCGGGGTTACCGTAAAACACGCAACTCCACGTAGCACGCGGATCGAGAAGACCGTCATCTAATTCCACTATCTGAGTGAGGCCGGGCACGAAGTACGCTAATAGCAGCAGCACTACTACAGCCCGACCGCACAGTCGCGCGGAGACGGCTATTGATGATCCTCCATGATAACGCGCGGACGTAGTCCGACTTCGTTGATCATGCCGCGTAGCTGAATGACTTGCCTGGCATTCGGGTTGATGCCCGCAGCCATGTCGAGATTGGTCGTCGCCTCCGCCAGCATGCCTTTGAGAAAATAGGCGTAAGCGCGATTACTGTAGGCGCGCCAGCTTCGGGCATTCATGCTCACCGATTCATCACAGTACGGTATAGCGATACCGGGACTTCCGCTCGCTGCATGTGCCGCACACAGGTTGGATAGCGCCGACGCACGATCGGATCGGCTTGGTTGATAGCGAGTCAGACCGAGGTTGGTTAGGCGAATGCCTTCCTCGTATTGACCCATGCGGATCGCGAATGAACCGGCAGAAAGAAACTCGTTGCCAGCACCGATAATGGAACGGTTATCAGTCTGCTGGGCCCAAACGGTACTCGCCAACAAACAGCACCCGAAACCGAATAAGAAATTGCGGCCCATAATTCCCTCCTCGGCTTTTCAGTATAGCATTAGCAGCACGTTCCGGGTGCGGCCCCGGTGACAAAAAACTCACACCTAGAAACAAGGAATTAGCCTATGGCAACATGAACGTCCCCTGCCGCTACGGGACCGTGGGATATGGAGAAAGCATGACTGACGTCGCCGACGCCGAACGCCTGATATCCGAGCGCATGCCGACGTTGAGGTCGCGAAGCGTAGCGCTCGCCGACGCCGTTGACGCGGTGCTGCAGGAGGACATTCACGCCGAAAGAGACCAGCCACCGTTCGATCGAGTGACGATGGATGGTATCGCGCTGGCCTATAGCGATTGGGAGCGTGGTGTCCGGGCATTCGAGGTCGTGGGGACGCAAGCGGCCGGCGCTGCCGCGCTAAGCCTCGGTGGCAACGGCCGATGCATAGAGATCATGACCGGGGCGATGCTGCCGGAAGGCGCGGACTGCGTGATCCCGGTCGAGCGAATCTCGAGAACCCGTAGCGAAGCACAGGTTGACAACTCCGCCGAGGTCTCGCCTGGTCAATTCGTCCATCCGCGCGGCTCCGACAGGAAGGCGGGCGGCGTGTTACTGCGACCGGGCACCCGTCTCGGGCCGCCGGAGATTGCCGTACTGGCGAGTGCGGGGCGCGGGACGATTCGGGCTGCGGAGCTACCGCTCGTCGCAGTCGTTTCTACCGGCGATGAACTCGTCGACGTCGACGAACCACTTGCCGACTATCAGATACGCTCGAGCAACGACCGCGCGATGGAAGCAAGCCTGATACGTCACAGCGTTGCTCGAGTCACGCGGTCATACCTCAAAGACGAACGCGGCAAGATGCTCGACGCGATTCGTCTGCTGCATGATCAGAACGACGTCCTCATTCTCAGTGGCGGCGTTTCGATGGGGAAATATGATTTCGTGCCGAGCGTTCTCGAGGAACTAAAGGTCGAACTCGTCTTTCATCGCATCGAGAAGCGACCCGGGCGGCCGATGTGGTTTGGGCAGAGTCGCGACAGCAAACCCATATTCGCTCTTCCCGGCAATCCCGTATCGACGATGGTATGCCTGCACCGCTACGTCTTGCCCGCGTTGCAGCAGATGCTCGGACTCCAACCGGCGAGCGTCGAGCGCGTCACATTGGCTTTCGAAATCGAATTCGCCGCTGATCTAACCTATTTCCTGCCAGCCGTCATTAGCTGGACACCCACGGGCGTCGGCATGGCGGAACCGCGACCGACCAATACTTCGGGAGACTTGGTCGGTCTGGCCGGAACCGATGGCTTTGTCGAGCTGCCTCGCGGGCGGGACGTCTACCCGGCAGGAACCGCCGTACGGCTATTTCGCTGGTAACCTCACTAAAGAGAGAGGGACCCAGCCACTTCTTCTTGCTGGAACCAGAACGAAATGAGTTCGGACTCTCTCGGTTTGGTTGGTACCGCTATAGGGGGCAGGTCACTCTTACTTTCGCTTCGGGTCGACACAAACCATCACACCCGCCGATCTCGGTCATCGTGGCGTTCACCACGGCGATGCGACCAAGCGTACCGTGCCGCGCTATTTCGCGAGCGGGTCGGGCCGCACCTGGAAGTGCACTACGAGAGGCCTCGTTTCCGTGCCGCCCTCCTTGAGCCAGGGCGTGCGGTCGCCACTCGGCACCCACAAACCGCGGCCCTTCCAGCCGGCGTCCGGATCGTCAATTCGGCCGTCGAAGCCCTTGCTGTAGAAGCCGAGCGGATAGGGAATCCGCAGCGTGACCCATTCCTCGTCGACGAGCGCATGTACACCGTCGTACAGGTTGGCGGTCGACATCGGCACGTTCTCGCCAAGCCCCGACGTATTGTGCTGATCGACCCAGCTGTAATAGCTCGACTCGATGCTGTACTCGGGCAACTCGGGGAAGCCGGGACCAGGATAGCGATACAGCGTCCAGCCCTCGGGACAATGATCGCCGGTAGCCTCGGGACCGTTCAACGGTCCTGCGCACTTGCTGCGGTCGAAAGAGGCCAGGTGTCCGCTACCGAGAGATCCCCAGGCCACACCGTTGCTGTCGATGTCGGCGCCGCGAATCCCGAATCCGGGTAAGGGCACGTTATACACCTCGGCGAGCGCAGTCTCCGGCGGGTTAGAGCCGGGATCGATGCGCACGAAGGACCCTGGATACGTTCTGTTCGAGCCCCAGATCGAGCCGTCCGCTGAATTCGGCATGACCGCATAGAAGCCGGCCCTGATACGCGTGTCCAGGTCCGGGTCCGCCGGCTCGCCGGGCTCAACGTAGTCGTCGCGCCTACCGTTGCCATTCGTGTCGAGGATTGCCGCGGTCCAGCCTTGGGATGCCGCCGCGTCTCCGGTCTCGAGGAACATCTTGGAATCGAGCCAGCCAACAACGTCCCCGCCACCGCTCGTCCATAGCGTATTGTTGTCATCGTAGGCGAATTGCAGATGGTGGGTAGAGTAGCAAGTGTCGATGAACTGATACTCGCCCGTCTCGGGATCGCGAACCGAGAGATGCCTTCCGGTACGCGTCGTCGGGAACGCTATCGCCGACGGGTGATCGGAACCCTCACGGCAGAAGTCCGGATTCTCGGGGCCTCTGACGCGGGCCGTGTACCAGACGAGCCCGTTCTCATCAAGCATCGGGTTGTGCGAGTTCGCCTGGCTGTCCCAGATTCGCTCGTCACCCCAATACGGCGAGGACTGCACTACGGCCGCCGAATTCGTCGTCGGCGTGTCGGGATCGCGGACCGGGGCCCTGAATGTCGTCGCCACATTGGTCTGGGGATCGAGTATCGGGAAATTGTCCGTGGAGAGTTCGGGCGAACCGAACAATGGGCCGTACCCATTGACTGTCGGATCGCGCCGGTCCGTCGACGCGAGATCGTGCAGATAGGACTTGGGGTCGGCCCAGTCCCTGACTGTCGCTACGATATTGCGCTCAACACCCTGGGGACGCTCGGGAATAAACTCCGGAAGCTCTCCATCTTCGATGCGTTGGGTCCAGTCACCGAAGTACTTGAACGGGATACCGGCCAAATCCGTCGTCAACGGCCTGACCATGTTGCCACCGGCCTGGCCGGATTGAACGCGGCGTATCCACGCCTCCTCGTGAGAGGCGAAGTCACCCAGCGCCTCGGGGATAGTGCGTGTTGCGAGATTCCCTAACTGATGACAGCCGACGCAGCCGTTGTTCGTCATCGAGTTCCGGTAGAAATCCATCCCACCGTCGATGTTTTCGAGTTCACTCTCCTGCGGGAGATGCATCATCGCGTACCACGAGATAGCCGGATAAACTTCGGCCGCGACGGCAACGCTCGGCGCAACGATGGCGGTTAGATTCAGTTGATCGCCGCGATTCGCGGCGACTTTCTCGGAGTCCGCAAGGCCATAGCCGCGGACCCAGACCTTATAATCGGCGTCTGGCAGATCCGGAACGACGTAGCGCCCTTCCTCGTCGGTTACCACGATTTTCGCGTAGCGAGTGTCGAAGTTGTTGGTCTCGGCGATGACCCACACACCCGCTTCGGCACCGTCGGCACTGGTTACGACACCGCCGATATCATCGCTGTCGATATTCAACGATTCCTGGGCTGTCGCTGCTGACACCCAGAAAAAAGCCATCGAGATCGCCAGGATCGCATTCAGCGAGCGAATAACGGAAGTGATGTGCATCTCCCCCTCCTTACTACTGTCTATGTTTGAAATTGAAAATCAAGATCTGTCGTCAGTTACCCATTAAGCCCTGGTATGCCCCCTGAACATTCTGCTCTCTCCACACGTCGTACTGCGTGTAGTCGGCATAGTCCTCCATGAGTATCGTCTTCTGCATCTCCTCCAGGCTCTGACCGGCGGCGATGCCGGCAGTCACGGCCGCCAGGAGATCCACCAGGTACTGCGTCGAGTCGTCGACATCGGCTTTATTACCGACGGGGCCATGGCCCGGCGTAACGATGTCATAATCCACAGTCGCCTGCATATGCCTGTTGGCCTCGATCCACGGCGCTACTGGCCCACCACCCAGGTTTTCAAAAGGCACGCGCCGAACGTTGACGAAGTCCACGACGAAGATGGTCCGCTCGTCCTGGAACCGGATTATCGACGAGTCGTCGCTGTGGCTCGGCAACGCGTGCACCATCTCGACGGTCTTGCCACCTAGCGTGACGGTCACGCGATCCGAATAGGTGATATCGGGCGCGCGCACGTGCTCGAAGACCGGGTTTCCAGCCTCGTGGGCCAGGTTCGGAATCATGTTCTCGTGGCCGACAAACGTCGCGGTCTCAGCGAAGACGTCTCCGCCCGACGCATGATCGTCGTGATAATGACTGTAGAGCACGAAACGGACCGGCATGTCGAAGCGATCGTCGAGCTCGGCTTTGAGCCAGATCGCGAATTCGAGGTTGACCGGATCGGTAAGAATGATGCCCTCGGACGTAACGAGGAATGCGGTCCGGTGGGCGTTGTCAATCGCACGATAGAGATCGCCCGTGACATTGACTATCTCCCGAACCGGCTGATCCTGGGCTGAAACGTTCGGTGAAATAATCGCCGCGCTCAATACGAAGCATGCCGTAAGCGTCTTGGTCCTCATAACTCTTCTCCGTAGTCTTTTTACAGTCCGGACGGCTCGAGCCGTTCTTCGAGAGCAGAGTGTAACTGATCCCTGGGGCTATTCGGGCGTTGCCTGCCGCGGTATGACAGGCAGGACCAGCTGGCTGTCAGTCTCGCCACCGACGTATACGACATGATCGCCGGCATTGACGGTGTTCAGGTGGGTGATATCGCCGGCACCAGGGAGTTCCGTACCCTGAATTCTCAGTACGAGTGACTCCCCCTGCCGGAACATCGTGCTCGATGGCAGAATTTCGATCTCGACGGGAACGCGCTCGTCGGGCCGTAGCTTCGATAATCGATCGTGCCGCAGAACGGGGCGAATGCGAGTACTTCGTTCCGTGTCGAGCTCACGATGCGATACCCGCAGCCAGCCGCTGGCCACGTGACCATGTTCTACGCCGCCGTATCCGGCCATGAGGACTTCGTTACCATGACGATCGAATTTGCTCAAACCAACGTACAGATCCATGTCGTCCGACCCGTCCGCTTCGACCCAGAGTCTGAGCCGTGCCGTTCCCGTCACTTCCGTATCGGTCCGAAACGTGTGGCTGAATGCGAGCTGTTGATACTCGTCTAGAGCCGCGTACCTGAGTACGGTCGGTTCGTCGGCCGGCACCACGCTCAGACTGCCGTCCTCAGTCAGGAAGTACGGCCGGTACTCCGCATCGGATAACGGCCATGAGTCGGTAAACACGATCTCACCGTCGTAGAACACGTTGCGGCGTTCGTAACGAACGGTCGGGATATCGGCCATACCGTTATCGATGCCCTTTAGATAGTAGTCGTAGAATCGCCGCTGCCGTTCGAGCGACTCGCGGGAATAGTAGTGCTCCCATTTCTTCCGTCCGTGAATATCGAGCCACTTCTCGGCTGAGCCGATCCGCTCGAAGCCGATCAACGTGCCGCGTGTGTGAAGCCCATGATCGGGCCAGCTCGCAACGACATAGGCGGGTGTCGAGATGTTATCGAGATCGGGTAGCCAGGTTCGCCAGAACTCGTCGAAGAGCGGATGCTCTTCGACGCTCAGCCCGATATCGCGTACCATCGCCGCGTCTGGACGTTTCACGGGATAGATTCGGAACCGGGACCAGGACGGGATGAAGTCCGATGGGATACCGCCATGAATGGCGGCATCCCGATAGAGATCTGTCAACCCATCGCTCGGCATAATGGCCTTGAGATGTGGCGGATTGAGCGCTGCAACGTACCACTGCGTTACACCGAAGTAGGAGACACCGCCCAGGCCGACGTTGCCGTTACTCCAGGGCTGGACGCCGGCCCACTCAATGAGATCATAAAACGCCTTGTTCTCGATCGGGCCGAAAAGGTCCATGTCGCCGCCGGAAAGACCCGAGCCCGGGCTGTCGGCCGTGATGACCACATAGTCGAAATGCACCCAGTACTCGGGGTCGGGGGTCTCGAAGGCCGCGTGCTCGGAGACGACGATCTGGCCGTTCGAGAACGTCCCGTCGTATTGTGCCGGTAGATCGTCCTTGCCGTAGGGCCCCATGCTGATGATTACCGGGAACCGGCCTTCCGTATTCGGGCGGTAGACATTCGCGGAGACCTCAAACCCCCCGCGTGTCCTGACCCGAACGTCTTTCTCGATGAGCATGGACGGCGCATTCGGTTGCGCGTTTACGCCGTTCCACGCAATCAGGCTGGTTGTAATCAGCGTCGTTAGTCGTCGCGCTCCTGTCCTCGTCACTATGACCTGCCCTCGAATCCGGCGCGGCTGGCTAGCACACTACGCCGCCTCCGATTACGGCGTTCCACCAGCCTGTTGCGGCATGGCCACGCGTGAGGGCTGTCGGTGTCATCGGCCCATACCCATACCGGCACCACCGCCCCCGCCGTCACTGCCACGGGAAGGCCTCCCGACCAACCCTTGAATGCGTGCACGATGGATCTGCGAGTCGCTCAAGTCCGTCGGCGTCTGGTTGCTGC
>PVBE011515951.1_pt1 | contig 15641 bp, 17 predicted proteins | sample 1631181 | NCBI WGS metagenome assembly PVBE01 (sample SAMN08397723, study PRJNA350692) | Marine metagenome, whole genome shotgun sequencing project. | isolation source: water | place: Pacific Ocean | collected 2012-04 | reverse complement strand
TTGAGAAATACCGAAGGGGGAGTGTCAAATCCTCATCAACCTTCCTTCACTTAACTGGTAGATGATTTTGCACCGAAAAGTTGACACAAAATCAACACACATATATTTTTATAATATAACTAATTGATATTACTGGAGAATTTAACTACCCCGATTAATTCAGAACTGCCACTTGCCGGAATTGGAAGACGCTTTGCTCACCCTTGATCCTCTTTGTTTGAAAACCTGCCGGCGAATGCCCGGCGGCCGAGTTTGGGCCTCGGTAAACCGTCGCCAAGTACCGGGCTACGTGTTACTATGGTTAAGATGACCATTCAATAGGTTGAATACGGGATTCGATGTCCTTGCCGGGGCTCTTGAACGCCAACCACCGGGTACGCATGATCATGGGCCAGTTGACCAAGACCTACAAGCGCAGCCGTGTCCCCCTTTACCTTCAGGTGGCCTCGACCCTGGCCCGGCGCATCGAGGGCGGCCAGTGGCAACCGGGGCAGAAGATCTCCACCCTCGAGGAACTGGGGGCCGAGTTCCAGGTCGCCCGCGTCACCGTGCGCCAGGCCATTGAGGTCCTGGAGAACGATGGGCTGGTGCGCTGTCGGCAAGGCAAGGGGACGTTCGTCATCCAAGGAACCAGGAACAAGCGCTGGCTCAAGTTGGAGACCGAATGGTCGGCCCTGATCGAGACCATCGGGGACAACGTGCCGCGCTTTATCGTGGGCAAGGGCCCAGGCCCGGCCCCGGCGCCCCGACTCGACGACGGTGAGGGTGCTTTGGCCGCTGATTACGAACACCTTCTCAGCGTGCAGTCGCGGAACAACCAGCCCTACGCCGTGGCCAGCGTCTACCTGGCGCGCCACGTCTATGAGCGCGCTCTCGAGCAGTTCCGCGCCGGCATGGCGCTGGCCGTGCTGCCCAACCTCGACGGCCTAGCCATCGCCAGCGCCCACCAGACCCTGGTCATCGGCAGTGCCGACACCGAGACCGCCGAGCTCCTCAAGGTGGCCCTCAACGCACCAACGGCGGAAGCCCACTGCGTCGTCGTCGACGACCGGGGCATTGCCATCTACGTCGGCGACATCGTCTATCGCGGCGATTGCGTGAAGCTGGATATCGACTTGTTGGGCGGTAGTGTTAGATAATTACTCTACCTGTACAACTTTGGGTCTTTCGTTCAATCAAATTGTTTGAAGCCTGCCATGACGATGCAGCGCACAGTTCTAAGTGATTCTCATTTCCGCGCCATAGGCCGAGTCGCGGCTCAATAGGCGATACTCGAACTTCACCTACATGTCGTCGTCTGGGGATTCCTAGATGTTCCCCAACATATGGGACACGCGGTCACTGCGCCTAATTATGTAGATCAATACCAACATCATCTTGAACATACTAGTCGGATAGTATTACAATGCGACGCCGACCGAAGGTTTTTGATCTTTGTCAAGGTAAGGGCCCCCGGGGGGCGGGCACTCTGATCTCCTTCCACCACCGTTGGCTCTGTTCCGCAAGAAGAGTATACAGACCCATGACCGCCGATGTCGAAAGCGTCACCAGGGATACCGCGCCCGCCGACCTCAAGGACCACAACCTGACGCCCGATTGGGTCGTGCCCGGCGTGCTCTACGAGAAGCGCCCGGCCACGAAGCCAGACGGAGCCGTCGTGCCCGGCCTCTACAACGCTTGGATCACCCTCGACAATCCGGACCAGTTCAATTCCTACACCACGGACATGGTCAAGGGAGTGATCCTCGCATTCCGCGCCGCGTCCAACGCCCGCGACGTGGTCGCGGTGGTGTTCACCGGCAGCGGCGACAAGGCCTTCTGCACCGGGGGAAACACCAAGGAATACGCCGAGTACTACGCCGGCAACCCCCAGGAATACCGCCAGTACATGCGTCTTTTCAACGACATGGTCACGTCCATCCTGAGCTGCGACAAGCCGGTTATCTGTCGGGTCAACGGCATGCGCATCGGCGGCGGCCAGGAGATCGGCATGGCCTGCGATTTCTCCGTCGCCCAGGACCTGGCACGTTTCGGTCAGGCCGGACCCAAGCACGGCTCGGCGGCTATCGGCGGCGCCACCGATTTCTTGCCCCTGATGATCGGCGCCGAGCAGGCCATGGTTTCCGGCGTCCTGTGCGAGCCGTTCTCGGCCCACAAGGCCTACCGCCTCGGCATCGTCATGGACGTGGTGCCAGCTCTCAAGATGGAGGGTGCGTTCGTGGCCAATCCGCTGGTGGTGACGGACCGCATGTTGGACGACTACGGGCGCATGGTTTTCGGTGAATCGAAGAGCGGCGAGGCCCTGGCCGAGGGCAAGGGGATGCTGAAAAAGGGCGAGGTTGATCTCGCCCTCCTCGACACCAAGGTCGAGGAGCTTTGCGGCAAGCTGATGCTCACCTTTCCCGAATGCACGACCAAGTCCCTGGAGGAATTGCGCAAGCCCAAGGTCGAGGCGTGGAACCGCAACCACGAGGATGCGCGTGCTTGGCTGGCCCTCAACATGATGGCCGAGGCGCGTGCCGGGTTCCGCGCCTTCAACGAGGGGACCAGGGAAACCGGCCGCGAGATCGACTTCGTGGCACTGCGCCAAGCGCTCGCCAAGGGGACTCCGTGGTCTCCGGAACTCACCGAGAGCCTGATGCCAAAGGCGCGCCAGGGCTAGGGGACCGGTCATGAGCAAGGCGCCGTTGAAGGTCTGGTTCGAGCGTGACGGTAAGCTCTTGCGCCTGCGCCTGGCCCGGCCCAAGGCCAACGTCTTCGATTTCGAAATGATCGCCGCCGTGGACGAGGCATTGGCCGAGCATCTGCCTAACACCAACCTTAACGGCGTGTTGCTCGATCACGAGGGGCCCTATTTCAGCTTCGGCGCCAGCATCGAGGAGCACCTGCCCGAATACTGCGCGATCGCACTGCGCCGATTTCACGACATGCTTCGCAGCATGCTGGACAGCCCGGTGCCCATCCTGGTGGCGGTGCGCGGACATTGCTTGGGCGGCGGCCTTGAGGTGGCGTGTGCCGCGAACTTCATCTTCGCCGCCCCCGATTCCACCCTTGGGCAACCCGAAATTCGGCTCGGCGTCTTCGCCCCGGCGGCGAGCAGCCTGTTGCCGGCGCGCCTGGGCCGTGCCCAGGCCGAGGACTTGTTGCTATCGGGCCGCCATATCAGCGGCGAGCAAGCGCTGGCCATCGGTCTGGTCAACGCCGTCTCCGAGGACCCTGTCGAGGCGGCGCTCGCCTACTTCGACGAGTACTTGGCCACCAAGAGCGCCTCGTCGCTGCGCTTCGCCATGCGCGCGGCGCGCCAGGACTGGGCTGCCGAGGTCAAGGCCAAGCTGGCCACCGCCGAGGACCTCTACTTCGATGGGCTTATGAACACCCGTGACGCCGTCGAGGGGCTCCAGTCCTTCATCGAGAAGCGACCCGCGAAATGGGAGAACCGGTGAACCATGGCTACCGATTCAACATCCCAGATCATCGAGCGCTGCGAGCAGCTCTTCGAGGATATCAACTTCACCGTCGCTCGCGCCTGGAAGGAGGCGGAGCCCGGCCGCAAGGTGATCGGCTACATGCCGGTCTACGTGCCCCGCGAGATTATCCACGCCGGTGGCATGCTAGCCCTCGGCGTTCTCGGCGGCGGCGAGAACATCGAGGTGATCCACGGCGACGCCTATTACCAGAGTTACATCTGCCGCATCCCGCGTTCGACCATCGAACTGGCCATCACCAAGCGCCTCGATTTCGTTGACGGCATGCTGTTTCCCAGCATTTGCGACGTCATCCGCAATCTGTCGGGCATGTGGAAGATGATGTTTCCCGACGTCTACACCCGATATTTCGACGTGCCCCAGAACTTCCGCGACGACATCGGCGGCACCTACTACATCAACGAACTCAACGAGTTGAAGACCGGCCTGGAGGAAGTCTCCGGGCGCAAGATCGAAGATGACGCCTTGCGCCGCTCGATCGCCCTCTACAACGAGAACCGGTGCCTGGTGAACGATGTCTATGCCTTCCGCGCCAAGCAACCCTGGAAGGCGCCAGCCTCGGAAGTCTATCTGGTGATACGCGCCGGGGTGATCCTAGACGTCGAGGAACACAGCCAGCTCATCCGCGACTACCTGGCCGCCGCCGAGGCCGAGGACCGGCCGCCCCGCGACAACTGTCGTATCCTGATCCAGGGGTCGTTCTGCGAGCAGCCGCCGCTCAACCTCATCAAGTCGATCGAGTTGGCGGGGTGCTACATCGTTGACGACGACTACATCCTGGGGACCCGCTGGCTCCTGGAAAACGTGCCCGTCGACGGTGATCCTATCGCCAACCTCGCCCATGCGTTCCTGTATCAGTCCACGGATTGCGCCGCCAAGTACGAGCCCGACGGTACCCGCAAGGGGCATTTCCTGGTCGAGACGGTGCGTCGGCGCGGCGCCGAGGGGGTCATCTTCGCTTCCCCTAGCTTCTGCGATCCGGCGCTTCTCGACCGACCCATGTTGGGGCGCGCCCTTTCGCGGGAGAACATCCCCTACATCTCCTTCAAGTACGCCGAGAACTCCGGCCAGATGCAGCCCATCCGCGAGCAGGCGGGGACATTCGCCGATTCGATCAAGCTTTGGAGCGCCGCATGACCGATACCACAAGCGCCGAGGAGACGGTGAAAGAACCGTCGATGATCACCCAGAAGCACATGATCGCCGCCAATTACAACCGGCTGACGAGTGCCCCGGAAAGCGGAACCAAGGTGGTTTCCACCTACGTGCCGGGCAACCTCAACGAACTCATCATGTGCTTCGACATGGTTTCCAATCTGCCCGAGATCAACGCCATCAACAACGCCATGCGCAAGAAGAGCGGCGGCTACATTACGGAAGCGGAGAAACAGGGCCATTCCGAGGACGTCTGCACGTACGTCAAGGCGGACATCGGTCTCATGTCGAAGGGTGCCATCGCGCCCAACGGAAAGCCCATCCCGCCGCCCGACCTGCTTTTGCTGTCCTACACCGGGTGCTTCACCTTCATGAAGTGGTTCGAACTCCTGCGCGACGAGTTCGGCTGCGAGACGGTAATGCTCCACATTCCCTACGAAGGCGACGGCATCGTCACCGAGCACATGCGCGACTACGTAGTCAAGCAGCTCAAGGACGAGGTCATCCCGGTCCTGGAGCGCGTCAGCGGCGTCAAGTTCGACATCGACCGCCTGCGCGAATACTTGCGGAAATCGGCCGCCGCCGAGGACGACCTAGTGTGGGTGTTGCAGAGCGCTAAGAACAAGCCCTCGCCCATCGACGCCTTCTTCGGCGGGGTCTTCTACATCGGCCCGGCGTTTACCGCCTTCCGCGGCACCGACGAGGCCATCGACTACTACGTGCAACTGCGGGCCGAAATCGAGGACCGCTTGGCCCGGGGCGCGGGTCCGATCACGCCGGAAGGCGAAATGGGCCCGGAAAAGTATCGCCTGGTCGTCGAGGGGACGCCCAATTGGACGAGCTTTCGCGAGTTCTGGAAGATGTTCTATGACGAAGGCGCGGTGGTGGTGGCCAGTACCTATACCAAGGTCGGCGGCATGTACGATTTCGGCTTTCGCCACGATCCGGACCGCCCGCTCGAAAGCCTCGCCGATTATTGCCTGGGCTGTTACACCAACCGCAACCTGGTGCAGCGCGTCGAAATCCTCGAGAACTATCTCGAGGAGTACGAGGCCGACGGCCTCCTGATCAATTCGATCAAGAGCTGCAACAGCTTCTCGGCGGGGCAACTCCTGATGATGCGCGAGGTGGAAACGCGCACCGGCAGGCCGGCGGCCTTCATCGAGACCGACCTGGTCGATCCCCGCTACTTCTCGGCCTCCAACGTGAGGAATCGCATGGAAAGCTACTTCCAGATGATTGAGCAAAAGCGCCATGGTGGCGGCTCCGCCACCGTGGCGGCGTAGGCGGGGAGGGGACCAACATGCGGTGTTTCATCGGTATCGACCTCGGGTCCACCAGCACCAAGGCGGTGCTCATGGACGAGGACCTGCAGGTCCTTGGGCGAGGCATCACCAACTCGCGGTCCAATTACGATACGGCGACGGTGGTCGCCAAGCAGGAGGCGGTGGTCGACACCCGCCTCACCCTGTTCCGCAGGGGGCTCGCCGATGATGCCGGTACCCCCGACGTCGACGATTTCATGGACAGGGTGGCGCAGTACTTCCGTCTCGAGCAGTTCCTCGAACAGCTCGCCGATCTGCACGATACGTGTTCGCGGTTCGTCGAGGGCGGGCGGTTCCAGGACCGTGAAAAGGAGACCCTGGAAATCATCTTCGGGCGCATTCGCGACGAAGCCCCAGCCCTGTACGCACCGGGTGCGGCGCGCAAGTCCGATTTCTTCCGCGACCTCGCCGGCTCGCGTTTCATGCAGATCGGCGGCGACGTGGCGAAGCTCGTCGGCCTGCCGTTTGACCTACTGCTCAACGTTTACGACAAGTCGATCATCGAGGTCGAGAACCGCCCGCCGTCGGGTGATTTGACGGGCAAGTTTAGTCGCGCGCTCGATCGGGTGCTCGGCGAGATGCCGGACCTCGACGCCGACACCAAGGAGATGCACGCCACCCTGGAAAAGGCGCTCGCCCAGGAACTGGACGAGACCTACGTGGTGGGAACGGGCTATGGGCGCGTCACCCTGCCGTTCCCCAAGGAACACATCCGCTCGGAGATCCTGTGCCACGGCCTCGGCGCTCACATGATGTATTCCGGAACCCGCACCGTCCTCGACATCGGCGGACAGGACACCAAGGCCATACAGGTGGATGACGTCGGTATCGTCGAGAATTTCCAGATGAACGACCGCTGCGCCGCCGGATGCGGCCGCTACCTCGGCTACATCGCCGACGAGATGAACATGGGGCTGCACGAGCTCGGACCGCTCGCCATGAAGGCGACCAAGTCGGTGCGCATCAACTCCACGTGCACGGTGTTCGCGGGCGCCGAGCTACGCGACCGCCTGGCCCTCGGAGAGAAGCGCGAGGACATCCTGGCCGGCCTGCACCGGGCCATCATTCTCAGGGCGATGTCGATCATTTCGCGCTCCGGCGGCATCCGCGACCAGTTCACCTGGACCGGCGGCGTCGCCAACAACCCGGCGGCGGCCCGCGAGCTCGAGAAGTTGGTGCGGGAAAACTACGGCGACGTAACCATCAACATCGATCCGGCGTCCATCTACACCGGGGCGCTTGGCGCAGCGACCTTCGCCCAGCGCGCCGTGATCAACGGAGAGGGGGCAGCGCCATGACCGTCACCTTAGGGATCGACGTCGGCTCGGGTGCCATCAAGGCGGCGCTCTTCGACATCGAGGGCGACAAGATCGAATGCCTTGGCAAGCGTGTCGAGCGCATCCGCCAAAGCGATCCCCTCCAGCTCGCCGAAGAAATCTGCGACGACCTGCTGGGCGACGGCGGAATGGAGCGCAGCGACGTGGCCTACATCGCCACCACCGGCGAGGCGGAAACGCTTGGTTTCGCCACCGGGCACTTCTATTCCATGACCACCCACGCGCGCGGCGCCATACATCTCGATCCCGAGGCGCGCTCGGTGCTCGACGTCGGCGCCTTGCACGGCCGCGCCATCAAGATCGACGAGCGCGGCAAGGTGCTCGATTACCGGATGACCAGCCAGTGCGCGTCGGGCTCGGGCCAGTTCCTGGAAAACATCGCCCGTTATCTCGGCATCACCCAGGAAGATATCGGGCCCCTTTCCGAAGAAGCCGACAACCCGGAGAAGGTGAGCGGCATCTGCGCCGTGCTGGCCGAGACAGACGTCATCAACATGGTGTCGCGCCAGGTCTCCGCCTCCAACATCCTCAAGGGCATCCACCTTTCCATGGCGAGCCGTCTGGTCAAGCTGTTGCGCGCCACCAAGGTCAAGGAAGGGGCGGTCATAATGACCGGCGGCCTGGCCCTGAATTCCGGGCTGGTTGCCGCCATGCGCGAGGCCATGGAGGAACAGAAGATCGTTGTCACGGTGGAGAGCCACCCGGATTCCATCTACGCCGGTGCCTTCGGGGCTGCCATTTGGGGCGCTTTTCGCCACGAGAAACTGGCCCGACTGAACCAGTTGGCGGCGGTTTCCTAGCTTGAAATTGGAATAACGAGCACCGGGGGTTCGAAATGGCCTTGTCGATTACAGAGGACTGCATCGCCTGCGACGCCTGTGTGGAGCCATGCCCAAACTCCGCGATCAGCGTCGCCGACCCCGTCTTCGTTATCGACCCCGCGCTTTGCACGGAATGCGTCGGCCACGAGGACGAGTCCCAGTGCATGCTCGTATGCCCGGCGGATTGCATCATCCCCGATCCGGCTCACCCGGAAACCCAGGACGAGCTTCTTGCCAAGTACCAGTCCATGTATGGATGACGTGCCGACTTTCGGCCCCTTGAAGGAGCCCAAGGCGATCCCCGGCACGGTTTCGCGACCGGTGCGGCGCTCAGGTCTCCGGGGCGGCCGCGGTACCGATGCCGGCCAACACCATGAGACGCATGGCGCGCACGAAGGCGGGGCCGTCGAGGGTGCCTGCATGGCGGTCCCACTCCAGGAAGCACCCCTGGTTGATGGACATGATCATGGCGACCAGTTGCCGCGTGTCGAGATCGCGGCGGAACTCACCCTGCCTCTTGCCCATCTCCACTGTTTCCGTAAGCGCCGCGTCGAGACGGGCCATCATCTTATCGAGGTTCTTTTCGATGGGGTCGTTGGTGCCTCTGAATTCCAAGGACATGAGCAAGACGAGCCGCGACAATGCAGTGCGCTCGGGGCGTTCGGTGGTGACCAGGGACTGGGTATGCATGAAGGCGACCAGACGATCGATGGCTTGGGGGCCGGCCTCCTCGATGGCCTGGATGGTGGGATCGATGATGGATTCCTCGGCCCACTCGAGAAGCCGTATGAGGACACCGGCCTTGCTCTTGAAATAAAAATAGACGGCGCCCTTGGTCAGGCCCGCCGCGTTGGCGATGCGTTCGATGGTGGTGCCGCGGTAGCCCTCGGTGACGAAATACCCGAGCGCCGCTTCGAGAAGCCTGGCGACGCTGATCTCCCGCTGCTCTTTCTTGGTGCGGCCCGGGCGGGCCTGGGCCGGGATCCTGGAGATGCGGCCTTGTCCGTGCCGCCGGCGCCGAGCCGAAGCCTCTCTGGAGCGTGGCGTTTTTCGCATTTCGGGATTGGCCTTTCTTATCCGACGATCCGTCCGTTACCAAATGGCCCCATGCTACACGGCCGGCGTCCGGCTGATTGACATACTAATTGGTTATTCAGTTTTCTGCCAGGAGCCACGCTCACCCTCATTCTGTCCCTCGAAAAATAATTCTGTCCCTCGCGGCGAGGGACAGACGTTTTCGGGACAAGATGAGGCGAAATGGCCGGACATAGCCGGACAAGTCCCATTATTGAGAGACGAGGTGGCGGAATTCTGCGATTTTAGATCATTAATTGGATAGTATAATGGTTGGCCGTCGACAAGTCATTTCTCAGCCACCGCCAGCGAGACCACCCGTCAGTCGCCATCCAGAGGGAGAACCGAAATGAGCGACCGTTACGCCGCCTACGAGCGCCTAAAAATCGACTTCGTGGAAGACCGCATCCTGCACATCGTCATGGACACGCCCGGCAAGCTCAATGCCGCCGATGCCGACATGCACCGCGAACTCACCGATATCTGGCGCACCATCGACGCCGACCCCGACGTCAGCGTCGCCTTCCTGCGCGGCGCCGGAGATGCCTTTTCCGCCGGCGGCGACCTCGACATGATCGAGAAGATCACCGAGGATTTCGAGTACCGCGCTAACGTCTGGAAAGAGGCGCGCGACCTGGTCTACAACATCATCAACTGCTCGAAGCCCGTGGTTTCGGCCATTCAGGGCCCGGCGGTCGGGGCCGGGTTGGTGTGCGGCCTGCTCGCCGACATCTCGGTGGTGGGCCGGACGGCGCGCATCATCGATGGCCACACGCGCCTCGGCGTTGCCGCCGGCGACCATGCGGCCATCTGCTGGCCACTACTGTGCGGCATGGCAAAGGCCAAGTACTACCTGCTCTTGTGCGAAACGGTGACCGGCGAAGAGGCCGAGCGCATCGGCCTCGTGACCATGTGTGTCGACGACGACAAGGTCCACGAGACGGCCATCAGAATGGCCAAGCGGCTTATCGCTTGCGCACCCTATGCCGTGCGCTGGACCAAGTACAGCCTCAACAACTGGTACCGCATGGCGGGACCGGCGTTCGACGCCTCGCTGGCGCTCGAGATGATGGGGTTTGCCGGCCCAGAGGCAAGGGAGGGAAGGGCGGCCCTGGTCGAGAAGCGCCGGCCCGACTTCGATCCCAAATGCGTGCTCTAGGTCGCCAGCCCGACGCGCCGCAAGAAAATAGGAGACGATCCCATGAGAGGACTTGAAGGGAAGAACATCATCGTTACCGGCGGCGGCAGCGGCATCGGCCGCGCCATCTGCCACCGCCTGGCCGAGGCCGGCGTCAAGGTCGGCGTATTCGACCTCAACCGCGATGGCGCCGACCAGACCGTCGAGGAAATCGCCACCAACGCCGCCGCCTTTACCGCGGACATTGGCGACTACGACGCCTGCAGGAGGGCCGTCGGCGAATTCGAGAGCAGCATCGGCGCCATCGATGCGCTGGTCAACAACGCAGGCTGGGACCTGGCGATGCCGTTCCTCCAGTCGGACGCGGAACTGTGGCAGAAGCTGGTGGCCATAAACTTCTATGGGCCCATCAACATGTGCCACGTAGTCCTGCCCGGCATGGTGGAACGCGGCGGTGGCCGCATCGTCAACCTGTCGTCAGATGCGGGGCGGGTCGGCTCTTCCGGCGAGTCGGTCTATGCAGGGTGCAAGGGCGGCGTCATCGCCTTTTCCAAGACCCTGGCCCGCGAGCACGCGCGCCACAAGATCAACGTCAATGTCCTGTGCCCGGGGCCGACCGACACGCCGCTGTTCCAGCACGCCATGGAGGGCAATCCGAAGCTCGGAGATGCGTTGATTCGGGCCATCCCCATGCGCCGCCTTGCGGCGCCCGAGGACCACGCCGGCATGGTCGCCTTCCTGTGCAGCGACGAAGCCAGCTTCATCACGGGACAAGTGGTCAGCGTCTCGGGCGGGCTGACCATGCACGGTTAGGGCGTGGTGACGGGGCGTCTTGACCAATATCATTGAGGCGGGCCCGGAATCGGCTAAGCTTGTTTCGGTTTGGGGCGGCCTCCAGTTATTCGGATAGGCTCTTAAGGCACGGGCGAAGATAATAAAAACAATCCTGGTGGCAAGCGATGGTTCGGGCGATGCGCGCAAGGCTAGGCCGAACGCCTGCACGAGGCCTTCGTCGAGGTCGAATGGGCGGCCCTGTTCTTCTTCATCGGGTTATTCGTCATCGTCGCCGGGGTCGAGCACGCCGGTCTCCTCAACATCCTCGGCGACGCGCTCATGGAGTTCACCGGCGGCGACGCGGCGCTCACCGCCTACGCTACGCTGTGACTTTCGGCGGCGCTCGACAACATCCCCTTCGTCGGTACCACGATCCCGCTGGTCGAATTCATGGAGGCCGGCCTCGGCGGTGCCGCGGCCCTGGGGCCGGTGTGGTGGTCGCTGGCGCTCGGAGCCTGTCTCGGCGGCAACGGTTCGCTGATCAGGGCGGCGGCCAACGTCATGGTGTCGGGGTTCGGCGAGCGCGCCGGCTACCCCATCAGCTTCGCTAAGTTTCTTAAGATCGGCTTGCCGTTGATGCTGCTTACCGTGGCCATCACCCACGTCTACACGTATCTGCGGCACTTCGCTTAAGGGGGAGGGGGGACGAATCGGTTGCCGTGTTTGGTTGAATAAGATACTATCTATTCAGTATGTAAAATGAGAACGACAGTGCGGAAACGGAGACTAGGTCCGATTGTCCGCCAACGCGACAGGCGGTCTCAATGACGAAGGCGGACATCAACGGCGCCCGTTCCCAAGAGGCGGTTAAAGAGTCTTCCATGCTCAAGCAGAAAGCCATGATCGCCGGCAATTACGAACGCCTGACCAGCGCCCGCGAGAACGGCGTCAAGGTCGCCGCCACCCACGTGCCCGGCAACCTCAACGAGCTGATCATGTGCTTCGACATGGTCTTGAACCTGCCTGAGATCAACGCCATCCAGAACGCCATGCGCAAGAAGAGCGGTGCCTTTATCGCGGAGGCCGAGAAGATGGGGCACTCCGAGGACGTCTGCAGCTACGTGAAGGCGGATATCGGGGGCATGGCCAAGGGCCACACCGCGCCCAACGGCAAGCCCGTGCCGGTGCCCGATCTCCTGATGATTTCGTACACCGGCTGCATCACCCACATGAAGTGGTTCGAGTGCCTGCGCGACGAGTTCGGTTGCGAAGCTGTGATGATGCACATCCCCCACGACGGTGATCGCAAGAACATGCGCGACTACGTGGTCAACCAGATCAAGAGCACTCTCATCCCGACGTTGGAGCGGGTCAGCGGCGTCAAGTTCGATATCGACCGTCTGCGCGAATACTTGCGCAAATCGGCCGCCGCCGAGGACGACCTAGTGTGGGTGCTGCACAGCGCCAAGAACAAGCCCTCGCCCATCGACTCCTACTTCGGCGCCGTCTTCTACATCGGTCCCATCTTCACCGCCTTCCGCGGCACCGATGACGCCATCGAGTATTACCGCATGCTGCGTGGCGAGGTGGAAAGGCGCCTCGCCCGCAGCGAGGGGCCGGTGACGCCGGAAGGGGACATGGGGGAACAGCGCTATCGGATTGTTGTCGACGGGGTCCCCAATTGGACCCACTTCAGGGAATTCTGGAAGATGTTCTACGACGAGGGCGCGGTGGCGGTGGCCAGTACCTACACCAAGGTCGGCGGCATCTACGACTTCGGCTTCCGGCACGACCCCGACAATCCGCTGGAAACCCTCGCCGAGTACTGCCTCGGGTGTTACACCAACCTGGATTTCCCGGAGCGGGTGGAGATGATCGAAAGCTATGTCAACGACTACAGCGCCGATGGCCTGCTCGTCCACTCGGTGGCCAGTTGCAACAGCTTCGGCGCCGGGCAGCTACTCATCATGCGTGAGGTGGAGGCGCGCACCGGCAAGCCCGCTACCTTCATCGAGACAGACCATGCCGATCCCCGCTATTTCTCGGCCGCCAACGTCGGCAACCGGCTGCAAAGCTATTTCGAGATGATCGACCAGAAGCGGGCGACCGGGGCCGCCGCGTGACGGCGGCGAGTTTCCGTCGCGCCGCCCGGCGTTAGTCGACGCGCTTGGTCAGTACGATGCGCTGGGCCGGCGCGAAACCGCACCCCTCGAGGAACCTCAAGAGTTCGAAGCTGTCCCACCGCACCATGGTGCGGATGGTTTCCACCTGGAGCGTTGCGAGGTTGGTACACAGTTGGGAGAGCAGGGCGTGGCCTATGCCATGGTGAGCCTGATCGGGGTCGACGCCGAGGGTATCGAGCACGGCGACCGGCTCGGCCAGGCCGAACTCTCCGAAATCGACACGCGCCATAACGAAGCCAGCGGGCGATCCATCAACCTCGGCAATCAGGGACATGCGGATCCCGGACTCGCTCATCACTTCGGCGAGTTTGCGCTCGAAGTAGGCGGCGCGCTCCCTGCCGGTGAGCCTGCGGTCGATGCCGATGATGGCCGGGAGGTCGTCTTCGACCATGGAGCGGACAGGCATCCGGTCGCGGGACAGTGGGGCGAAGTCGTCACCGGGGCCGCTGTGATCGGACATGCCGGCGTCAAGCCGGGGGGCGGCGATGTCCGGATCCGTTCGGGGCATGGTTTCGGTTCCTCCCTTAGAGTTCCAGGCCGTTGCCAAGCTGCAACTCCAAAACCGGGATGGGGGCCAGGGAAAATCCGCGCGAGGCGAAGAATTGGGCAAGGGCGTGCTGGTCCCACGAGATTTGGGTGCGAAGCTCGCCGGCACCGCGTTGTTTCATAACCTTTTCCAGTTCCTTCATGAGTTCGTGGCCGAGGCCGGCGCGCTGAAGGTGGGGATCGACTCCGATGACGTCGAGCATGGCGGAGCGCCGGTCTTCACCAAACTCTCCGGATTGGAGGCGGGCGATGACGTAACCATTCAACCTGTCACCATCAACGGCGCCGAGGGCGATGAAATCGTCGGCGAAATCGAGCGCGGCTTGCAGGCGTTTTTCGAAGAACCCGCGCCGTGAGCGTCCGGCGAGCGCGCTGTCGATTTCCACGACACGCGCCAGGTCGTCGGGGCGCAAAGACCGTATTTCGCAGGTGCGCTTGGCGGCCAAGAAGGGGCCTCTATTCACGTCTTTAGGGGCTTATTCACGCCCCGGATCGTTTCGATCCAGAACGATAAAACCCTACGGTTCGTGGCTTGGCGTCGCCTTGACATGAGTCAACCGCGGCAACCCAAAGCGTCGTACCCACTAATCATTCCGCTCGGCGGCCTGCAATGTCATGACCATCCTCACTAGGTCGGCCAGGGTCTTGGCCTGCATGGTTCTCATCACTTTGGCGCGGTGGAATTCCACGGTTTTCGCGCTGAGTTCGAGCCGTGCTGCGATTTTCTTGTTGGTTTTTCCCGGGACGATGCCGTCCAGCACCTCGCGGTCGCGGGGCTTCACCAGGTCCAGGCGCCTGCAAATCTCGGCCAACTCTTCCTTTCGTCCGACCGATTCAAGATTGATCTCGATAGCCTTGTGTATAAGATCCAAGAGTTCCTGACCGTTGAACGGCTTTTCGACAAAGTCGAAGGTCCCGGCCTTCATGGCACGCGCGCACATTTTAATGTCGCCGTGCCCGGTGATCATGATCATCGGAAGATTGACAGAGCGTCTGGCCATCTTGCTTTGCAGATTGAGCCCGCTCATTCCCGGCATGCGCATGTCGGCGACCAGACAGCCCGTCTCGTCGTCGCGGCAGGCGTCCAGGAACGCTTGGCCGGAAGCGAACGCCTTGACCGGCAGGTTGACCGATCCGAGCAGCGAGCCCAGGGAGTGGCGCACGGCCTCGTCATCGTCGACTGCGAAGACAACGGGGTCAGGCCGCGTCATGGGATGTATCCTCGGCGACTGAAAGGGTGAAGTGGAATGTGGTTCCCGAAATACCGTGCGAGGTCGCCCACAGCCGGCCACCGTACAAATCGACAATCGAACGGCATATGGACAGACCCATTCCCAATCCACCGGACTTGGTCGTGAAGAAGGAATCGAACATCTGCTTCAAAACATCTCCAGTCAAGACATTGCTTGTGTTGGTGACGGTGACTCGAATTTCGCCATTTTCGGCCGTCGACGAGTGGACGCTCAGCAGGCGCGGTGAGCGCCCGCTTTCGAGCATGGCTTCCTCGCCGAACAGCTCGCCGCCGCCACGGATGGCGCCGTATCCTGCCGTCCCCGAGGGCCACCTGAAACGTCAATATCATGGTGTGAGGGGCCGACTCGTCATGTCTGCGATCGACGATTTCCGAGCTGTCGGGGAGCCCCTCGACCTCCAGGAGGGCGCGTTAGCACAGGCGCACTTTTCTACTGTTCGGTTAGCAGGCCGTAACCGTGAGAGCCGCCATCGGCCACGCCAGGCACAGGGCTAGTGAAAAACACGCCAACCGGCGCGTCGATAAACAAGCCACGAAGGTAAGGAAAGATC
>PVBE010149923.1_pt1 | contig 15642 bp, 12 predicted proteins | sample 1631181 | NCBI WGS metagenome assembly PVBE01 (sample SAMN08397723, study PRJNA350692) | Marine metagenome, whole genome shotgun sequencing project. | isolation source: water | place: Pacific Ocean | collected 2012-04 | reverse complement strand
CTGCACATGGAGCGGTCCGAGACGTTCGCCGGGGTCCGCCAGCACATCGCCGAGCACCACGGGGACCGCCTGGACGTGCTCATCAACAACGCCGGCTACGGCGTGATGGCGCCCCTCGAGGACATCGACGAGGCCGAGCTGCGCAAGCAGATGGAGGTCAACTTCTACGGTCCGATGCTCCTGACGAAGACCCTGCTGGATCCGTTGCGGGCGGCCAAGGGGCGGGTGCTCAACGTCACCTCGTCCATGGGACTCATCTCCCTCCCCTATTACGGCATCTACTGCGCCAGCAAGCACGCGCTCGAGGCGGTGAGCGAGGCGTGGACGGGCGAGCTGAAGCCGTTCGGGATCCAGGTCGGCCTCATCGAGCCCGGGGGCTACAAGACCGAGTTCACGGGCACCGCCCTCGACGCCGTTCCGATCGAGGACGGCTCCCACTACGCTGACCGCTCCCGAGCCTTCAACGAGTTCATCGCCAAGGCCGAGCGGCAGGGCGCGGGCGACCCCCGCGTGGTCGCCAAGAGGATCTCCCGCCTGTGCGACGCCCGGAAGGTCCCGGTGCGGACCCTGTCGGGACCCGATGCGTGGGCTATTGAGTTCGTGCGCCGCCTCCTGCCTTTCCGGCTGCGGGCGTGGCTGGTGAACCTGGTGTTTTCGAAGCTGCTCTGGAAGGGTCACTGACCGTCAACGTAGCGAGGGATTTGTCGGACGGCGAGCGTTGCGCCAGGATCAGGGTTCATGGCCCGCGGCCCCCGGAGCATCACCGGCATCAAGCGCGCCGTCCTCTTTCAGAAGGAGACGTGGCGCAAGAACCGGCACATGGCCCAAGCCCGAGCGAACGTGTCGGGTTTTGGCAGCCTGGTCGGGGTCTTCTTCGCCGTCGTGTTCGCGTGCTTCTCCTTCATCAGCTACCAGCCCTGGTTCATCTTTGGCGGCCTCGCCATCGCGTCGCTGGTGTTCGCGTGGCAGGCCATCCTGTCCGCCGAGCGGCACCTGGGCAGCGTCCCTATCGAGTGGGAGCTCAAGCCCGTGCGGCCGTTCAGCGTCCGGGTGACGCACAAGGTGGCGGCGTCGCCGGCCCTGCCCGAGACCGCTCACCTGGTCATCGACCGGACGCTGGGCAAGTTCGCCCAGCTGTCCGTCGCAGCCCGGGTGAAGACCAACCCTCCTGCCCGGGCCGCCTTGGACGACGTGATCAAGATCGGTGAGGACTCGGTGATGGCGGCGCTGTGGGACGCCCCGCGGATCGAGAACGTCCTCAAGGCCGCCCGCGCCCGCCCCAAGGACCTGGGCGTGCAGATGTCCGCCCGATCGATGCGGCACCGGTTCCAGCTCCCCGCCGTGTCCATCGAGGCGGTCACGGCGGATCTGCTGGCCGCGCTGTCCAGCGGCAGCGGCCCGAGCGTGCCGGCCATCCAGGAGGTCGGACGGAAGCTCGCTGAGCTGCTTCGGGCGCCCCCGCCCGGCAGCCAGGCGGCCAAGGAGATTGAGGAGAAGAAGGCCGCAGCGGCCGCAGCGCAGGACATCGAGGCGGTGGAGTCCGGCGAGGAGCACCGGACCTTGACCGGCAACACCGCCGCGCCCCAGGGGCCCCCCGTCGACGCCGGCCTCGCAGCGCAGGCTGCCGCAGAGGCTCTCCGGGGCTGACCTGCATGCCGCGGCCCGGGTCGCGGACTTCCTAGGATCGAGGATCCTCGGGCCAGTCGTGTTTGGGGTATCTGCCCCGCAGCTCCTTGCGCACCGCGGCGTAGCCGCTGTCCCAAAAGCTCGCCAGGTCCTGGGTCACCTGCGCGGGCCGGCCGTTGGGGGCCAGCAGGTGCATGAGGACTGGTTCGGCGCCGCGGGCCACCCGGGGCGTGTCGCCCAGGCCGAAGAACTCCTGGATGCGGGCCGCCAGGATCGGGGGGGCGTCGGCGCGGTACTGAAGCCTTCGAGGGCGCCGGCCCCGCGGCAGCCGCAGCTCTTTGGGCGCGAGGTCGTCCAGGGCCTTGCGCTGCTCCCAGCTCAGGCCGCCGTACAGCCACCCCACGAGATCCGTCTTGCGCAGATCGGCGAAGCTGCGGCGGCCCGCGCAAAGGGCTTTCACGATCCGATCGAGGTCGGCCGCTGCGGCGAGCCCCGCGCCCGGGGCGTGCTTGTCCGTCCATCGCAGCCGCGCCAGCGCGTTGTGGGCGGCGTCAGACAGGTCGAGGGCCCGCGCCGGATCCCGCAGGGCGTGCTCCGACAAGAGCGCCGCGGCCAGGCGGGCATCGGGGGCGCCCGCGGCCGGCCGCTCCGACAGGACGAGCGATCGGTACACCCGCCGGACCCGGCCGACGACCGCCTCGCGGGCGGCGTCCCACTCGACCGCCGCCTCGTCGGTCACCGGCAGCCAGGCCTCCTCCACCGGGCAGGCGGCGCGGATCCGGTGCTCGGATCGCTCGCCCCGACGGGCGCCCTGCAAGGTGAGCGCGAACAGCAGCTGGGCCTCCCGGACGTCGCCGATGTCGATGGCGTCGTCGAGGACCGCGCCGCGGCCGTCCGCCAGGCGGATCCTCGCTGAACCGGGGCTGCGTCGCCGGCCGACGCGATCCGGGAACCCGGTCAGGAGCACCTCGATGCGACCCCGGTCGGACTCCCGGGCCTTCGAGGCCGGTCCAAGGACCCGCTCAGCGACGGACACGAGCTGGCGCGCCACCCGGTCGGCGTCGCGATCGTCGGACATCTGGGCGGCGAGCCTCGCCGCGGACGCCAGCGTCCCCGCCCGGTGGCCTGCGACCACCACCCGGCCCAGCCGGGGGGCCAGAGGCATGCGGGCGAGCTGCCTGCCCAGGGGCGTGATGACTCCCGCCTCGTCCACGGCGCCGAGCTCGGCGAGCACCGCGCCCGCCTCGTTCAGGGCGTCAGCCGACGGGCGGTCGAGCCAGGCGAACCCAGCGGGACCCGCCCCCCACGCCTTCAGATCGAGGAGCACGCCCGACAGGTCGGCCCGACGGATCTCCGGCTGCGTCCGGTCCGGCCGGGCCGCGTGCTCGCCCTCGGTCCACAGCCTCAGGCAGACGCCCGGCCCGGTCCGGCCGGCCCGGCCCGCGCGCTGATCCGCCGAGTCACGCGCCACGTCGCGGGTCTCCAGGCGCTCGAGGCCGATGGCAGGGTCGAACCGCGACTGACGAACCAGACCTGAGTCGATCACCGCGGCGACCCCTTCCAGCGTGACCGAGGTCTCCGCGACGTTGGTGGACAGCACGACCTTTCGACGGGCGCAGGGCTTGAGGGCCCGCTCCTGCTCCGCGGGGGTCAGGCGGCCGTGAAGCGGGAGGACATCGGCGCCGGTCACCGCGGCCAACGCCTTGGCCGTCCGTGCGATCTCGCCGACGCCCGGGAGGAAGACCAGCAGGTGACCGTCGGGCAGCTCGACGAGGAGCCGGCGCACGGCGCGGGCGCAGCGGGCGTGCACCGGGCCCTCGTCCCGGCGGGGCTCATACCGGATCTCGACCGGGTGCAGGCGGCCCTCGGAGCGGATCACCGGCGCCCCGCCAAGCAGGTCGGCGACCGGGCCGGGGTCGAGGGTGGCCGACATGGCCAGCACCTTGAGGTCGTCGCGGCCGGCGGCTCGCACCTCCAGCAACATCCCGAGGGCGAGGTCGGCGTGCAGGCTGCGCTCGTGAAGCTCGTCGAGGACGACAACGCCCACGCCATCCAGGAAGGGGTCGTCCTGGAGCCGGCGGGTGAGCAGCCCCTCGGTGATGATCTCGATGCGGGTGTGCGGACCGGCCCGGCGGTCGAAGCGGATCCGCCACCCGACCTCGTCGCCGACCCGGCCCCCCCGCTCGCTGGCGATGCGCCGGGCGGCCAGCCTGGCCGCGACCCGGCGGGGCTGGAGCACGATCACCTTGCCGTCGCCAGCGAGACCGGCGTCAAGGAGCGCTGGGGGCACGCGGGTCGTCTTGCCGGCGCCCGGCGGGGCGACGAGCACGGCGGATCCGTGGTCCCCCAGACCCGCGATCACCTCGGACAGCACGTCGTCGACGGGCAGCGACAGGGGCGCGGCCCGCCGGGGCGGGGGCTTCACTGGGCCCAGGGCCGGTCCCCTACCCCGCCCGCACTCATCCGGCGCGCCCGGTCGGCCAGGGCCCGGCGGCCGGGGTCCTTGCGCTCGTCGGGGCTGGCGAGGCGGTCGGCGAGGTCGAGGACGGCGGTGGCGTGTGCGAACTCGCCGCGGGCCATGCGGATCTCCGCGAGCTGCATCAGGTCGCGCATCTTCGGCCGCTGACGCCACTGCAGGGCGTCATCGAGGTGCCGCTGGAGGTCCGGCTCGGTCAGCATCTGGACCTGGGCCCGGTCGAAGCAGCGCATGCGGACGACGGCGTGGGGGTCGTCGAGGCCACGCCGGACCCAGTGGGCCTGTCCCTTGGGGCTGTGCACGATCAGTGCGGCCAGGGCATGGGAGCGGACGAGCGGGTCGGCGGCCTCGTGGAAGCCGCCCGCCTCGACGGCCTGGGCGAGGGTCGGGTTGCGGGCCAGCCCCGCCATCAGATCGAGGGCCGACGCCTGGCCGAACGCACCGGCGGTACGGTCCTGGAGCAGCGCGACAAGCGGTCCGGCGGCGTCCGCCCAGCTGCCGCGCGCGCGGGCGACGGTGTGCACCCACGACCGGCGCTCTCCGGCACGTCCCCCGCGGCGGCCCTCGTGACAGGTGGCGCAGGCGTTGGGCAGCCCGAGCTCGCCCGCCTCGTCGGGGCGGGGCACGGAGATTCCGTGGTCAGAGGTGCGCTGGTCGCGGTCGGGTGTGTCGCCGATCCAGGAGTTCGACATGTGGCAGTCCACACAGCGCAGGGCCTTTTCGGGGTGCTTGGCGTGCCGCTTGGCCGCCTTGTGGTCCAGCTGATCCCGGTGACAGGCGGTGCACTGCCGGTCCGACCCGGCGCCCTCGGCCGAGGCGCCGTCGAGGGCGCGGGCCTTGCCGGTGTGCGGGTCGTGGCAGTGGCGACACTGCGCCTTGCCCACCCGGTGGCAGGCGCTCATCAGGTGGCCGCCGAGCTGGTAGCCGGTCAGTCGCTGGGTGCCGTCCGGGCGGAGGAAGCGATCCACCAGGGTCCGGTGGAAGGCGCGCACAGCGCCGCCCGCAGGGCCGCCCTCCGGGCCAGCGACCGGGGCTTCGCGCAGGTCCTCGCGATTGCCGTGGCAGCGCCCGCACAACCGGGCCTCTTCGGCCGCCCCGAGCCCCTCCGTCCCGCCGTAGTCATCGTCCCTGCCGGCCTGACGGGCCTTGACGTGATCGAGCCCTGGCCCGTGGCACGACTCGCACCCGACCGGCAGCTCGGTCCACCCCGGGACGACGCCCCGATCCCCGGCCACGTACGACACAAAGGACAGGTGGCAGTTGAAGCACCCCGCAAGCGCCATGTCGGGCCCACCCCGCTGGTACAGGTCCATCGACAGCCAGCGCTTGCCCAGCGTGCTCCAGATCCCGGGCGACAGCCGCAGCACGCCCTCCTCGTCGCGCCGGACATAGACCTGGTGCTGCCGCCCCGACCCGATCCACAGCTCCGCCCCTTCGGGCGCCTCGGGCGCCAGCACTCCGCCGGCGGCGCCGGCAGCGCCGGCAGCGCCGGACGCCTGCGCCGGCACGCGCCCCATCGACCGCCCGTGCTGAGACCCTTGCCACTCCAAATACTGCGCAGGGTGACATTTGTCGCACTGTGCCGATCCGGCGATGGCGGACAGGTCCCGCCCCACCGGCCAGCGGCTCGGGACCTTCGGAGAGGCAGGTGGCGCCTGGGTCTTGGCCGCGGGAGCGGACCCTCGGGCGACGCCGGGAGACCCCGGCTTTGGGGCCGCCTGGTCGGGGGTCTTGGGGCAGCCGAGGAGGGCCAGCGCTGCGACGACGCTCGCCAGTCTTCGGCGTCTCAAGTCAGCGAGGGGGCGGGGTGCCCGTGCGGGCCAGCTCGCGCTCCCGCTGGGCCGTGTACCGGACGATGGCGGCGCGGTCGCCGTTCGTGATCCCCTCGAAGCGGCCGCCGGCCACCCACCGGGGCGATCCGTCCTGCGACAGCCCCGGGTCGCATCGGACCACCTGCAGCCTGGTGCGCACCTGGGCGACGGGGTGCAGCGGCAGCTCCAGATCCAGCTCGAGCCGCTCCCCGATGGTCATGTGGTAGTCGAGGATCAGGCCCGCGCCTCCGCCGGACAGGCTCAGCTCGCACACCTCGCGCAGCCCCACCGGCCGCTCGCCCAGCGGATCCGGGATTCCCACGTGTTTGGCGATGCGCTGGACGGTCTTCTCGAGCCGCTCCAGGCGCTGCATCACATCCGCCGGACCGGTCTGCGGCGACTGGATCGAAAAACGCAACGGAAGCATCGTCCGCACGCGCTTGTACCCCCGCCGTTCGTAGGGCTGCGGCTGCCCCACGAGGTCGCACAGCAGGTGGTTGCCGCCTCGCTCCCTGACCTCGGCGTCCCAGGAGTAGGCCCGCCCCGTCCCGGCCCCCTCCAGCAGCCGGACCAACGCACCCTGACGCGGCGGGAAGACGGGCCCCTCGCCCTCAGCCCACTCAAACCGGACCGCGCCATCGCTCTGCTCTTCGACCACGGCGGTGAACAGGTCGGCGGAGTTGTCCACCGACATCACGACGGTCTCGGCCCCCGGCCTCAGGAAGTCAGCGCCCACGTCGTCCCGATCCTACCTCGCTATCCGGGGATTTCCGACCGAAGCTCGAACACATCCGCGAAGCGCTCGGACGGGTCCTTGGACAGGCAGCGCAGGATGACATCGTCGAACCAGGGCGGCAGATCCGGTCGGAGCGTGCGCGGCGGAGGCGGTTCGTCGTGCAGATGGGCCCGCAGCAGGTTCCCCGAGGAGAACGGGATCCGCCCCGTGCCGAGCTCGAACATGGTGACGCCCAGGCTGTACTGGTCCGCGGCGGGGCTCACGCGCCGGTACCGAATCTGCTCCGGGCTCATGTACGCGGGCGTGCCCATCACGCGGGACTGGCTGGTCTCTCGGGCCTGGGTCCGCCCCGGCCTGCGGATGATCCCGGACTGGCCCGGCCCCTCGAGCTCGCCGAGGACAACCCCCTCCACCGTGGTCATCTTGGCCAGCCCGAAGTCCGTGACCTTCAGCACGTCGTCGTCCGACCAGATCAGGTTCGCTGGCTTGATGTCGCGGTGGATGACCCCCCGGGCATGTGCGAACCCGAGGGCGTCGGTGGCCTGCACGATCACGTCCCGCAGCTGCTCGAGCGGCAGCGGACCCGTCGCCCCCAACAGGTCCTTGAGGTTGGTCCCCTCCACCAGCTCCATGGCGATGAACAGGTCTCCCTCGAGCTCGCCGAAGTCGAAGACCGTCACGATCGACGGGTGGTTCAGGCTCGCAGCGGACCGCGCCTCCCGCAGGAACCACTCCCGCGCCTGCGCGTGGCCCGTGGCGTCCGGGGACAGCACCTTGAAGGCCACCTCGCGCTCGAGCACGAGGTCGTGGGCCCGGTACACGGTCCCCATGCCGCCCTTGCCCAGCATGCCGCGGCGCTCGTATCGCCCGTCGGCGCCTCCGCCCCGCACGAGCTCCTCGGCCACCAGCCGCTGGCACTCCTCCAAGCGATCCTGCACGTCGCGGAACGTCGGGTCGTACTCGCGGACGATGGTGAGCAGCGACAACGCGTCGGTCAGCTCGTCGGCCTTCAGCGAGCACACCGCTGCCCAGTACCAGGCATCCGCGGACCCCGACTCCGGCCGGTCGCCCTCGATGCTCTGGCGGTACCTGACCGCCGCCGCCGCCACCTTGCCCTGGGAGCGGTAGACCTCGCCCATCAGCCGGCACGCGTCCCGGAACTCCGGCGCGCCCTCCGGCACCTTGCGCAGCGCGGCCTCGCCAGCGTCCATGTCCCCATGCAGCAGGTGCAGGTGCCCGGCGCGCACCCAGTCCCCGGCGGCCTCCCGCAGACGGAGCTCGTTCTTCGTGTCGCCGGCGGATCGATACAGCTCCACCGCCTGCGCTGAATCGCCCGCCCGCTCCCACGCCAGCGCGGCGCTGCGATCCTCGCCCGCCTGGCCCCAGGCCAACGCGGCCGAGGCGTGGTTGCCCGCCTTGTCGTACAGCTTCGCCGCCCCGCCCTGATCTCCGAGCTGCATCAGCAGGTTGGCCGCGCCGTCGATGTCGCCCGCCGCCTCCAACTCGGTCGCCGCCTGGTGCAGGTTGCCGGACGACACGCTGACGCGAGCCCGGACCACCGACGCCTGCTCCGTGAGGCCGGCGCGCTCGAGCAGATCCGCCGCCTTGGGCAGGGCGCCGAGGCGGATGTGCACCTGCGATGCCTCGACCAGGGCCCCAACGTGCTCGTACAGCGCGGCCGCCTCCACGTATAGGCCGCCCAACGCATACGAGTCCGCCGCCTCCCGCTCCTGCCCCGCCCGCTGGAACGCCTGCCCCGCCCGCTTGCCCAGCTTGGCGAGGTCGTAGGTCTTCTGCAGCTTCCCGCCGACGCCCGCCGCCCGCGACGAGTCCAGCAGATAGCGATACGCCTTGGCCGCCTCGAGCGAGCCGCCCGCGGCTTCATAGGCCTCCGCCGCCTTCAGGAACTCCTTGGCGTTCCACCAGGCGTTGCCGGCGCGGATGTTCGCCCCGGACGAGGCCCAGCACCGGCCCGCGTCCGCCCACCGGTGAATCTGCTCGTAGTGCGAGGCCGCCCCCACCGGGTCGGAGGCCTTCTCGGCCACCCGCGCCGCGCTCTCGTGGTCGCCGGCCGAATCGTAGGCCTCGAGGGCGAGCGCCAGCTCCCCCTTCTCCTCCAGCAGCGGCGCAGCGCGCACGAGCAGCCCTGCCTGGAGCCAGGTCTGCAACGCCATCTCGCGGTCGCCCGCCTCGAGGAACAGCTCGCCGGCCTTGGCCGGACGCCGCTGCGCACGCAGCCGCTTGGCGAGCCTGCGTTTGCCCGCCGCCGTCTTGGGGGTCTTGCCGCCCCCGGATGAGTTGGCGCTCCGGAGCAGCAGCAGGATCACCAGCAGGATCACCACGCTGATCCCCGTCAGCATCAGGATCGGGGGGATCTCCACGGCGGCCCCCTATCCCTGACCCAGCGCGGCGCTGAGCACGTCGAGGTCGGCTGGTTCGTGGGCGGCGGACAACGCAATCCGCAACCTCGCCGTGCCGGGCGGCACCGTCGGCGGGCGAATCGCGGGCACGTGAAGCCCCTTGTCCAGGAGCGCGACGCTGCGCGCCACGGCGGCGGCGTTGTCGCCGACGATGACGGGGAAGATCGGCGAATCGCCCCCAAAGCCCAGCCGCTTCGCCAGGACCCTCGAGTTGCCCGCCAGCCGCTCCCGAAGCGCGCCCCCGGCCGCCACCTCGAGCGCCGCGCGGGCGGCCACCACCACGGGCACGGGCAGGGCCGTGGTGAAGATGTACGGCCGCGCGACGTTCAGCAGCCACCGCCGGGTGCGAGCGTCGGTGGCGACGAACCCACCCTGGGCGCCAAACGCCTTGGACAGGGTGCCCACCTGGAACTGGACCCGGTCGCTCACGCCCAGCTCCGCGGCGAGCCCGCCGCCGCCCGGGCCCCGAAGCAGCGTGGCGTGAGCCTCGTCGATGACCAAGGTGGCATCGTGCTCCTCGGCCAGATCGGCAAGCTGCCGGAGCGGCGCTGCGTCGCCCTCCATGCTGAACACCGAGTCCGTGACGATCACCTTGCGCGGGGTCTCGCATGCGGCCAGCCGCGCGGCGAGGTCGGCGGCGTCGCAGTGGTCGTACACCTCCACGCTCGCCGCACGGGCCAGCCGGCAGCCGTCGATGATCGAGGCGTGGTTGAGCCGGTCGGACAGGAACGTGACGTCCGGGCCGCCGAGCGCGGACAGCACGGCCAGGTTGGCCTGGAAGCCCGTGGGGAACAGGAGCGCCGCCTCGGTCCCCTTGAGCGCGGCCAGCTCGCGCTCCAGCGCGTCGTGTTCGCAGGTGTGCCCGCAGACGAGCGCAGCGCCCCGGGGGCCCATGCCCACGTCCGCCGCCGCCGCCGCCGCCGCCCTGCGGACCTCCGGGTGGGCGGACAGCCCCAGGTAGTCGTTGGACGAAAAGAGCTTGAGCAGCCGCCCTCGCCAACGGACGGTCACCGCGTCGACCGCTTCGACCGGCCGCAGATCCCGCAGCCGGCCGTCGGCCTCGAGCGACGCAAGGGCATCATCGACCCGATCCATCAGCCGAGGATCCATCGGCCCAGCGCCCCGGTGCCTTGATCACGTCCGACCTCGAAGATCGGCGGCAGCCCGCTGAGCGCCGCCAGCGATTCGGCGTTGCGGATCCCGGCCTCCGCCGGCTCGGACAGGACGACCGCAGCGCAGGTCACGCCAGCCCGTTCGAGGGCCCCGACCGTCAGACGCACGTGGTTGATGGCGCCCAGGCGGTCCGCCGCCACGACGAGGGCCTCGGCGTCCAGCGCCTGCGCGAGGTCCACCGCCGTCCGCTCCCAGGTCAGCGGCGACAGCAGCCCGCCCGCGCCCTCCACGAGCGCGACGTCGGCGCCGTCCAGCGCCGCTCGGGTGCGGGCCACGACCTCGTCCCAATCCAGCGTGATCCCGGCCTCGTCGGCTGCGACGGGAGGGGCCACAGGCGCCGGCAGGCGGATCAGCGCTTCGCTCGGCGCCCCTTGGGCCGCGGCCCGGGCCAGCAGCACGCCATCTTCGTGGGCACCTGCGTCCCCCGCGGCACACCCGCTCTCCAACGGCTTGACGGTCCGAACCACCGCCCCCAGCGCCCGCAGATCCTCCGCCAGCCGACACGTCACCCAGGTCTTGCCGACGTCGGTGTCCGTGCCGGTCACCACGAGCGTTCGTCTAGGCGCCACCTGGCACCTCCGCCCGGATCCCCGCCTCCACGGCGTCCACCAGGCGGACGATCTCGGCGTCGGTGATCGACAGCGGCGGCATCAGCACCACCACGTCGCCCAGCGGCCTCAGGAACACCCCGTTGCGGACGGCGTGCCGGCAGACCCGCATGCCCCGCCGCTCCTCCGCCGGGAAGCTCCGCCGAGTGGTCGTGTCCGCCACCAGCTCGATGCCGACTGCGAGGCCATAGCGGCGGACGTCGCCGACGCCCGGCAAGGAGCGGACCCGGTCCAGCTCACGATCCAGGGCCTCCGCCTTGGCCGGCAGCCCACGCAGGACGTCCTCGGCCTCGAAGATGTCGAGGGTCGCCAGGCCCGCCGCGGCAGCGAGCGCGTTGCCGGTGAAGGTGTGGCCGTGGAAGAACGTGCGGCCCTCCGCGGGCCGGCCGCGGAAGGCGTCGAACACCCGCTCGGTGGCCAGCGTCGCCGCCATCGGCAGGTAGCCGCCGGTCAGGCCCTTGCCCAGGCAGAGCAGGTCGGGGCTCACGCCCTCGCGCTGGCAGGCGAACATCGCCTCGGCGGACCGCCCGAAGCCGACGGCCACCTCGTCGGCGATGAGCAGCGCGCCCGCCCGCTGGGTCGCCTCGGCGACGGCGCTCAGGAACCCCGGAGGCTGCACGATCATCCCGCCCGCGCCCTGCAGGCCGGGCTCGACGATCACCGCGGCCAGCTCGGGGCCGCTGCGCATGATCCGGGCGACGGCCTCCTCCGCGCAGGCCAGCCCGCAGGTGGCCGGCTCGAGATCGGAGCCGATCGGGCAACGGTAGCAGTGGGGCGACGGCACGGACAGCCGCTCGAACAGCAGCGGCCCGAACGTGCTGTGGAACAGGTCGATGCCGCCGACGGACACCGCCCCCAGCGTGTCTCCGTGATAGGCCAGGTCCAGCGACAGCACCCGTTTGCGCCGCGCCCCGCCGGCCACGCCGGACTGCCCGTGGAACTGAAGCGCCATTTTCAGCGCCACCTCGACGGCCGTGGATCCGTCGTCCGAGAAGAAGCAGCGGCTGAGGGGGTCCGGGGCCAGGTCGACCAGGCGCTTGGCGAGCTCCACGGCGGGGGCGGACGCGTTGCCCAGGAACGTCGCGTGGGCGATGCGATCGAGCTGCTGCCGGATGGCGGCGTCGATCTCCGGTCGGCGGTGGCCGAACACGTTGCACCAAAGCGACGCCACCCCGTCGAGCAGCCGCCGCCCGTCTGCATCGATGAGCTCGTTGCCCTCGCCGCCGACGATCATCAGCGGGTCTTCGTCGCGATAGGCGTCGTGGGGCGTGAAGGGGTGCCACACGTGCCGGTCGTCCCACCGCACCAGGGTGTCTCGGGACGCGGTCACGGGGCCTCGGCGACGACCTCGAACCCGGCCGCCTCGATCATCGCGCGGTCGACATCCTCGCCCTGCCCGCCGGTGGTCAGGTAGCCCTCCACGAACAAGGAGTTTGCTGGGTACAGCGCCAGGGGCTGCATCGGCCCGAGCACCACCTCGCGCCCGCCGGCGACCCTCAGATCCGTCTTCGGGTGAAAGAAGCGGAACATCGCCAGCGAGCGCAGGGCGTCCGTCGCCGGCATGCGCCCGCCGGCCTGCAGTCCCGTGCCCGGCCGAGCGTCCAGGAGGTTCACGGGCACGCTGTCCACCTCGAGCTCCCGCAGCTCCATGGCCAGCTCGACCCGCTCCTCCAGCGCCTCGCCCATGCCAAGGATCCCGCCGCAGCAGGCCTCCATGCCGGCTGCCTTCGCCTCGCGGACGGTGGCCACCCGGTCCTCCCAGGTGTGCGTGCTGCAGACCTGCCCGAACCGCGACCGGCTGGTCTCGAGGTTGTGGTTGAACCGGTTGACCCCCGACGCTGCCAGCCTGCGAGCCTGCTCGGGCCCGAGCAGCCCGAGGGAGGTACACACCGAAAGGCCAGGCATCTCCTGCTTGATCTGCTCGACGGCGCCACACACCACGTCGAGATCCCGCTCGGACGGTCCACGCGTCGCGGTGACCATGCAGTACCTGGCCGCGCCCCGGCCGGCCGCATGGCGGGCGCCCTCCACCAGCTCTTCGACGGACTGCATCGGGTATTGGGTCACCCCCGATCCCGCCTTCACCGCCTGGGTCGACTGCGAACAGAAACTGCAGTCCTCCGAGCAGACCCCGCTCTCCGCATTGCGCAGCACGTGCAGGTGCACGCCCATCCCAAACGCCGCCCGCCGCACCCGAAACGCGGCCTGCAGCACCGGCAGCAGCTCCTCGGGTCCCGACCGCAGCACGGCCAGCCCCTCGGCCGCGGTGGGCGGGTCGCCCTCCAGAACGCGATTCGCCAGCCGATCCCAATCCATCTGCGCTCCCTGCTGTTGGCCCCGCGTCCTCGCCTGCCCACGCACGCGAGGACGGATCTAGCACGTCGCGCAGGCGCATTCGACGCCGCGACGGCGGTGGTCGCGCGTCCGAGTTGGACGCTGGCCTTGTGATGTCCTCACGGCTTGCGGCATCTTGGTGGGCGCATGGAGCAGGTCCGAAGACGGCGCAGCGAGATCCTCACCCAAGGGCTGGACGAGCTGCGCAACCGCGCCCGGCGGCGGGGCATGGCGCGCGCCCTCAACGTCGGGTTCCACGCCCTGTCCCTGGCCGGCCGCCTGCACCCCAAGGCCAAGCCCGAGCGGCACGGGGTGGAGCGCATCCGGGACATCTCGTACCGGCCGGACAGCGGCCGCCGGGCCCACCTGCTCGACGTCTACCGCCCGCTGCCGGGCACCCGCGCCGGCCAGCGCCTGGACCAGGGGCCGCTGCCGGTGGTGTTCTACGTGCACGGCGGCGGCTTTCAGGCGCTGTCCAAGGACACCCACTGGCTCATGGCCCTGGCGTTCGCCCGCCGGGGGTACCTGGTCGTCAACATCAGCTACCGGCTGGCACCCCGCAACCCGTTCCCAGCGCCGCTGGTGGACGTCTGCGACGCGTTCGCCTTCGCCCTGAAGAAGATCCCGGAGTGGGGGGGCGACCTGAAGCGGCTGTCCCTGGCCGGCGAGTCCGCCGGGGCCAACCTGGTCAGCGCCCTGGCCATCACCGCCTGCTACGAGCGCCCCGAGTCCTGGGCCCGCCGGGTGTTCGACGCCGTCGGGACCCACGGCGGTCGGCCTCGGGCGGTGCTGGCGTCCTGCGGCATGCACCAGGTGTCCGACGCGGCGCGATTCCGCCGCCGCAAGCCGGACATGCCCAAGTACCTGGCCTGGGTGCTCGAGGACGTGGAGGACTGCTACCTGCCCGGCAACGGGGCCGAGGCCCCCGGCCGCGGCGATTCGAACCCCGTCACGGGCCCCCGGGCCCTGGCGAACCCCCTGTCGCTCTTCGAGCACGGCGAGCCCCCGGACAGGCCGCTTCCCGCCTTCCAGCTCACCGTCGGCACCGCCGATCCGCTCATCGACGACACCCGGCGCATGGCCGCCGCCCTGGACAACCTGGGCGTCCGCAACGAGGCGCTGTACTTCCACGGCCAGCCCCACGCGTTCCACGCCATCATCGCCCTGCCCGCCGCCCGGCGGTGCTGGCGCGAGATGTACGCGTTCCTCGAGGAGCACGTCTGAACGGCGCGGTCTTCCTGACCCTGTTCGCCGGGATCCAGCTGGGCTTCATCGGCCTGGACCTCGCGGATCGACACCTCACCCGCTCCACACGCTACGGCGGCGAGCGCCTTCTTGGGCGCCTGCGCATGCGAGCACGACCCGACAAGGACGACCGACCCTCCGTGAGCCGGGGACCGCCCGATGATCTGGGACAGCCTCGAACACCATAATCATTTACGGCATCAATGATGGTATGGTCTCGTCATGTCGACCGCCAAGAAGATCACCGTCCATGTGCCCGAGGAGCTGCTGAGGCGGGCTCAGGAGGTGACCGGTGAGGGAATCACGCCGACGGTCCGGCGGGCGCTACGACTCGTCGCCGCGAGCCGGGCCTATGAGGATCTTCGAAGCCTGCGTGGGAAGGTCGACATGTCCGTTGACCTGGATGAGCTTCGTGAGGACCGCTCCTGATCGCCTGTGACACGAGCTCGCTGATTGCCTACCTCGGCGGCGAACCGGGTCCGGATGTCGAGCTGGTCGATGCCGCCCTCACCGACAAGGTTGCGGTGTTGCCTCCCGTCGTGCTCTCGGAGCTGTTGAGCCACCCGAGGCTCCCCTCCAATGTAGCCGACCTCCTTGTCGCCATGCCGCTTCTGGAGGTCTCGGAGGGCTACTGGGAACGGGCCGGCCGGTCCAGGGCCCTGGTGTTGGCCGCAGGTCGGAAGGCAAGGCTGGCGGACGCGCTGATCGCCCAGTCGTGTCTCGATCACCAAGCTCCTCTGATCACGCGGGACCGGGACTTCCGCCATTTCGCCAACACAGGCGGGCTGCGCCTCCTCCCATAGCCCCGCCTCCGCTCGGCGCCTTGCGACTGCCGCCCTGGACTCGGCGGTGACAATTGGAGGCCGTGCGGCTCGCCGGGGGTTGAGGTTCCTCATCGATCGCTGCGACGGAGTGCGGCTCGAACGCCGGCGCGTCAGTCGGCAGGGGCAGGCCGCTTCGGCAGGCTGCGCTTGGCGACTGCCTTCACCAGCGACGGGTCCTGCATCAGGGCCAGGATCGGGTTGTCGGCCGAGAGGATGAAGCGGGTGTTCTTCCTCAGCGACTCGTCGTACAGCTCCAGCATCTTGATGAACCGGAAGAAGCCGGGGTCCTGGTTGAAGGCCTCAGCCTTGATGCGGATCGCCTCCGCGACCGCCTTGCCCCGCAGCTCCCGGATCCGGCGATCGCGTTCGCCGACGATGGTGCCGATCTG
>PVBE011018902.1_pt1 | contig 15644 bp, 16 predicted proteins | sample 1631181 | NCBI WGS metagenome assembly PVBE01 (sample SAMN08397723, study PRJNA350692) | Marine metagenome, whole genome shotgun sequencing project. | isolation source: water | place: Pacific Ocean | collected 2012-04 | reverse complement strand
CGTACTTCTCGAACCCTTCACCCAGGGTCAATTGCTTGCTCATCGTTTAACTCGTTCTGTATCCGTTTGCCTACCGATCAGATCGATGACTTATTCAGAAGTTCCTTAGGACTCCCAATGATATCGGGCGGCGACGGAAGGTGACGAACAGACTGCTGTTAGTGGACGACGATGTAGAATTCTGCGGTCTTCTGTCGGAATACCTCCGCGGCGAGGGGTTCGACGTCGAAATAGCATACGACGGGCTGTCCGCCATTGAAAAACTGCGCAGCGTCCCTGCCGATATCACAATCCTGGATGTGATGATGCCGACGATGAACGGTCTCGATGTGCTGCGCGAATTGCGCCGGTTCAGCCAGGCGCCGGTGTTGATGTTAACGGCGCGTGGCGAGGACATCGATCGCATCGTCGGTCTCGAACTCGGCGCCGACGACTATGTCGCCAAGCCATGTAACCCCCGCGAAATCGTCGCCCGTGTCCGCGCCATCCTGCGCCGGGCTCAGGCCTTCGGTGCAACGCCCGCGACGGCGAACGGACTGGTAGTGGTAGACGACGTCGAAGTCCGCGCCGACGAGCGCGCAGTCTACCAAGCCGGTCAGCCGGTCGAACTGACCTCGACAGAATTCGACGTGCTCTCAGTACTGGTCTCCAACGCCGGACGAGTGGTCGAGAAAGGCGAAGTTTCGAGCGTCGCTTTGAAGCGCAAGCTCGGACCCTACGATCGCAGCATCGATATGCACATCTGTCGGTTACGCCGCAAACTCGGCGATTTGCCGGGTGGAGGAGAACGGATCAAGACTGTGCGCGGCTTAGGCTATCTCTATGTTCGAACGACGGAGAAACGGGACGGTTGAGGGGCGTTGAACTTCGCCGCCGTGACGCAATGAAAAGTCTGTTCGCTAAGATATTTCTCTGGTTCTGGGCAACTACGATTGCGGTCGCGATCGTGACCGCCATTGCGACTACGCAATTCAATCGGTCGTTCGGGGCGGATCCGTTGCGAGCGCATTTTCAGCGTACCCAAGCCGCGTACGCTGAGGCCGCCGATTCGATCCTCGATACCGGGGGATTGGACGGACTTCGGATCTGGATGCAGGAGCTTCAGGGGCCGGGCGGGACGCCCGGACATCTGCAACTACTCGACGACGGCGGCCGTGCCGTTTTCGGCGCATCCGCGGTCGAGGACATTACCGCCGCCGTGTCGGCGCGCGACAATGGCGTGGCCTCGCCGGCGACGCTCGCCGGTGTGTTCTTCGATCCCGTTTACGGCCCCGACGGTGAGCGTTATTGGTTCGTTAGCGATATGCGTCAGCATCATCACCCCGGGACGCGCGTCGGGAGGATGTTCGGGCTAGCACCGCGTCCGCCCGGTATCGGCGGGTTTCGTCTTGGTGTCGCTTTACTCGTCAGCGGTATCGTGTGTTACGGACTCGCGCGCTATCTGACGAAACCGATCGTCCGTCTGCGGGCGGCGAGCGCGGAAATTGCGGGCGGGAACTTCGCCGTTCGCGTCGATGATGAAGGCCGGCGTGACGAACTCGGTGCGCTCGGCCGCGATTTTGATCGTATGGCCGAGCACCTGGAGCGTTTGAACGCGTCTCAGCGGCAGCTTTTGCGTGACGTGTCGCACGAACTTCGATCACCGCTCGCGCGATTGCAGGTCGCCGTCGGTCTCGCGCGCCAACGCGGCGGCGAAGTCGTCGAGGCTGAACTCGACCGGATCGAGCACGAAGCCGAAGCGCTCGAAGAGCTCATTCAGCAATTGTTATCGGTTGCCCGGATTGAATCGAGCGGTTCGGAACTGCTGCGCTCAGAGATATCGATCGATGAACTCATCGGGGCGGTCGCGCGCGATGCCGAGTTCGAGGGCAGAGACGGCGGCAAACGCGTCGAGGTAAAAGGCTCGAGTAATGCGGTCGTTCTCGGCGACAATGCCATGTTAAGCAGTGCGGTGGAAAACGTGGTGCGTAATGCGCTCAGGCATACCCCGGACGGTACCGCGATCGAAATCACCGCGAACAAGCGCGGCGACGGGCGACAGGTGCTGATTCTTGTGTGCGACCACGGACCCGGTGTCCCGGAAGCACTGATCGGGGAGCTATTCAAACCGTTCGTTCGGGTTGACTATGCGCGGGACCGCGAGGGCGGCGGGTCTGGTATCGGTCTGGCGATCGCCGATGCCGCGATCAGGCGCCACGGTGGCGCGATCAGGGCGAGCAACGGTCCCGCCGGCGGTTTGTGTGTAGAAATCGACTTGCCTTGCGAATCGCGGCGCTCTCCAGGTTAAAACCGCGATCGATAAACGGTATGCTGAGACCATGCAATACTGTCCGCACTGCCGAAAACCGTTGGAAAAGATTTTTCTAGGCGATCGTGAACGTCTCGCCTGTCCGGACCCGCAATGCGGATTCGTGCATTGGAACAACCCGGTCCCCGTCGTCGCCGCCATCGTCGAGCACGATGAGCACATCGTCCTCGTCCGTAACGTCGGCTGGCCCGAAACCTGGTACGGGTTGGTCACGGGATTTCTCGAATCCGGTGAAATGCCGGAAGAAGGCGTACTGCGTGAAGTGGAGGAGGAAATCGGACTCAAGGGGGTGATCGAATCCTACGTCGGGATGTATGAGTTCTATCGCCAGAATCAGCTGCTCATCACTTATCATGTGACCGTGAGTTCGAACGCCGTCACGATCCCGAAGCACGAGATCGCCGATTACAAATGGGTGCACATCGAACAAGTGAAGCCCTGGACGGCGGGCACCGGCAAAGCGCTTCGAGACTGGTTGCGCGCGCGCGGTATCGAGCGGGACCTCGTCGATTTCGGCGCAGCCGACAATTAGCCGGCGGGTGCGGCACCCGGCTCCGGTATCTAAAGTTTAGCCTCGGGAGCATCCGGTCTTGGCGGAACCGGATCGAGTCCGCTCGTACCCCAGGGATGACAGCGCAGGATCCGTTTGAGGCCGTAGTAGCTGCCGCAGAGCGGCCCGTGCTGTTCGACCGCTTCGATAAAATATTCCGAGCAAGTCGGCAAATGGCGGCAACGGGGCGGCAGCAGCGGCGATATGCCTAGTCGGTAGGCCTTGAGCACGACGATCATGCTCCTCTTAGCGGCGCCCGACGCCGCTCGACCTAGCCGTCTCACGCGTGCTCGCCGGCGGTCTTTGGCTTCAGCGCCCGCGCCTTGGCGAATTGGCGGCTGCAGTAGTAGCAATCCACTACATCACCCTCGTCGAAGGTAAGATAGACCAGGGGGTGCCCGAGTGTGCCGCCGCCGTCGCAGCTTACCGATTCCGTATTGTCATCGACCTGAATAATTTCTCGTGAAGCCATAGTGCCGTTACTCAACTGTGCGGTGTATTCTATCCGGCTTCCTTCTCTATCGGTAGTAAGCGCGCGGGTTTTGATGATTGTTGTACCAACATGTTCTACTATTATCCTAGGGAACCTCTGATTAATTCTGGGGCAGTCGAGTCGCCGCTTAGAATCGTTCAGGTCAAGGCGCGGATCGCAGGTAATAGCCGGGACTATTGGCAAGATCCGCAACACAAACCTGGGCGATTTTGGGCGCGAGGCGACGTTCCATGAATTAATCAGAGGTTCCCTAAGCAGTCCATTTGTCAGTAGACCGACCTACGGAGCCGGGAGTTCGACATGGTTGATACCAAATACAATGCAGAACATATCTGGGCGCGCCTCGATGATCATGGCATGGTGGTCGTCGGGATCTCAGATCATGCTCAGGAGCAACTCGGCGACATCGTCTATGTGGAACTTCCGGACGTTGGCCGCGACGTGGCCGCCGGCGATGAGATCGCCGTCATCGAATCGGTTAAAACGACTAGCGAAATTAGCACGCCGGTATCCGGTACGATCCTCGAAATCAACGAGTATCTCGGGGATCGGCCAGAGATCATCAACGAATCACCTTTAGAAGAGGGTTGGCTCGTTCGCATAGAGTCGGACGATACCTCGGAACTCGGCGCGATGATGGCAGAGGACGCCTATGATGAATTCGTCGCCGCGGAAACCTGAAGACGCAGAAAAGAGAGAATAAGTGCGTCCCCTTTTCTCCTTTGCTTTTCTCCTTTTCTTCAAATCTCTTACAAACGCTGCTGGGTCAAGTAGGCTCCAATCTCGCTGCCGATCGAAATCTGTGGGTCCGAAGCTTTCTTGCCTTCGGCTGCTTCGCGTCGGGCGATGGCGGTCCGGGCCGTCTCGAATGCCGAGATAAACGACGGCGCCTGCTTCAATCCCTTCTCGAAGTACGCTTCGCCGAAGTAGGTCCATTCGTTTTCGTGACTACAGCCGAAAGACGAACGGTCCGAGGATGCCGCGGTTATTACCAGCGTGGTTGGTGAGGCCAGCGCCTCGATGAAACTGCCTGAGTAACAGGCGGAAACGATGACGATTCGCCATTTGATCCCACTGTCGTCCAGTATCTTTCGAACCTCGTTCGCGGACAGGTCGTTGAATCCAAAGCCGGAGAGGTCGACGGCAATCGTTGCGTCTTCCGCGCCATGTGAACTTAAGAACACGACCACGACATCTTCGGTAAGGTCGATGCGTTTGGCGACACCGCGGATTGCCCTCTCCAGATTGTGCCGGTTCGCAAGGGGTACCGACTGCAGCGTGTCGAGGTTGTTGATAAGTGACACTGAACGCCCGCGCGTGCCGAACTGTCGTTCGAAGATAAGTACCGCTTGTTCGACTTCGCGTCGAAATACGTCCTGGTCCGCATAGGCACCGAAACCGACGAAATACAAATCGACAACGCCCGGCCGTTGTGGTGGCAGCTCATATAGGCTTTGGCCCAAAAGATTGGCTTGGGCGTAGTATGCCGCCTCGACATCCACCCGCATTTGATCGCGGTCTCGCAAAGGTTCGATAAATATCGGGCGGTGCGGTAGGTAAGCGAGCATCGCGTAGACGGCGGCGCCGTAGCCCACGGTATAGCAAAGCGCGCGGCGCCACGGAGCGCGGTACAACAGTAGAACTACCCGCCCGAACACCAGCAGTCCCCATACTAGAAAAACTCGCCAAATAGTCCGAGCATGAGTGAGGAAGGAATCGGGGTGGCTCTCTAACCAGAGGTTCGTCGTAATGATCCAGGCAATCAATAGCGTCACCGAGACGCTCGCCATCGCTACCGCAAGGCGCAGGAATTCCGTAGGCCGACGGTCGATCAACACGATAATCGAGATGGTCGCGATCCAGAAATAGCTATAAGCGGCCTCCGAAGCGATGCCCCATAGCGAGAATTCTGCTCCCGTGCCGGCGTCGAACAAATCGTTCGCGGCCGATGCCATCCAAAGACCAAAAAGCAGCGTGACGAACTGACCGAGCGAGGGGTGTAGGTGCCGTCCGTTCGCGGGGATAGGCAACGCGAGACGCAAGCCGGTCAGGAGGTTGGCGGCGAGTAAGTTGCTTTCGCGAGCCACGATGCGGCGAATGTGATCGATTTGTTCGGCTGGCAACATCGGGATCCAGTGTCGTATCCATCGCGTTCCGGACACTATCTTACCAATTGCGTGTACTCTGTCCGGGCGAAGTTCAATATACTTGGAATGGGGCGCTCGGTATCCCTTCAAAAAGCAGCAGAAAATCGATGGTGTTTAGCGCGGCGGTAAAAAAACGACTGCGGTCTGAGGCACATCGGCTGAAGCCGGTGGTAACGATCGGACAACACGGCTACACGGCCGCCGTTGCGGCTGCGATCGATGAAGCGCTCGAGGACCACGAACTCATCAAGGTACGCCTGCGGGGCATCGAACGTGAGCGCCGGAAACCCCTAACAGAAGAGATTTGCCTCGATCTCGACGCTGATTTCGTCGGTCTCATCGGCGCGGTGGCCACGCTGTTCCGGCCGCGCCCGGAAAACGACTAGATCACTGTTCCGAAATATCGATCACTTTCTGATCCGGGATTGACCGATGAGCGTGACTACCGTCATGCCGGGTTCAATCCGGCATCCAGTCAATGAAACTGCCGCTTTCAGCGGCACATATTCCACTGGATTCCTGCTTTCGCAGGAATGACGATGAAATTGAAGCCCATCCGGAATCTATTCACCGCCACGTAGGCAAAAAGTTTTCAGATCGGTTCTAATAAACCCGCGCCTATTCCGGTGCTTTGTTATTCAGGATGGATCTAATGCAAGTCGATCTCGTTGTTCTCGGCTCTGGCCCGGGCGGCTATTCCGCTGCATTCCGCGCGGCCGATCTGGGTTTGGGCGTAGCGTTGGTGGAGCGAGCCCCGACCCTGGGCGGCGTCTGCCTCAATATGGGTTGCATCCCGTCGAAGGCGCTGCTGCACGCCGCAAAGGTCGTTAGTGAAGTTCGCGAGATGAACGACCACGGACTATCTTTCGGGGCCCCCGTGATCGATCCGCAGAAACTGGCGGGATGGAAGTCCAAAGTCGTAGGCCAACTGACCGGCGGCCTCGCGGCGCTGGCAAAACAGCGCAAAGTGCAGGTCGTCAACGGTGTCGGCATGTTCACATCGCCTTCGGTTTTGCGCGTGACATCGGACAGCGGTGAAACGGATATCGAATTCAAGAACGCGATTGTGGCGGCGGGTTCTGAACCGATGGCGATACCGGGGTTTCCGAACGACGATCCTCGACTCATCGATTCGACCGGCGCTCTTGAACTTGCCGATATTCCGCCGCGTTTGCTCGTAATCGGCGGAGGTGTCATCGGACTCGAAATGGCCACCGTTTACATGGAATTGGGGAGCCAGGTGACCGTTGTCGAGCTCCTTGACGGGTTGATGGCCGGCGCCGATCGCGACCTGGTGAAACCCCTGCAAAAACGCATGCGTGAGCGTCTCGAAGCAGTTTACACGAGTACCCGAGTAACGCGGATCGACCCGCAGACGGACGCGTTGATCGCCCATTTCGAAGGGGACGGCGCGCCTGCATCGGCGCCGTTCGATAAGATCCTTGTCGCCGTGGGTCGCCAACCCAACGGCGCCCGTATTGGTCTCGATAATGCCGGCGTTAGCGTCGACGAGCACGGATTTGTGACGGTCGACAAGCAACAGCGTACTAACGTAGCGCACATATTCGCCATAGGTGACATTGTCGGGCAGCCGATGCTTGCGCATAAAGCGGTGCACGAAGCCAAAGTCGCCGCCGAAGTGATTGCGGGCCGTAAGGTCGCTTTCGACGCTGAGGTCATTCCTGCGGTGGCCTATACGGATCCGGAGGTGGCGTGGGTCGGTTTGACCGAGACGGAGGCCAAAGCCAGCAACCGCGTTTTCGAAAAGAGCGTGTTTCCATGGGCCGCGAGCGGTCGATCCTTGACCTTGGGCCGCAAGGAGGGGCTTACGAAGCTGTTGTTCGATCCGGAAGACGGTCGCGTCATCGGCGCCGGCGTCGTCGGGCCCAATGCCGGGGATTTGATCGCCGAAGCGGCGCTCGCGATTGAGATGGGTTGCGACGCCGAAGACATCGGTTTGACGATCCATCCCCATCCAACCTTATCGGAAACGCTGGCGATGGCAGCTGAAGCGTATGCCGGGACCATCACCGATCTGTATATCCCGAAGAAAGCCAAGAAGTAGCACCCTGGCGCCCCTTGGGACGAAACAATTGTTGCAATGCAGCATTTTTCGACTGCATAATCCCTGCCGAGCCCGCATATTTGGCGAAACCGTTCCCTTGGCATCGGTCCGATAATGACGCTAAGCGCTCGGTGAGCGCAGTGGGTAAACCGTTTCGAAACCGCTTTCGTGAAATATGCGGGCTAGCCGACATTCGGAGCAAACATTGCCGACAGGCGGGCACAGACAGGTCATCTGCTGGAGAAAATAATGGCGACCGACCCGACATTGCAACATCAAATCCCGGATCCCAACGAACTCGCGGAGACGGTCAGGAATATCGCGGCGAAAAGCCAGGAACTTTTAGCTGCTTTCATGAAGCCGCGAGGCGTCGACTTAGAGGCCGACCAAGACCCACTCGGGTTGATGCCGGCATTCCTCGAATTGACGGCGAGCTGGGCCGGCGATCCGACGAAGGTCCTTGACGCGCAGTTCAACGCGTGGAAAGCGTATATGGAGATCTGGCAGCAGACCGCCCAGGGTTTGATGGGCTTGGAGACGAAGCCGGTCGTCGCGCCCGAAAAAGGCGATCGGCGTTTCAAGGACGCCGATTGGGACGACAATCCATTTTTCGATTACATCAAACAAACCTACCTCGTTGCTGCCAGTGCGATCCTGTCGAGCGTCGAAGGTCTGGATGACATCGACCCGCAGGCCGCGAACAAGATCGTTTTTTTTACCAAGCAGTTTGTCGACGCGGTGGCGCCGAGCAACTTCATAATGACCAATCCCGAAGTAGTGCGCGCGACGATCGAATCCGGCGGTAAGAATCTACTCGACGGGCTGCAGAATTTTCTGGACGACATCGATCAGAAAGACGGCGGTTTACGTACGAAGATGGTAGACGAAGAGGCCTTCGAGCTCGGTACGAACGTCGCAGTAACACCGGGGAAGGTCGTATTTCAGACCGATTTGATGCAGTTGATTCAATACGAACCAACGACGGACGAAGTATACCGCCGGCCACTTCTGATCGTGCCTCCTTGGATTAACAAGTACTACGTGCTGGATCTGCAGGAGAGCAACTCCTTCATCAAGTGGACAGTGGGTCAGGGCCACACGGTGTTCGTCGTCTCCTGGATCAATCCGGACGAGCGCTTGGCGCACAAGGATTTTGAGGATTACGTGTTTGAAGGACCGCTGGCGGCACTCGACGCCATCGAGGAGGCTACCGGCGAAACCGAAGTGAACCTGGTGGGTTATTGCCTCGGTGGTACGTTGCTCGGGGCCGTACTCGCTTATCTGCGTGCCAGTGGCGACGAGCGTGTAAAGTCCGCCACATTCTTTACTTCGCTATTAGATTTTTCCGAACCCGGGGACCTCGGCGTCTTCATCGACGAGGCGCAGGTAGGAAACCTCGAAAACACGATGAATGAGCGCGGTTACCTCGACGGCGCCGAGATGGCGACGACTTTCAATATGTTGCGCGCCAACGACCTGATCTGGTCGTTCGTGATACATAATTATCTGCTTGGCAGGGAGCCCATGCCTTTCGATCTGCTGTATTGGAACGGTGATTCGACCCGCATGCCGGCGACCATGCACAGCACTTATCTGCGCAAGATGTACATGGAAAATGCATTCCGCGAGCCCGGCGGTGTGACGGTCGGTCGGGTACCGATCGATCTGCAAAAGGTCGATACACCGGCTTTTTTTGTGTTGGCGGCGGAGGACCACATCGCCCCGTGGAAGACAACCTATCTGGGCGCCCAGATTTTTTCCGGGCCGGTAAGCTTTCTGCTCGCGAAGTCCGGGCACATCGCCGGGATCATCAATCCCCCGGGGCCGCGCCAGTATGGTCATTTTACCGGGCCGAGCGTGGACGGGTTGACGCCGGAGGACTGGTTCGCCGAGAGCGAGCCGCACGACGAGAGTTGGTGGCCGCGGTGGGCTGAGTGGGTCAGCGGTTACGGCGACGATACGGTGGCCGCGCGCACGCCCGGAGACCGCGAACTCGAGGTGATAGAAGATGCGCCGGGGAGTTTCGCCAAATTGCGCGTCGCCTGAAACGCGAGCGCGGGGTCGCCGCAAAAGCCGCGATCGGGGCGCTCGGTTGTCGAGCGGAACCATTCGATTCGAACGGAAAAGCGGCCGTCCGAGCTGTTTACCGCCCGTGCTCAGGCGGCCGGGGCGGCAACCGTTCGGCGCTTCGATGTCGAGGTCTTGGGCAACAGTAGCGTCATCGCTTCGATGACCCCGTCATCTGCCTCGTTCATTATGGCTTCGATCTTTTCATCGTCGACGGCGTTGAGTTGCAGCGCCGCGGATTCGAAATCCGGTACCGGTTCGTCCACATCGGAACGCCACATGGCGGCGCGGTAGATCACCGAGCCGACGTGTACGATCGAAACTTCGCTGAGGTGCGCATCGGGCACTTCGCAAGGGTGTCCCGCGTGGTATGCCACCGGGATGACGATCTCTTCCGGCAACTGCCAGCTCCTGAGCAACGCCGCGCCGAGATCGGCATAGGTGAATCCCAGTTCCTCCTGTTCGATCGCGGCCATCGTCCGCCCCGTATCGATCGCGCGTGCGCGGATTTCGGCGTAGCGTTCCGGATGGCGGTGGGCTAACAGCAGGTGGCCGGTGTCGTGCAGTAATCCGGAGACGAACAGGCGCTCGGCCGAGCGCAGCCGACGCTGTTTAGAGATGATACGGGCGACCACCGCGCAGTAGGCGCTGCGCCGCCAGAAGGTCCCCGGATCGAGCGACGGGGTTTCGATCTTGGTGAGTGTGCCTACCGCCGCGCCGGCCAGCGCCAGATCGTGGACTTGACTCAGGCCGAGGACCTGCACCGCGCGGCCGACGGTATCTACCTTGGAAACGAGGCCCATATAGGCGCTGTTCGCGATCCGGAGGATCCTGCTGGTCAAACCCGCGTCGTTCATAATGACTTTCGTCACATCGTCGAGCGATGAGTCTGGGTCAAAGACCAGTTGTTGAATACGGAGGTACGCCTTGGGTAGCGGTACCAAATCCTTTACGCCTTTGATCAAGCCGTCGATCGTGAGCATCTGTCGCCTTCCTTTTTTAGCAAGCTGCCGCGCCGCCTTCGATCGCCTGCGCGAGAGACGGTCCGGCTAACCGGTATTCGGCTGCAAATGCTCGAACTTGAGATGCTCGGCGGCCGTCCGGAGGCGCCTTGAGCGGAATTCTGCCGATCCGCTCACACAATTGGACGGCTAGGGCCGCGATCGGTTTTCGATCCGTGCTTCTTTCAAGTGATGGATAAACTCGAAGCATCCGGGCCCTTGCTTCTCGATGGCATCGATTTGGCCGTTGCTACTGAGTTTGACCACGAGATTACAGAAATCGTTCGAGATCGATAGCGGCGCATAATCTCCCCCGGCGCCATCGACGGCTACACCGTAACGTCCGTTTCTGACCGCCGGGCTGGGGGCGCCGGGATGTCCGCCGGAGACCGTCGGTCCATTCCAATACCAAAGCTCATGGGGCGTACGTAGTCCGGGCTCGCCCAGCGCTTCGATCATGCGCTCTGCGTCCTGGCCCAGATAGGCGTCCAATCCGGACTCGCCCGAAGCCCCTGCGGCAACTGTGATGAAGGCGACCGTAACAACGCTAAACAGGACGTAACGGCCATCGTTTTGAATGTCGGTGAGGCGCATGATGTGCAATACTCGAGTAAACCAAATACGCGTTCCAAAAAGTCGATCAGTTTCGAATTAGTAGCCGATGACCGGATATCACCACCGTCATACCGGCCCCGGATCGAGTCCGGGATGACGGACCCGGTATCCAGTAGAAAAAGCTTGCGGTCCCGTACTTCCGATCCCGGGGTCATATTACCGATCGTCACGACCGCAAGACATAGGCAGTAACAGACCTGAGTTTGAGACCACGGCCTTGAGCAAAAAATCCCCACAGGCGTTGCTCGCTCTCGCCAAGGCCGCCGAAGACGGCGATACCGATGCGAGCTTTCAGCTTGCCGAATGTTATGCCGAGGGCTGGGGTACGACCGCGGATCTCGATGCGGCGCGCCGCTGGTATGGCATTGCCGCCGCGGCCGGGCACCTCGATGCCGCCTACCGTTTGGCCTCGATGCTGATGCGTGGTGACGATCGAGAACGGGACGAACAGGCTGCGCTCAAATGGCTGCGGTTCGCGGCCGAAGCGGGCCACGGCGACGCCCAAGCAACGCTTTCCCGTTGTTACCATCAGGGTCGTGGCGTAGGCGCTAATCTATCGGCGGCGGTTAGCTGGGCTAAGAAGTCGGCTGCGAACGGCAGCGCGGTCGGTCGTTACAACCTGGCGCTGTGCTACCGCGACGGGATCGGTATCGAGCGGGATCGTGAACAGGCAGTGATACTGATGACACAGGCGGCCGAGCAGGGTTATGCGCGTGCACAACTCCTGTTGGGTCGCGCCTACGCCGAAGGCGCTGGTGTCGCCGCGGACCGATCGCGGGCGACGAACTGGTATGAACTCGCGGCGCGCCAGGGCTACGCTAAAGCGCAGTACAATCTGGCGCTCATGCTGCTGGCCGACGGTCGGGACGATGAACGCGCCATCGAGTGGTTGATCGCGGCAGCGGAGCAACGATATGCGAAGGCGCAATACCTGCTCGCGACCAGTTATCAACGAGGGATTGGCGTCCCGGTCGACCCCGAGCGGGCGCGCGAATATCTCTATCTAGCGGCTTCAGGAGGTCTCGCCAAAGCACAATACCGTCTCGCCAAACACTACCACCCGGGACGCGGATCGATGCCGGACGCGCGCTCCCATTGGAAGTGGATCAGGCGTGCCGCCGACAACGGTCACGTCAAGGCGCAATACCGTCTCGGCAAAAAGGTTCTTGATTCGCCGGCGGCGCTGCAGGCCGAGGCCGTTGAGTGGTTAAGGCGTTCCGCCGAGGGCGGCTACCACCGAGCGCAGTATTTGCTCGCGCGATGTTTCGCCAAGGGGATCGGCGTACCCCGCGATCGCGTGACCGCCTACCGTTGGATGTGTATCGCACGCGCTTGCGGTAACGATAGGGCTGGCCTCCAATCGGAAGGGCTCTCGCAGGGCCTTAGGGCGGACGCAATTGCCTCTATCAATCTCGATGCGATACGATTCAACGAACGTTGCAGCCGGGAAAAGACATTAAAGGACGCCTAGGATTCGAGTACCCGGTTCGAGTCCGCCGTTAGCGTCTCCCTGACCCACCGGTCGCTTTTCAAGTAGGCGTATAGCATCGAAATATCGGCGGATGTTGGCAACGAAATGAACCGCTTGGCCGCCCCTTGCAGTACCGTGGCGCGTGGCCGCTGCGACAGACTTATCGGATAGCAGCGGTAGATGCCGCCGAATATCGCGCCAGACGTTCGGGTTTCCGCCCCGCCGCTCTGTCAGGACCCGGGCGTCTTCCAAGTGGCCTAAGCCGATGTTGTAGGCGGCCAGCGCAAACCACAAGCGGTCATCGTCCCCGACCGCCGGCGGCAGGCGATCCCGCAAATCGGCGAGGTAACGGGCGCCGCCGTCGACTGCCTCTCTCGGGTCCAGGCGCGATACTTGGAGGTGCTCCGCGGTGCTGCGCGTCAACATCATCAGACCGCGCACGCCGGTCGGCGAGCGGGCCCGGGGGTCCCAATGCGACTCCTGATAACTCAACGCCGCGAGCAAGCGCCAATCGATCCCGATCGCCGCCGCCGCGTCGAGAAATAGATGGCGTAGCCGCGGGAATCTTTCATGGTAGGCACGCAGGAATGCGCGGGCGTCGACGAAATCAAAGTCGCCGTAATGGCCGTAGTAGCGATCCCACAGCCGTCCGCGCAAACCGTCCTGTTCACTTTGGACGAAGAAATCGAGAACCGCGTGGTCGACGCTCGCATCGGACCGCGTAGACAAGGCCCATGCCGTAGCGTGTAGTTGACCGAGGTCGAAACCGACTTCCAGACGTGGATATTTGGACCGCATCACCATGAAGTCGGTAGACGGGACGACAGCGTAGTCGATCACACCGGCGTTAAGCCGCGCCAGTAGTCTCTCAGTTGAGCTTGCCGACCGCGTCGTCCAACGCAGATCCGGCGCGGTCCGCGCCAGACGCGTGAGTTCCGTTTCACCGACGCCGCCGGCAAGCGTCTCGATCTTTGCGCCGACCAGCGCCGCCGTATCGAGCGGGCGCGGCTTGCCCGACAAATAGATCACCTGCGCCTGTACCAACGAATAGCTGGGACCGTATCGGATCCTTTGATCGGCCGCCGCCGGTACCGGGATCAGCCCGGCCGCGAGGTGAACTTTCCGCTTGGCCACCAGCATTTTCGCCTGTTGCCGGGTATCGACCATCGTCACGACGAGACGGACGCCGAGCGCACGGCAGAACTCCCGCAGCAATTCGTAATCGAAACCGAGGATCCCTTCCGACTCCAGGTAGTAGGTGTGCGGCACGGATACGAGCGCAACCCGCAGTTCGCCGGCCGCCTGCAGTGTCTTGATCGACGGGCTGCGGCCGTCACAAGCAGCCAAGCCGAGGAGTGCGACGAACACCAGCAGCCGGGGCGCGAAACGGGGATCGGGGACGCGGTGAGCGTAGCGGAGTGTAGGCATGGTCGGTGTTATCGGGCGCCGTCCGGCTGTTTATTGATAGGACGCATAATCCACGGACAAGTTCGAGAGCGCCACCGGTAAAACATACCCGATCGCGGGGTGGAAACCCGCCGGAATCACCTCAGGAACCTCTTCCGGGGCTCCCCACCACCCAAGTCTAAGCGGCGGTCGAGGACGCCGCCGCGCGCCGACACCCTGCCGGTCGATACGCGGCGCAAAGACCAGCACGAGATCAAGAGTTCCCACCTCATGTGCTTTGCCGGTACCGAATTTGTAATCGAACCCAGCGGTTATTGGCACGACGAACTACGGAAATTTCGGTTGAGCCCGATCGAGGACGCGGAAGGCCGCCCGGCTTATGTTGGCCGGGGCTCCGGGGGCGGTGGGTCAATCGTACAGCATCCGGACCAACGGTAGCGGCCTCTCCCGCAACGGGCGAATCATTATCTTCAAATCGTGTATTACTATTTCGGCAAATGACTATCGATTTCCCCGATGAGCGCGTCGATCTGAAAAGGCTTTTTGACGTAGCCCTTGAAACCAGCATCCTTGGCGCGCTGAAGGTCGTCCGGCATAGCGTTAGCGCTTACGGCGATAACCGGGATATCTTCCGTCTCTGAACTCTTCTGCAGCGCCTTTAGTGCGGTAAAACCATCCATGCCAGGCAGGTTGATGTCCATAAGAATCAGCGTGGGTCGAACCTCCTTCGCCATTACCAAACCTGTCTCCGCGCTGGCGGCGGAGATAAGGTCTATTGAATCGAAGCCTATCGCGACGTCCTCCATCAGTAGTAGGTTGGCGGGATTATCTTCGATATCGGGCAGGATTTCGTACGGTTCCATTGGTGGTCCTATTCGTCTTTGGCGCAAGCACAAGTTAGGGTCGCGATACGAGTCGCTTGCGACGATAAAGCCGTCCGTTACGATGTCGAGGTCAGAACGGGGGAAGATCGATGTCGAACCATCGACATCAGCTTCAAGCCGTTGTGTAGCTCCGGAGGTCGGGTCGAACGATTGCTCGTTTCGGCGGTAGACGTGACTGGGCGTCGGCAGGCGGAGGACGCTCTAGCAGAGCGCGACAAGCAATATCTCGGTCTGTTGGAGGCCGTAGCGGATGGCATCGTCATCGTGAATTCAGACGGAGAGATCGAAACGATCAACCCGCAACTGGAAAAAATGATCGGTTATGGAATTAGTGATCTCGAGGGCCAAGCGGTCGATGTGTTGATACCGGAACGACTTACCGATCATAAACAGAAATGGGGGCGCTATTTCGAGGATCCTCGGCCTCGTCAGATGAGCGGTGATTTAGATTTGGTCATCCGGCGTAAGGACGGTGGGGAATTTCCGGCAGAGATCAGTCTGGGTCCGGTGGAGACCGCAGACGCTAGAACGATCGTGATCTCGATCCGCGACGTTTCAGAACGCAAGGCGGCGGAGGTGGAACTTGGGAAGAGCGAAGCGACGCTCGCCGAAGCGCAACATCTAAGCGAACTGTCG